>Ga0307508_10001898_pt1 | contig 22936 bp, 21 predicted proteins | sample 9_EM_MG_FD_203089 | JGI IMG/M metagenome (GOLD analysis project Ga0307508, IMG submission 203089) | Populus trichocarpa ectomycorrhiza microbial communities from riparian zone in the Pacific Northwest, United States - 9_EM | ecosystem: Host-associated > Plants > Roots > Unclassified | place... | reverse complement strand
GCGACCACTGTGGCGTGGCTGTCCCACGACAGATTCGCATCACCAAACCACTCGAAGAGTTCGCTTGGCTCCGGCCAGAGTCCCTGTGGAACCGACATGTTTGTATTCTCTTTTATTTTTCTTCACCATGTCAGCGCTGTTGCTGGTGCTATTCTCAAAGTGGGAGACGTAAGGGACTGGGCCCCGAACTGCCGGCCCCCGCGCTTACCGCTCGCCGCCCTTCCTGCAGCTACTTTTCGTGCGAGAGTCACTGTTTGCTGCTCCTGGAGTGGCGGACGCGAGAAAACTCGTGTTGATGCCTCTGCGTACCCGTCCTTCACCAAACTTGTGGAATTGTGCGTCGACAGAGACGGAGGGGGCTCTCGCTCCTCGCTCGGAATACCCACTAGATGGTATGGCTCTCGCACCTCTCTCGGAATGCCAAATGGGGGTGAGCTCACCACTTGATTCGCGGGGCACAAAATACAGAAAGAAGTGTTGCTACCAGTTGAGGGGTAGCAAGAAGCATGTCCATTCTAGAGAGGCGAGCGCCGGACACTATATACCAGTGTCTGTACGCTACCTGTGACTGTCTACTGTGACTGTCCTATGTAGCCCTATGTCACACTCCCGTAGCACTGTCCGTGTCACCCGAACTCTAGACACCCCGCTGGGCGTAGCGTCCGCGGCCCCTGCAGCGGCCGGAATCCTCCCCCTACAGCAGGCCCCCGCTGAACACTGAGGAACCGACCCACGAACGACTGGCAACCATGCTCACACCAGAAGAAATCGCCCGGTTGGTGGGAGCCGGAATCGCCGCGGCCCGTATCCCCGCATGACCCGCGGAACCACAGGTAAGAACCTCCAGACTGAAGATGGAGAACCCTGCGAAGTTCGACAGAAAAAACCCCACCGTCTTCAACCAATGATGGGAATTGGTCACCATGTATCTCGGATTTTACCCTGAGACCAGTGATAGGCAAAAAATTGCCTGGGTTGGAACTCTCCTGACGGACACAGCCTTGGTCTGGCACCTCCACCGGCACTGCGAGCTACGGGACAACGACACCTGGGTGAATTACTCGGCCGCAATCCGAACCGAGTACCGTAACGAACGCGAGGCAGCGGACGCCCAGCTAAATCTAGGACCGCTAAAATACCAAGGCGACATTCGGTTCTACATGACGGAGTTCCGGGCCCTCAACCTCTACGCACGCGCCACGGGAGAAAGCCTCCAAGAAAAGGTAAATCTTACGATGTCGGAATCGGTAATGGACATGAGGTTCGCCTATTACCTGGAAGATTTCGCCGACAATGAGGGATTCTTGCAAGCGATGTTTCAAGCGGCGCTGCAAGTTGAAAAGAAAAAAGCCCTGCGACTGGCCCGGGAACAAGCAAAGACCCAGGACCCGGCAGGACGGCAAGATGAGAAGAAAAAGGATGGACCGAGCAGAGAAGGCTCGAGCGGAAGCCAGAACAAGCGGGAAAACGAGAAGCAACCCCAGTACGAGGGCAAAAGGGGTATTGAGTACAGAGGGGCAGAGCAATGGGCATCAGAGGCCGCCGCATTCAAACGAGTCCCGGACCACGAACGGAGAGAATACGCGGGTACCAGAGGATGCCATCATTATGGACGACCGAGCCACCGAGCCGCCAAATGTTTCACCAGCACCACGGCCAAAGGCACCGACCTCCCGGTGGCACCATGGAAAGTAGCAGCGGGAACAAAGCGGCCATGTGAACCCGAAGAAGAGGCCCCACCGGCCCTGGCGCCCAAGGTGTAAAAAACAGTGGCGCTGGACGTCATGGACTCCGAACTCTTATGGGCAGAAGCGGAGGATTTTTAAGGAGCCCACTGGCCAGGCCAACCAGGGGGCCCCAGCGCATTATAAGCGGAGCAGGCCAAAAAAGAAAGAATAAGGAGAAAGGGAAAGAAATAGTGAAAAAACCCAGAGGAGGACCTCGACCAGTCATATCAATGCTACTATCGATAGGGACCCAGGACCATCGAGTCCGGATCCTCCTAGACACCAGCTGCTCGATCCCACTACTCAACCAGAAAACAGTGAAAAAACTGGGAGTCGTACTACAAATACACGACCAAACGATACCCATCAAAAACTACATGGGTCAAACCGTGGAAGGAGTGGGGCAATACTACACCAAACCCCTGCTCTTGCGGCACCGGCGACACGTCACCAAGGAAAGATTCAAGGTTTCCCCGATGGAAGAAGGAATAGACATCTTCCTCCCTTTCTGGTGGATCGCCAAACACCCCCCGTAGGGAGCATGGCAGGACCAGGAAATACAGTTCAATAGTGCTGAATGCCTGGAAAAGTGCACCCAATACGAACAAGCCGACTTCTCGCTAACCTGGGACGATGCGGTCGCAGCCGACCCAAGCGCTCGAACTATAGGTTACGTATCAGCAGTTGAAGAAGGGGAACCTTAGGGAAAAGTACCCATAGAGTTCTGGCAATATCTCGGGATAATGGGGAAGGAGGCAGCGGAGGCGCTACCGGACCACCGGCCATACGACTGCCAGATCAACCTCCAGGAAGGAAGCACGCCGCCCTGGTGACCAATCTATCCACTCTCAGAGGAAGAACTGCAGGCGCTCTGACAATGGTTAAAAGAGATGGAGCGAACCGGGAAAATTAGACGCTCCACATCCACTGCAGGGTCTGCCATTCTCTTTGTGCCAAAGCCCCACGGAAGAGGGCTCCGCCTGTGCGTCGACTACCAAGCCTTGAACCGCATCACTATCCACAACAGGTATCCCCTACCGCTGATGCAAGAACTCCAGGGTCGGGTTCAGGGAGCACAGTGGTTCACTAAAATGGACTTGAAAAATGGATTCCATCTAATCCGCATAAAAGAGGGGGATGAGTGGAAGACGGCGTTCAGAACTCGATACGCCCTGTTCGAGTTCCAGGTAATGCCATTCGGTCTTACTAACGCCCCCTCTACCTTTCAAGACATGCTGGATGTGGGAGTCCTAGCTTATATGGACCACATACTGGTCTATGCCAATACGGAAGAAGACCACGACCGAATGGTTAAAGAGGTACTCAAAAGAATCCAGAACAACGGACTCGCGATCTCTCCCGAAAAATGCACATGGAAGGCGGCGGAAGTCGAGTTTCTGGGGTACGTCATCGGAAGAGATGGGATTAGGATGTCAGACGACAAGGTACAGGCGGTTCTCGACTGGAAAACCCTGGGATCGCTAACGGAAGACCAATCCTTCTTGGGCTTCGCCAACTTTTACCGACGATTCATCCTAAACTATTCTCAGGTAGCAAGGCCCCTCACGGAATTGACAAAAAAGGAATCGGGTAAGGAATGGGTCTGGAACCCGGAAGCGGAAGCAGCCTTCCGGGAACTCAAACACCGATTTACCACGGTACCAATCCTGGCCCACTTTGACCAAAGAAGCCAGTTATCATTGAAACGGATGCATCGGACTTAGCGCTGGGAGCAGTATTATCGCAACAGAGCGAAGAAGGACGTCTACATCCAGTAGCCATCCACTCAAGGAAGTTCCAACCCGTGGAAATTAATTACGAAATCCACAACAAGGAACTTTTCGCCATAGTGGACACCTTCAAACACTGGCGACGATACTGTCAAGGAGCAATGCACCAAGTGAAGGTCTTCTCGGACCATCACAATTTGGAGTACTTTACCACGACTAAGGTACTAAACTGACGGCAAGCAAGATGGGCGCAAGAACTGGCCGGCATCGACTTCAAAATCTACTACCGCCCAGGAACACAGAACGGAAAACCAGACGCGCTGTCCAGGCGTTCGGAGTACCGCCCTGAAAAGGGGGGGGTAGAAAACCAGCCAATCACGATGGTTTTGGGAAAAAATCATTTTGCAGATCAGCTAACGCAGTCGTTCATCTGCTGATCGGCACGACTGGCGTCACTCCCGGAAAGAAGGTGGACGGAGAAATTCCTGGCAGAAGTCAAGGAGGAAGGAAAGAAGGATGAGGCCTACGAGCAGGCAAGGAAACAGAAAGCGGTGACGGAAAATCCGTCCCCGAAGGAATGAAAGGCCAGGGAATGAAACTGGGAGAATGGCCTGCTGTACCGACGGAACCTGCTTTGGGTGCCAAAGGGGCTGGTACAGAGGATTATTGAATCGGAGCACGACACGAAGGTGGCTGGGCACATGGAGCAGGACAAGACAATCGAACCGATCCGGCGAAACTTCTGGTGGCCAAAGATGAACGAACGAATCATTGATTTTGTCAGACGCTGCCCCGAATGTCAACAAAACAAGGCATCTCGACCCCAACCCTACGGGCTGTCCTCCCCGTTAGAACTGCCATATGCACCTTGGCAGTCCATAGCAATGGACTTCATCACAGAGCTCCCAGTCTCGGACGGATGCGACCAGCTGTGGGTAATCATCGACGGATTCACCAAGATGGCGCACTTCCTCCCCTTGAGAAGGGAAGGAAAGACGGTGGCAGACCTGGCCATTATCTTCGCTCGGGAAGTATGGAAATACCACGGCGTCCCCACTGACATCGTGTCAGACCGCGACTCCAGGTTCACCTCGGAAACTTGGAAGGAGCTCCTACGGCTCGCAGGAATCCGGCCCTATATGTCAACCGCGTTTCATCCGCAGACCAATGGTCAGACGGAGCGGCTCAACCAAACAATCGAAGCATACCTCTGGGTGTTCGTCGTCAAGGAACAGGATGACTGGGTACGACTACTACCGATGGCCGAGTTCGCCTACAACAACTCGACCACCACGGGCAATGGTAAGTCTCCGTTTTACGCTAACTATGGCTTCCACCCAGCAGCCATGGAGCCCGCATCAACGGAACCCCTGAACCCAGCGAGGAAAGTCTACGTCTACTGGATGAGCGCCGTGTATGACGAATCCCGGAAAGGCCTGGAAAAAGCACGGAAGCGAATGTGCCGATATACGGACCCAGCCCAAAAGGAACCCCCAGCTTACCAGGTAGGAGACTTGGTGATGCTGAACGGGCGCAAGATCAAAACGCGCCAAGCTTCGAGGAAGCTAGACCACAAAAATCATGGTCCCTTCCAATTCGAGAAGATCTTTTCTCCGCTGGCCGTCCGCCTCACACTGCCCCAGAAATGGAAGATCCACAATGTCTTCAACGTCTCGCTACTCGAGCCATACCGAACCAGCGAGCACCGGGCACCCCCGGACCCCTCAAAGATACTCCGAGAGGCGGACGACATTGAACAATCAGAAGAATACGATGTCAGGGAAGTTATGTCCTCGGTCGAGCACGGCTGGGGAAATAACAAGAGAATCCTATACCTTCTCAAATGGCTCGACTATCCAGAACGCAAAGACTGGACGGAAGAACCATTCAACAACTTTTCAGCAGGCAGTCTGGAGAAACTCCGGGAGTTTCATTGACGGAACCCAGACGCGCCGAGGGACTACCGGCTCACTGACGCTTAAGGCGGGAAGTCCATAAAAGGGCCGGGCAACAGCACGAGCGGTAGTAGGGATGAAGGGGATGGAGGACTTCATCTCACGCACACCTACGACGGCCCGGTTGGCCAACTTTCGGAATAAGTAACCGGTGGTTCGGATCCATGGCCACGGGTGCATCCTGCCCCCGACAGCGTGGGTACTCCATGGCACGCCCACAGGAGGTCACTACCCGGATCCCGGTTACCAGCACGAAGGGTACCATAGACTCTCCCGGCATGCAAAGAGCTCGGTTCGAATCGACCCCGGAACTGAAGTCCGAAACGAGGAACAACGCGAACAAAAAGACCCGCTTCTCGGGCACCGAATCGAACGAAAAAGACCCACTTCTCGGGCACCGAATCGAATGGTTACCAGCCTCCCTGTCTGAACCACGCGGCGTACCTCACTACCCGGTAACGTGGATCCAAGGAACCAGGAAGGGAGATATGGGACGACGACCGAGAAGGCATGGGCACTTCCAGACACACTTGCTTCATCCGGATGAGTTGTCGTGGCCTCTATTTGAATGCCGGTAACCAGCCCTGGGCCCACCGAATTCCTACCCATTCCCCTGGAGAAAAGAATCCCAGTAGGGACAAAGCGAGGCCCGTCAAAGGACTGGACGATAAGTATGAGCACGCACGGTCTACTCAGAGGGCCCAGCCATTCCGACGGATTACAGAGAATGAAGCCCTGATCTGGTGGCTGGGAGGGCTGTAGGGGAGGAGGACTACAGTCATGGTAACTATAACTACCCGAAAGTTACCCCACAGAAAGACAGAAAGAGGACGGGCTACCTAGATAGAGAAAAAGGATCTCTCTTAAAGCTTCGGGACGAAGCTAGAGAAGGGGGGAGTAGTGTTACATCTCAAAGGAAACACGGAAAAAGGTACTTAGTTAGCTACATAGTCAGGGCACGTGAAACTTGACTCAAACCGCTCGAAAGAGAAAGTCTAGTCTCGTCGGCTTTAGAGTGTCTAGGTCTAGGCGTGAGATAGCCTTGGGGTTAGACCTTAAGGCCGTAGGACGGACCTAAGGGGCTAATCGCCGGACGAACTGCAAACGCAACTAAATACGAGATACGAGGGGTGAGGTCAAAGAACCGATATCTCCTCTTTCTCTGATAGGCCGGTAATTCACTCACCCGCAGGGCTTGAGGGGATTACGTGGTACGGGGATCAGTCGGCTTATCGTTAGACCGACGAGGACCAATGAAGTTGTAAGAACCGGACCCGTGGGGTTTCGGGGTCTTGACTAGTGGATGAGAATCCTCGAGAAGGAATGAGAAGTACGGGTTCACTAAAGGGACCACATGACGCCAAAAGAAGACTATATAGCCGACGAGGTTTACGCCCGTTGAAGAGGAAACAGTATCGAAAGCACTCTCAACAAGAAACCCCTGAACAAAAGATCTAAGATTATTCCGTTGTGAATTATCGAAAGTAGCCTGATTACCTTTGATTCTCTCTGCACTCCGGTTACGTTACAACCCCAGTGTCACATATACATACCTAGTGCCTTCTGCCAAGGTTTGGTAGGCTTGTTCAATCTCCCGTATTCGTCGGTCAGTTTTATTGTAGGCATCACCGCACAGCTCCGTAAGCCGTCTTAAGTCGTTCTCGGCTTGCTGTTGCTGGTTTACCAGGGTTCTGACCCAGACTGCAGGATTGGTTATTTCCACCGCTTGTTCCAGTCTCGGTATTCCGTCGGTGATTTGGAGCACGTCACGTGGGCCCTCAAGCCGGATCATATTGAAGTCCGAAGAGGTCGTCATTGCTTAGTATAGGTCGAGGAAGTCTCTTGTATAGATGGTCTTGTCATCCTCGAAATTGTAGTCACAGAGTTCTCGGAGTTCGTTTTCAGTGAACTCAGTGCTTTGGTGGTTATAAGCGCAGTTGAGCCAGTATTGTGTGTACCAGTTCCAGGGTTCGTAATCGCCTTCTTGCTAGGAAGTGGGGACGGGTCCGTCGATGCACGTGTCCCAAAGCTCGAAGTTTGCGATTTCGTTGTCGATTGATTGGAATGTATAGTCGAAGGAGTACTGGGACTTGGGTTCCAAATACGTAGATAGTTTGAGTAAGTAGAGGTGGTCTTCGAAGTAGGTATCGTCGAAGTTCGTCATGAAAGTAGGGTGATTTTGAGATCAAGATTATAGTGTGACACTAGGGTTGTGGCATAACTGGAGTGTAGAGAGAATCAAAGGTAATCAGGCTACTTTCGATAATTTACAACGGAATAATCTTAGATCTTGTGTGTGGGTTCGGTGGTAGTGTTGGTGAGGATGTTCGTGCTGATTCTTTCGTCGGGGCAGAGAACCACTCATCTTTATATTTGCGCAGAGCTGGCGTGAGAGATGGCGACTCAGATTTGGATTCCCGCGAGGTGCATGGACCCCGTGGGCGACTCATTGGTCCTGGCAGGATGTAGATAAGGGGAGATGAGGTTTCATGCAAGTGGGCGGGGTGCTTCCCTACCGGACTCTCTTCCGTACGCCATCAGCAGGTGACATGGCATCCCCTCCGTTTGAGTGAGGGGTCATAGCCCAAGTCCGGCGGTCCACGCACCATCAGCAGGCGATGTGGCATCCCCTCCTTTCGGGGGAGGGGTCATAGCCCAAACATCCCACAGTTTGCAATCTTCCCCTCACCTCCGGAGATATGTGTCTTAGGTCCGTCTCGGCCGTAAGCTCTTCTCCGGACCTTATCTCCCTGCTAGACTCTTTTGAGTGCGTTCTGTCATCCTTACGTACCCCTCTCTTAGCTCGGCTATGTACTCGAAATATTTCAGGTGTAACAATTCTAAAGAGGGGAGCACCGGACACTTATACAAGTGTCCGTGTGCTAGTGCTAGTGTGTGACTGTCTATCTACAGAAGCCCTTAGGGCAGCCATCTGCTAAGTCCCACAAACTCTAGAAGCCATGCTAGCGGCCATGCTAGCCACTCTAGGCGTGGCGTCCACGACGCCCGGAATCCTCCTCCTACAACCACTTCTTTCTCAATAAAACAAGCGCCGCCCCTAAACAAAAAAAACAAAAAGCAACAACAAAAACAAAAAAAAAACAAAGACAAACCCAACTTTTAACAATAACCCCTTTCACAATGCTCAGCTGACACTCCCGGTCACTCCTGTTCCATCCACCGGTAGACTCGAAAGCCATTCGCAGCGTGGTATTCACCCAGCAGCTCATTGCTGCTGCCCCTCAGGTTTGCCAGTGGTTCCCATGTAGGGTCAACGTAACCGACCCATTTGACCAAATATTCGAGGTCTCGAACTGTGGTACCTCAGTGCTCACGGATCAACTCAACCTCGTACTCGGTGGTAGTGGTGGAGCGTAGTGGCGGTGGGGGCAGGTGTTCACGGGTTCTGTCGACTCCTGACAGCTTGAGACGTGCGACGTTGAAAACCGGGTATAAGTGCCAGTGCGCCGGGATGTCGAGAACGAAAGCATTCTTGCTGGCTGACTTTAGGATTGTAAATGGACCGGCACATAGATGTTGAAATTTTCGCGAATTGGCACTGTCGTTGGCAGTGGAATTGACATTGACGTAGCCGACTGGCAGCAAACGGGTGTCCAGGAATACGGAATCACCTATCCGAAACGGGTGTGGCTGACCATGCTCGTTCGCTTCCATCACCATTATCAATTGGACCTCTTCCATTCGCTCTCGAAGCATCCCTAGGATCTTGACGAGCTGTTCTGCGGATTCCGTTCTGGGTCTCGAATTTGGCGTCCGCGGACCTGGTGCCAGTAAATTGAGTGGGAGCCTCAGAATGTATCCGATATCCGCCTCGAATGGTGACCTTCCTATAGCCTTGTGCTTGGCCGCATTGTAAGTGAACTCTGACAATGGTAACAACCGGCTCCACTGCTCGGGGGATATGAGTTGCGATATATAGGCCTTCAAAAAAGTTTCCAGAGTGGCATTCGCCTTTTCCGCTTGACCGTCCGACTGTGGGTGGTATGCTGTAGACATCCGGAGCTCAATCCCGAGTTGTGAACACAATGATTGCCAGAAGGTGGAGGTAAATTGGGTGTTCCGGTCAGATACGATCGATATGGGTAGCCCTCGTGATCGAACGTAACCATCAATGAACGCCGTTGCAAACTTTTCTGCGGTGAGCTCAGCTTCCTTAACAGGAATCCAACGTACTCGCATCATCAGGTGATCGATAATTGTCGCCACAGCATTGTAACCGGCTTCCGATGTTGGTAACTTGGTGACGAAATCGATGTTCACCCATTCCACGCATTCGAGTGGAATCAGTAGTGCCTGCAGGAGTCCATACGGCCTGTCATTCTTGTGCTTGATTGGATGGCATACGTCACATCCAGCAATCCATTCTGCGACTGAATCTGTCAACTTTGGCCGGTAGTACCAAGACTCAACCACTGCTGCTGTTTTTGCGATGCGGCTATGTCCACCACCCAGAATAGCGTCATGTGCTTCTCGAATGATGTCCGTTCGCAAGAATTTTGGGATACATAATGTTCCGCCCGACGGCTTATGGTACAGCAGGCCTTCTTCGAGTGTGTACGACTTTGCTCGTTCCTTAACACGGTGAGACTGCTTCGAACTTGTCTTTTTGTCCTCGTTTACGTCGCTATTGCTCAAATTTTCGAGAACTGAACCGAAAATTGTGTCCTCCCCGTAGCCTTTTCGAACATCGTTCAGCCACTCGGTTGAGGCTGATACCCCCATTTCGATGACATTGAGGTACTGTGGATCGACCTTTAGGTGCTCTTCCTGTGTGTAGGCAATTCGACTGATTGCATCTGCCACAACATTTGCTGCTCCAGGAAAGTATTTGACCTCGTAGTCATGCAGTTGGAGCCTGTCAAGGTGACGCCACTGACGGCTCGTCAGCTTATTTTGCCCTAGGATATGCTGCAATGATGCATGATCCGTATAGATGGTGGTATGTTTCCGCCCATGAACGTAGCAGGCCCAATGTTCCAGATTTACAGTGATTGCAAGAAGCTCTCGGTCGTATGCTGGATACCTCGCCTCGACTGCATGGAGCTTCCTCGAAAAGTATCCCAGTGGCCATTCCACTAACCTCCCTTCAAACATCTGTTTCTGCACTAGATCGCCACCAATAGCCGTATCCGATGCATCTGTACGCAGGATGAAGTCGGCATCTGAATCCAAAGTTGCCAACACTGGTGAAGATATCAAGGCCTCCTTGAGGTCCTTGAACTGATCCACATGTCGGCTGGTCCATACATATTCGCTCTTGGGTTTTGAGGCTACGTCATGTAGCAGATGTGCCAGGTGGGCGAATGTCGGTACAAATTTCCTGTAGTAGCCTGCCAATCCCAGAAACCCGTGGAGTTCCATTGGCATTTTGGGTGTTGGCCAATCCCGTACTGCCTTGACCTTCTTTTCTTCTGTGTGAATACCGTGTCTATTCACTCTGAAACCAACAAACGACGTTTCCAGAGTACCAAACACGTATTTGGTCTCACTGAGATGTAACCGCGTGTTCTGTAATGCCTGTAACACACCTTCGACATGCGTCTTGTGTTCTGCCAGTGTTTTCGAAAAAATCAAGATATCATCGAGATATACAATTGAATTCCGACGATGTGGGTGCAATATTTTGTGAATCATACGCATGAACGCTGCTGGTGCATTTGCAAGTCCGAACAGAATGACCTTATACTCGTAGAATCCATCTGGTGCTATGAACACGGTCTTATGGCAGTCGTCTGGGTGAACCCGTACTTGGTGGTATCCGCTTGCCAAGTCCAGCTTGGTGAATACACATGCTCCGTGGAGTTTATCCAGCAAGTCCTCGATGTATCGCAACGGATACCGGTCTTTGGCGGTTATTGAGTTCAATCCGTGATAACTGACGCACATTTGGAGTGTGGTGTCCGGCTTTTTCACAAAGATTATCGGTGCCGCATAACACGAGTGAGAGTCCGACACCCACCCCTTTTCGAGCAGCCTTTTGATCTGGACCTCGAACTCGTTCCTTTCGGACTGTGTCATCCGGTATGGCTGGCGGTGGGGAATATTTGCCGTTGGGTCGGTATCAATGCGGAAGTCGTGCTCCCCTGGTGGCAGAACGCCACTCGGCGGTTGAAAGAGATCATCAAAATCGTGTTTGATTTGAACTCTCCACTTCCCCAGATCTGCCAGAACGGAATAATCCTCACCGAATTCATCACCCATCCGGCGTTCCCGGATGTTGATCACAAAAATCCTATCACCACTCAATCTTGACATCGCCCGTCTCGTTTCGTCTGCAGATATCAGATTGATGGATGCCGCTTTGGCTTCTGCTGCGCAATGGTTGTGAACTTCCCGGTAGCGGCCTTGGTGCGGTCGAAGCCCTTTCAATGCCAGTTTAGGTACAAATGCCGGTCGTCCATCCGTTAGCAATGACCAATCGGCATCCAACAGGTGTAAAATGTTGTCTGAATCCACCAGATAGCGTGTCTTCGAGTGCCAATTTTTTCCAATAAGAATGTCGTAGGTGCCCTTAAGATCAAACACAGTGTACCAACCGGTAACATCTGCGTAATTCCCCGTGATGCCGCATATCCGTCCATTAAGCAAAACTTGGTATCTATCTTCGGGGGGATGTTTGGTTCCGACTGTGATAATTGACATGCGTCCCGCATGTCAAAAGTGTAAACCGAGCTGTTTTGCGAATGCAGTATTGATATAACAGTGTGACGCACCAGGGTCCATTAGGGTGTAGGTTGAGTGAGTTTTGGAATGAGAGGTTTGGACTTTAGCGTAAAAACGTAACAAATCACTTTTATCAATAATGTCTTTCCGTATAACATTAAGGTTTGTCAAATAAAGTCTTGCTCCCTCCCATTCCCTAGTTGGAGGATGCTCTGTCACTTCTCTCTTGTCTGGCCAACCTCCTTTGATGTATGCACCAGACTTTGCCTCTGGATTGCCAACATTGTCAAGATGCTTGACTGGGATTCGCCAATTGGGTTGGCTGGCGCAGTACTGAGACTGCTGCGTGGGTGGTGGATGTTGGATAGGTTGATACTTCTGGGGTCCGTCGCGCCCTCCATGCCGTCCTTCTCAAGACTTGAATCGCGATTGTATCTTTCCATCGACAATTGTATTTACTTCGTTATTTTCGGTTGGGTTCAGAACTAGGACGGCACTTCCGGATGGCATCGGCTGAAACGGGAGCGTGCGCGCGGTGACGATATCCATCATACCGGATAGTGTCATCTGGCTGCCATTGCCGAGGATGTCTATGAGGCGTGCCTGCTGGGATATATCATTTTGCGTTGCTTCCAGCAGCTTGATCAGGTATTCCTCCCAGAGTGGGTTTTCCCTGGTAATGGTGAGCGACCTGCCCAGAATGGTGATCAGTTCCAACGCTCTCTAGTTGAACGACAAAACTAGCTGGTGGCTGAACTTCAATGCATATCATTCGCGGCGGATTACCGAGATAGCCCGTTCTGGAACGTACTGGCGCTTGAAGATGACCTTCATGTCATCCCATGTGATATTGTAATTGTACTCCTGCGGAGGAATAGCATCCACACCCTGTTTCTTCATGCTGTTCTCGAACCAGTGGAACACCATGGCTGTGAGAAAATGTCCGAAGGTGTTGATCTTCTGGTTGTCTTCGGATGACCCTTGACAGACTGCTCCACCCTGTCGAACGAAGTGCTGAACATCTTCAAGATATTGAACGACAACCTCTATGTCCTGGGAACCATAAAATCTCTTTGGCTCATGCAGTTTAATTTTTTGAACGATCAGGTTTTGGCTCCAGGTCCCAGCATGTAGTTTTGTGGGTTGTTCGCTGATGACCAAGAGGTGATCGCAGCGCCGCTTCCAGACTGCCATCTCCACAGAGGCTTCCCGGTGACTCCGGTACCACTGAGCATATGCATTCAGGACCGCTTCAACTGAAACAGCTATAACTACCGAGTTTTCGTCGCGCGAGAGGTTCGCCTCACCAATCCACTCGAGTAGCTCGCCTGGCCCCGGCCAGAATTTCGGGGTGTTTGACATAGCTCGCTGTTTCGGCATGCCCTGTTTTGCTCGCCACGCTTTTGGAAATACTCGCCCCGCTTGGGAAATATCCACCGCACTTTGGAAATGCTCGCCGTGCTTCCGAAAAACCCGCCGTGATTTGGAAATGCTCGCCGCGCTTGGGAAATGCTCACCGTGCTTTGGAAATGCGCGCCGTGCTTTGGAAATGCTCGCCGCGCTTTGGAAATGCTCACCGTACTTTGGAAATGCTCACCGCGCTTTGGAAATGCTCGCCGCGCTTGCGAAATGCCCGCAGCGCTTTGGAAATGCTTGCTCTGCTTTTGGAAATGCTCACTGCGCTTGGGAAATGCCCGCCGTGCTTTGGAAATGCTTGCCGTGCTTTGGAAATGCTTGCCGCGCTTGGGAAATTTCCACCACGCTTTGGAAATACTCGCTGCGCTTTGGAAATGCTCAGTGCTTCTGCCCGATAAAAGGGTTATATAGGCAGTAGCTCAGTCAGGTGAACGGGTAGTTGAGACTACTGGACGGCATGTGTGTACAGCGTGTGAATACTGCGTGTGAATAAGGCCGGTGAATACGGCCTGTGAATACAGCGTGTGAATATCTTTTTCTTGAAGGTCAGCACACTGTATCTGACTGGAAACAGCTTGGTGAAACCTAAGGTATCGGCCCCGAAACGCCGGCCGCTGGGCTTACCGCTCACCGTACCCTCCCGCAGCTACTTTTCACGCGAGAGGCCGTTCGCTGGGCCGTCCCGTGTCTCGTCACTTGGTTTCCTCGATTTTCTCGATTTTCTCGTTGTCCTCTTGGGATCTTGAGAATGCTCGCCGTGCTTTGGAAATGCTCAGCACTTCTGCCTGATGAACAGGTTATATAGGCAGTAGCTCAGCCCGGTGAATGGGTAGTTGAGACTGCTGGATAGCGTATGTGTATGGCGTGTGTGTACGGCGTGTGAATATGGTGGGTGAATACGGTGTGTGAATACGGTGTGTGAATATGGCGTGTGAGTATCTTTTCTTGAAGGTCAGCGCACTGTATGTGACTGGAAACAGCTTGGTGAGACGTAAGGTATGGGCTTCAAAATGCCGGCCCCCACACTTACTGCTCACCGCACCCTCCCGCAGCTACTTTTCACGTGAGAGTCCATTCGCTGGGACGTCCCATGTCTTGTCGCTCGGTTTCCTCGTTTTCTCAATTTTCTCGTTGTCCTCTTGGGATCTTGATGTTTCTGCGCCCTCCTTCTGCTCGCCGCTCGTCACACGGTGCAATAAAGAATGCTCGCTGCTGGTCGTGTGGGGTGGAGAAAATAAAGTGTTGCTACCAGTTGAGGGGTGGCGAGAAACATGTCCATTCTAAAGAGGGGAGCACCAGACACTTATACAAGTGTCTGTGGCTAGTGCTAGTGTGTGACTGTCTATCTACAGAAGCCCTTAGGGCAGCCATCTGCTAAGTCCCACAAACTCTAGTAGCCATGCTAGCGGCCATGCTAGCCACTCTAGGCATGGACTCCACGACGCCCTGAATCCACCTTCTACATCGTACTGTCAGGGTCAAATGGTATAAGATGTGCCACTCCAGCAATCTCAGAAGCATGGATGAGTCGGTATTCAGTCCCTAGTGTTGCTTGCACAACCTTCACCATCCCAGAATCCCTTTCGATGGCGCCCCCTGCAGCTATGGTTGTAGTCTGAACAAATGCCAACTGAAGGTCCGGCATTGCCTTACTGTCCTTGATTATTGAAAACTTCAATAGCGTGATTAGTCAGACCGGCTGGTGGCCTTTCAGGGCTTTCCACGGAAGTGGAGATACTGGCGACTCTCAGGGTTGACAGCTCATCACTCTCGACTATCTGCAAGCTTGCCACCAACCCCAGTCATGGCGCAGCGGACCCCCATGCCAGTGAGTCTCCAATGTGCATCGGAGTATTTGCTTCTCCCAGACAGCCGTTCCATACTTTAGAACGTGAACTGCAATGGATTTGTATACCACTATTGGCACCATATCGAGCTCCTCATCCTCCACGGAAATACCGTCTCCATTGAGAAAATGATAGGTGGCAATCTCCATGTTATTCTGTAGCTCTGGATTGCAAATTGAGGCCAAGAATACACCAAAGACATATTTATGCGGCCCGGTAGGACTTTTAAGAACATGGGGAGGCCGCAGGTGAGAGATATTCAGAGAAGTCATGTCACAACTCCCAGGGTTAACATTCAACTTACGGACATCAAAGGCCTCAATTCTAGCATTGGACTCCAGGATCTGTGAGTAAAAGTCACCAGTTTTATTGGAACCCCGATACCCTTTCTTCACCTCACTTTTGTGTAAGAGCTCCGTGGCAGATATGGAGTGCTACTTGAGGCTGCCAAACATCTCGACGACTCCCTGAAATGGCTGGTGAGGTAAATCTTCGCGAAGTTGAAATGAGTATGTTTCTGGTAAATTTGAGCCCGCTCAGTGGTGAACTCGCAGTCGTAGAAGCTCGAAATTTTTTTGTGGTCGCAGCGGCGTGTCTTCTTCAACTCCAAGTCTTTTGTCTTGATGCTCTTGGCTTTGGCTGCTTTGACTAACACACGGATTTTTTTCGATGCCTGATGTTCCAGAAACACATCCTTGTTGTCGTGAAAGCAACTCAGGGAGGCTTCCATGGAGTCGAGGGAGATGGCATCATACGTCGGGTATTGGCAGTAGATGTAGAACTCGCAAAGTCAGCGGGCGGACAAAATATCTTTTTCGAATGCGGAACGCTTGGAGTTGGACAGACAACGTAGAGAGTTGGCTAGGCAACCCACCAGAAAGCGGCTCATCTTTTTATACTCACCACCCATCCATTGAACAATTTCCTCGAAAGATTTTTTGGGTTGTGTTATACTTAGATATGGTGGAATCGCCATCCATAAAGAGTTGAACAGGGTGAGCCGATGGTGCAATTTGAGAAAACTCATGATCCAAAGTAGCAAGTGCTTAAGCATTCCTACCTGTATGATGTGTAGCAAGTCGGGTTTCGATAGTTCAGTGGGGTTACATCGCAGTCTCCACAATACGTTATTGGTGGTTATACGTACACCCCACTCAGTGAGTTGTGCAACTCTCTGAGTTGAGTCTTCATTGTAGAATACGCACATGTATACTTGGTGATCACGGTGTGGGAATACTGAAGGATAATCTCCGAATTTTGAAGCGGGAATCTCAGACCAAGGACAAGAATTTGCGTGTAAGGATTGCAGAGACATGTGTTCTGGATAGTCGGCAAGCCATGCACCAATTTGGACAAAGCACTGATGCCAGTTGCCATCGCCAGACAGAGCGTGGAAGTACGGACTTGGACGCATATCGTTGGGATCACAATTTCTGGAGTAGTCAAACAATGGTTACAGGACAACTTTCTGTACCTCATGGACAATCTGATGATCCCAGGTTGCTTGCTTTTGCCTTGAGATATCACTCTGTGCAGAATACTTGGCCTTTTTCGGCAGAACTGCAATCATGACAACTGAGTAAGTTGTCGGTTTCATCCTGACGACTGAAGATAGATTCCCAATTGTCATGTAAACAGGCCAGATCTTATCTCCTACATAAGCCATAAGGTGGGTTGAGTGGGAGAGGAATATAAATGAAACGAGAGATGCACCGGCAGTGAGCTTGTCTTGCTCATTGCACCATCAGTCCCCTGTATGCATTTCCCCATATTGTCGAATACCGTTGGTGAAGGACCTCTCAGGGCTGAATATCAAATTCTCAGAGTTGTAGGTCTGCCGAGGTAGCCACTTTGCTGTTTCGATTGGATCACGATACCAGAACTTTATCAGGTCATGGTGGTTGGCATTCTGCGTCATGTCAACCTCGGCTTCCGTCCACAAGTTCATGCCGAGTCCATCCTCCACTTTCTTCATCAGCATTTTGAGGCAGTGGACAGACTTTATCGATTGCTGTACACTCTTCCGGAGTGGAGAATGCTGTCCTTTTAGTAGTTCAACCACTGTGGTTTGGGTGACATTGTTCAATAGGTACCAATTGACAAATTCGAAAGACCTTTCATTCTTAAATGGGTAATATGCATACCCAGGATCGCCCCAGTTGGATATCAAGTCCTTTTGTTGGTGGACATATATCATTTCGGTCGGGTCCGGAACATAGTGGATAGGTAGTCCAGCATAAGGGTAGGTGTTGGTAATTTCCACAATGGGAACTGCATCTACAGGAGATGCATATTGAATCGATTCGGTTGGGAAAAAACGCATATCGCCATCCCACGTAGCTATGAAAGGATCTCCGTCCTCCAGGAAGTTCGGCAAACCAGGACCATCCCAGTTATAAAATGGGGGCCATCCAGCAACATGATACTCAAAGGGGTTGGGGGACGCATTGCCATCGCGATTGTCATCCATATCAAGGAACCCTGGATGCTCCTACTGGTAATGCACCTTCAACCATCCCGATGCCTTGAAGGGCTTCCTGCAAACTTGGCAGATTGGAAGATGTGACATTCTGCACAACTGTGAGCCTGGCAGTTTGAACTGAAGGAGTTCCATTACCAACCTTAGGGATTGCGGAATGACAGGGAAGAGCGTTGGATGGTGACAGCAGTGATTGACTGCGACAGCAGCAATAGAACAACAAGCATGAGTGCTGCTACGGGAAACCTAGAGTAACTGCCATGAGCGTCTGATACAATTGTAGGAGTTCTGCTACAAACCTTAGGGATTGCCAAATGACTGGAAAGTGTGTTCGACGGTGACAACAGTGATGGACGGTGATGGTAGCAATGGAACAACAAGTGTGAGCACCACTGCGGGGAACCTAGATAACTGCCATGAGCAGCTTATACAATTGTAGGAGTTCTGCTACAAACCTGAGGGATTGCCGAATGACTGGGAAGTGCATTGGATGGCAATGGCAGCGATGGACGGACACGGCAGTGATGGAAGGCGATGGCAGCGATGGACGGCAACGGCAGCGATGGACAAGGATGGCAGCATTGGAACAATGAGCACGAGTGTCAGGTACAATTGTAGGAGTTCTGCTACCAACCTTAGGGATTGCCGAATCACTGGAAAGTACGTTGGACGGCGACGGCAGCAATGGACGGCAATGGAAGCAATGGACGGCAATGGTAGCAATGGATGGCAATGGCAGCAATGGATGGCAACGGCAGCAATGGATGGCAACGGCAGCAATGGACGGCGATGGTAGCAATGGAACAACAAGCATGAGCGCTGCTGTGAGAAACCTAGAGTAACTGCCGTGAGGGTCTGATACAATTGTAGGAGTTCTGCTACGAACCTTAGGGATTGCCGAATGACTGGGAAGTGTGTTGGACGGCGACGGCAGCGATGGAACAACGAGCGCGAGCATCTGGTACAATTGTAGGAGTTCTGCTACCAACCTTAGAGATTGCCGAATGACTGGGATGTGTGTTGGATGGCGACGGCAGCAATGGACGGTGACGGCAGCAATGGAACAATGAGCGTGAGTGCCGCTACGGGGAACCTAGAGTAACTGCTGTGAGCATCTGATACAATTGTAGGAGTTCTGCTATCAACCTTAGGGATTGCCGTATGACTGGGAAGTGTGTTGGACTGCGACAGCAGCGTCAGAACCACAAGATCAAGCACAAGTGCAGCTTTTTTTTTGTTTGGTCATTACTCGTATGCGACCAATCTAGATCATGGCGAGATCAGGTACTTACAGTCCGTTGTCCGCACGGGGGCAGCACGTTGCAAGCCGCTTTGCCCTCCGCCCAGGCCTGTCCCCAAAGCGCAAGTGTGGCAAACGTAGAGTGCATACCCTAAGTATCTGGTGCAATTGTAGAAGTTCTGTTACCAACCTTAGGGATTGTCCAGTGGACCTGGGAAGGAAGTAGGACAGCTGGGACGTGAACCTCAAGCATGAGGCTATGAAGAAGTATGTATACATGAGCCTCGTCATCGGATTCTAGAGGTGGGTACCACTCTAGAGTAAGTATACTGATTCCCACTTCAGCAGCCAGATGGGAAGCTGTATCATGATGCCTGGCATTATACTCTGAATATCTATCTACCACATTCCGCCGCCCGCTCTTACCAAGGGTACTCTAGTCTACACCAGAAGCAGCCATTAATAATGCTGGATGCGGCAATGACCACCGGCACTAATACCACTCAGGGCTGGCAACCGAAATTGAAAAAACGACCAGTGTGCAAACCAAGTGCATGCAGTCTTCAAACCTGTCACTGCCACAAGCACCCGCACAGTGATTGCGCCTCAGTGGTGCACCTAGCTACCTTATTCATTACTCGCATGTAGCCTAGACATCCTCTGGGTTAACAGGACCCATGTATCAATCATCATTGGATGGAAGCAGACATGACTTGTGATGTTTCAGGGTCCTCATGTTTGACATGAGCCAGGCTTCTGCACAATTCTGAAGGCCATCCATGAAGTCTGACATAAGTACAGTTGTATTGATTGCTACTGCAGGCAATTAATATGATCCTAGGTTAGGCGAACAGGGAATACAGTCACCGTTTTCCATAAGAAGTGCCACTGTGACAAACTTTGCCAGCTCTTGAGTTCTTCAAGCACCGGAACAACTATCTACGTGGACACTGCGCCTTACAAATTGCGATTACAATTCTCCCTAACGACTATCCTCTCCTCAGTATAGCCTCCCATCTATCTGGGTCTACTACTCAATCACTGCTTTGCATTTTAATTAATACTAACCACCCTCATAGTTGTCAACCTTCCATGATTGTGCGATTTATTGTGCGATTTACTGTTTAAATCACTGTTCTCATGTAGGTCCAACTTCTTTCTCCTTCAAGTATTGCCGCAAAACTCATTAATGTACAACTGCTGCATTTGTGATTCCATCTACCATGAATGCTGCCGGAACTCAGGGGGCAAAGCCCAAGGCAGATGAATATCTGAGATACTTTGGAATTAATCCAAGGAAAGAAGAAGCTTTTGTCAGGAAGCAAATCGCGATGCATATCCAGATTACTGGCATGCACTTAATTGCTTGGGAGCACCAACCGTTCCAAATACTTTTGGATGCGATCACGAACCATGACCCATTTCTCATGCCCTTTTTTAGCATCTTCAATACCGTCAATATTGATTGGGCATCCCCAGTGAATCCCAGCCATACCACAGGAAAGAAGGCATGGAAGCTCGTAACCACCTACATAGGGGACATTCGCGAAAAGCTGGCAAACACCTTTCAGAATGCCGGTCAGAACTGGCCGCCTGGGCCATGGTTGGTTAGCGCTGTGACCACTCGCGCTGCCTTCGCCACTACTCCCACTGCCCTAGCCACTACTCCCGCTGCCCTTGCCGCTGCGCCTGTTGTTGCCCCAACCCCACGAGTCGAGTCAAAGGCAACTGTCTTCCAGTTCTTCGTCATCGACCCTGATGTGCTGAGGCCTCAACAGCGTTTCAGCAATCCTCAGAGTGATGGCTCCAACTCCCAACGTAGTCGGTCTTACTCGCACGAAAGCAACAGTAGCACTCCGCAACCGCGGAGAGGTGCCGGTGGGGACGATAGCGATCTTGAGGATGATACTGGCCCCTTGAGCGATGAACCGGACTCGTACGAATGGCGTTTTCCGGCGAACAAGAACTGGATCCAGGAGTTCCAACATCACGATCTTTCAAGACATGGATGCTTTATACTGGGTCAATTCATTGTGAAATTCCTTCCCAAAATCCCTGGGGGCCGGACTATCCGAGCTCTTTATGGCACTTTAAGCAACCTTTGGAGTGGCTCTGGCAACTTTGTAGATCCTGGAATCGGCTCCACTGGATCAATCATGGGATTGAACAACGATGACAGGTTAAGTGCATGGCTATCAATCACCAAGCACTTGCAGCAGCCACTCGGGATTGCAATCATCCTGCATCACAACTGCCCACCCGACTCGCTCACTTGGGGGCAGGATCCGCACTTGAATCAAGCAGGCCTGTTGGCACAGGACCTTTTGGACGAAATCAAGGACTACCCTTATGACTCTGAAGGTCCTGATGCCAACTCCAAGAGTCGCAAGAGGTTTGGGAAGCTGCGATCCACCAATGGTTGGATTAAAGCCGTCAACAAGTATGGCCGCCGGGTTCGGCAAAACTGATGAGTGCTGAGACGGCTAAGAGAGTGGGTGAGCACCCAGGCTTACGGGCCGCAGCCTGCACCGCCAGAAGCACCTGTCACAATGGAGCAGGCCATCTGCTTTCCGGGTGAAGCCTATTACTGCCCCCGGATGAACCAGGGTCAACACTTAACTGTGAAGCAGCAGTACATCGCTTTGGATCGTGATGACCAAGCATACCGCAAGTGGGAAGCCGCCAATCCACACTCTCCCAATTACCCACAGCTAGGCACTAGCGATGAGGAATTGTCAAACTAGAGAGTGGGTTGAACGATTTTTCAGGTTGCAGCTTGAAGCTCGATCTGTTCCGTACATTTGGATTTCTATCAGTGTTTGTTCTATGCTTGCATTGGATTTAACTTGTTTTTCTTTCGTGTGGTTGGGCGAGCGGTGATGAGAACACTGGTGGTTGTAGCGTTGCCGCGTTGCACTGTACCAGAGCGTTCTCACGGGTGTGGTTTTACCTGAGGAAAATGTGCGTGAGCAGTCTCACCGTCTCTGAATGTTCCCAATACACTTTTATTCATACCGTTTTTTTCGGGTTTTGGGTTGGGGTTTTTCCGTTCATGGGATTTCTTTTTAGCTTCTTTATTTTAGGATTTTAAGTGCACGACTCTGATCTTTCAGAGTTTTTGAATGGTATCGCGTGTGCTCCGGCGATGTTCTCCCAGCACCTAGAGTTGTGGTTGCAATCCTACGAGACGAAGCCATGGCTTCGTTGAGCAAGGCACGCCCTACTCGTACCTTGGTCGACGAGATCATAGCGCTGATGGGTGGATCATAGCTTTGGTGGGAGGTGTCACGGCGCGTGCCAGCTACTAGGCCTCGACCCTTGGCGCCATCTGGAATGCGGGAGGAAGGAATGTGGAGTGACACCGAGCGGGAGGATGGAATGTGGAGTGACGCCAAGCGGGCGACGGATATCCTTAAAAGGAGCCGTCACCCACTTCTTTCTTTCTTTCTTTCTTCCTTTTTCCTTCCTCACGCAACAACTTGTTTGTCCCCTTTCTCGAATAGAAGCATCTTGCCACAACCCCTTTTCTCTTGTCCTGTCTCGGCCGCCGCCGCGTGCCGCTCTTGTCCTTGTCCAGTCTCGGCCGCAGCCGCGCACTGCCCTTCTCCTGTCCGATCCTGTCCTCGGCCGCCGCTGCGCGCCGTTCCTGTCCTGTCCGATCCTGTCCTCGGCCGCCGCCGCGCGCCGACCTCGTCCTTGTCCCGCTACGCCAAGCCCGGTCGGCCCGGCCGTTACACTTTGTTGCGTCAACCACTCTTCGGGTAGCAAACGACCCTCTGAGCGGAACTACTATTGTCACCCAAGATGTCTTCCGGCAATGTCGAGATGCCTTCCGGCAATGTTGAGGAAACCTCTCCC
>Ga0307508_10001897_pt1 | contig 22951 bp, 19 predicted proteins | sample 9_EM_MG_FD_203089 | JGI IMG/M metagenome (GOLD analysis project Ga0307508, IMG submission 203089) | Populus trichocarpa ectomycorrhiza microbial communities from riparian zone in the Pacific Northwest, United States - 9_EM | ecosystem: Host-associated > Plants > Roots > Unclassified | place... | reverse complement strand
CGGCCTAGCCAGAAACACAAGATCCTCCAGGCCGCACTGGAGGCCTTCGCTGAACTGGGCTACGACGCCACCCGGGTGCGCCACGTCGCTGACCGGGCCGGCGTGTCCGAAGCCGCCCTGTACCGTCACTACCCGTCGATGCAGGCGCTGGCACAGGAACTGTTCACCCACCACTTCACCGGCTTCGCGGCGCAGCTGGACGAAGCCACCTCGACCGGCACGACCGAGGAGCGGCTGCGCCGCGCGGTACGCACCACACTCGCCGTCTACCGGGCCGACCCGGCGGCCTTTACCTTCGCCCTGCTACGCACGCCCGCGCTCCTGCCCAACCTGCCCGCCGGCACGAGATACCCGCTCGAGATCCTCGAACACGTCATCGTGGCCGGGCAGGTCGAGCAGGAGTTGCGAGCCGGCCAGCCCAACCTCCTGGCCGCCATCTTCCTGGGCTGCCTGCTGCAGCCGATCGTCCTCGCCAACCTCGCCGCGCCCGGCGCAATGGTCCTGATCGGCGAGACGAAGCACGACCAGGTGATTGAGGACGCCGCCATCGCCGCCCTCAGAATTGAACGGGTGTGAAATGACAAGCACCCGAAACGCACAACACGAAAGCGCACGTGATCGAACGGCCGGACGGTCTGGTTCTGTTCGACACCGGGCACGACCGCGCCTCGGTCACCGACCCGGGTGAGTGACACGTCACGGAGTACGTGAAACCTGAGGAGCAGAGATGGAAATCGACACGCTCGAGGTCGTCCAGATCGGCGGCATGACACAGTCGATCCGTGTTCGCGGGACAAACGCGTCGAACCCGGTGCTACTCCTCATGCAGCAGGGTCCAGGGCTGCCGATCATCAACGAAACGCGCGGCTTCGAACGGCTTTTAGGACTGGAGAAGGACTTCACGGTCGTTTACTGGGACCAGCGGGGCACCGGCCTGTCATCACCTCCGCTGCGCAAGAGCTCGAACACGTTCCACATCGGCGCGGCGCAGATGATCGACGACACGGTGTCCATGCTGGAACTGCTTCACGACCGCTTCGGTGGCAAGATCTTCGTCGCCGGGTTCTCCTTCGGCGCGACCTTCGCCGCACAAGCCGCGGTCCGCCGTCCAGACCTCATCGCGGCGCTGGTGGCAACCGGCATGGACATCGACATCCCCTTCGCCGAGAACCACACCTACGACTTCGTCCTCAACACCGCCCGCAAGCGGGGCAACCGACGCGCGATCCGGCAACTGGAAAGGATCGGCCTCCCCCCGCACCTGGACGCGAAGCAGTTCTCGACCCGGGCCCGCTGGGCCGCCAACTACGGCGGCGTCACAGCCAACGCCACCTTCGACACCGTGCTGCGCGCACTGGTCGGCAGCCTGCTCCGGTCGCCGGACTACTCGATCGCCGACGTCATCCGCACCGTTCGAGGTGTCACCATCACACAGGCGGCACTGCTGCCCGAACTCGCCCGCACGGACCTGGTACACACCATGCCCCGCCTCGACATACCCATCGTCATGGCACAGGGCCGCCTCGACCAGGTCGCACCCGCCGAACCCGCACAACGGTTCTACGACACCCTCACAGCACCCGGCAAACAGCTCGTGTGGTTCGAAGAATCGGCGCACACACCCCAATACGACGAGCCCGCCAAGTTCCGCGACCTGCTCATGACCGTCCGGGCCGACCATCTCGCCACCACGTGACGCGCGACCAACCACGGCACAGCCGCACCTAGTACGGCAGCCGGTGCGTCCAGTGATGGAGAGGTGATCGTTCAGCGGTCGTGTCTTGGTCTGAAGCTCATGTCAAGTCAGGACGCAGGCCGCCCCCGCGCGCAACGCCTACTCACTGTCACCGACATGACCGACGCCCAACGCCGCCTTTACGACCTGTTCGGCCTCGACCACTACGCACCCACCCGCTGACCTCCCACGCCGTGGGTAATACACCAACGGCAGCGCGCACCCCACGTGACCAGCGGAAACAGGGCCAAGATCAAACTAGCGGGGAAACTCCCGCTAGCGCCTCGCGAAGGATGGCTCGCTACCTGCACATCCGGCACAGCGATGATTGCGCGGATGGGCGCCCAAGAATCTCGGGTACTCCTCGTCTGCCTCGCTACCGAGCTGAGCTCTGGACGTGGAGATCAATTGATGTTGTCCCAGAATATGAAAGCGGGACACGATATTGACGTACCCCCGTGCCATAGTCCGTGCGTCCCCGTCACCGACGGGTTGACACGGGGGAGGACGTCGTGCGTTGGTTGTCTGCCGCGCTGTTGGGTGGGCTGGTGACAGCCGGTCTGGTCGCTGGCCCGGCGTATGCCGGAGTGCCCAGCCCTACGTCGTCGTCGGCGGCGCCATCGGCTTCCGCGCCGCCTACGCCATCGCAGGCGGCCTTGCCTTCGCCGTCGCGCCCGGCCTCGCTCTCGCGTTCCGCGTCACCGTCGCGTTCCACTTCCGCGTCACCGTCCGCCGCGTTGCGGAAGCCGCACGCCGCCACCGACGCCGGGTGCGGTGGTGAGTTGGCCATCGGCGGCCACCTGACCTGCGCCGCGATCTCCGACAAGGAGCACCACCTCTACACGGTACACACCATGGTGGACGGTGAGCGGCTGATCGCGCAGTTCCGCTCCGTGCAGGGAGCCGCCCAGGCGGTCGTCCGTGGGCCCGGCAGCCAGCAGATCTGCTTCCTGATCTCGGGGCCGACCGATTGCGTCGCGCCGGTCGCGGGGGCCTACACCATCGACGTCTACCTCTACTCCGGGACCGGCGCCGACTCGTACGCGATCGGCATCGACTCCCGCGACAACCCGGCGCACTGTACCCAGATCGACCCCGACTTCTTCGCGGTGACCGCGAAGCCGCTGGGCGGCTCGCTGCCGGCCGGCTCGGCCGGCGACTGTTATCGCTTCGCCGGTCGGGCCGGCGACGTGTTGCGCATCCGGCTGAGCGCCGCGGCCGACGTCGACGGCGGCACCTCCGACGTTCGCGGCGTGATCGAGAGCACCGACCGGGAGACCTCCTGCGATCTCTACTACTCCCGGGAGTGCACGCTCGCCGGCGACGGGCCGTACACCTTCTTCCTTACCGAGCAGTATGCGGGTGCCGCGAGCTACCGGCTCAGCATGACCCGGCTCGACGAGCCGACTGGCTGTGCCTTGTTAGCCGAAGGGACATTCGGCGCTCTTACCGCCGCCCAGGTTGACCAGGGCAAGCTCGACCGCGACGGCTTCCGGTGCCTGGACGTCGCCGCCTCCACCGGCCGTCACCTGGTCCGCTTCGAGCACGACGGGAGCGCTTCCTGGACACTGCGCGACGCTGAGGGCAAGGCTCTCTGCAGCGATTCCGACCCGGCCGCGTGGGCGGGCTGCGTCGTGCCGGCCGCGGGCCACTACCTGCTGTGGGTGGAGAACGGCAACGACCTCGACGATCCGACCGCATACAAGATCGCCGCCATCAACCTGGCCGCCACGACGGGTTGCGCCAACGCCGTGGGTACCGCGTGGGACCAGCCGACGCTTCGCTTCCCGCACGCGTCGCCGCTGCAGGTCTTCTGCCAGCCGTTCACCGCGCAGCCGGGCGAACGGATCGTCGGCTACGGCCCGGGCGGCACCTGGATCTCCGACGTCAGCGGCGACCGGATATGCGACGGCCTGACCGGCTCGGGCGAGGAGGACGGCTGCGTGCTGCCCGGCTCCGGGCCGTACCGGTTGCTGTCGTCACCGGGTTCCGTCAGCGACGGCGGCACGGTCGAGCTCCAGCTCGGCGACGCCGCCCCGTACTCGCTGACGTCGGTGGCGCCGGCCAACGTGCCGAACGGCGGCAGGGTCACCGTCACGCTGCACGGGACGTCGCTGTTCCCCGTCGACTCCGTCGTGCTGTCGCAAGCGGGAGCGGCGCCGATCCGGGCCGCTGCGCGCACCGTCTCGTTCGACCGGCAGACCATGACCGTGCAGGTCGACCTCACCACCGCGCCGGCTGGCGCCTGGACGGTGTCGGCGACCGCATATTCCGGAGGCTCGCGGATGGGCGTGCTGGCCGGCGCGCTGACGGTGACGGCGAGCGCGCTAAGGGCCACGAAAGCGCCGTCGATCAGCGGATCGGCGCGGGTCGGCAGTACGGTCAGGGTTGTGCAGGGTTCCTGGACGCCGTCGGCGACCGAGTATGCGTACCAGTGGCTGGCCAACGGAGCGGCTATCAAGGGGGCGGTCGGTTCGGCGTACGTCATTCCGGCCTCGCTGCTCGGCAAGAAGCTGTCGGTGACGGTCACCGCCAGGCGGTCCGGCTTCGGCGACGGACATGCCACCAGCGCGGCGGTGACGGTCGTGCGGTGACTTTCCACGTATTCAGAACGCCTCCGCACCGACCCGGAAGGCAGACGTCCTGCTTGGTAGATCGACCAGGAAACACCAGGACCGGTGACCTCGCGGACACCCTAGCGGTGACGAAGCATTTATTGAGTCAATAGATTCTGAGGTTTATCGTGGCGCCTGTCTGCCGCAGGTACAACGCGGCGGTGTATCCGGACGGTCCCGAACCGCTGGTGATCAGATTGCGACGGACTCCATCGCCTCAGGCCGCCGGGATCAGGTCGGCCAGCAGCGCCTCGACTCGGGCCTTGATGTCGTCGCGGATCGGCCGGACGGCATCGACGCTCTTGCCGGCAGGGTCGTCGAGCTTCCAGTCCTCGTACCGTTTGCCGGGAAAAATCGGGCAGGCGTCGCCGCAGCCCATCGTGACGATCACGTCGGAGTCCTGCGCGGTCTCGAACTCGAGCAGCTTGGGGGTTTGGTCGGTGATGTCAATGCCCACTTCGCGCATAGCCTCGACCGCGGACGGGTTGATGGTCTCGGCGGGGGCGGAGCCGGCGGAGCGGACCTCGATCTTGTCGCCGGCCAGGTGGCGCAGCCAACCGGCGGCGATCTGGGAGCGGCCGGCGTTGTGCACGCAGACGAACAGGACGCTGGGTTTGTCACTCATCGGAAAAGCTCCTCGAAGTGCAGGAAGGGGCGGGGTGGGTCAGGAGACGTGGGCGGGCTGATCGGCCGTCCGCTCGACTACGACCTCGCCGGCCGTGGCGCCGACGCTTGGGTAGAGGGCCAGCAGCAGGCCGACCCCGACGAGCAACCCGACGAACTGGGCGACGATGAACCCCGCGAGGGACGTGGGGGCGATGCCGGCGAACGTGTCGGTGAACGCGCGGCCGATGGTGACGGCCGGGTTGGCGAAGCTGGTGGACGAGGTGAACCAGTACGCGGCGCCGATGTAGGCGCCGACCGCGGCCGGGGCGACCGTGGCGCGGCCGGAGCGGGCCAGCGCGAAGATCAGCAGGAGCAGGCCGGTGGTGGCTACGACCTCGCCGAGCCACAGGTGCCCGGCGGAGCGGTCCTTGGTCGAGAACGTGACCGGGGCGAGCGCGTACATCAGGTTCGCCAGGATCGACCCGGCGATCGCGCCCGCGGTTTGCGCGGCGGCGTAGCCGGCGAGGTCGGTGCCGGTCAGGCCGGTGCGGGCGCGGTGGCCGAGGAACCAGTCGGCGGCTGACACGACCGGGTTGAAGTGCGCGCCGGACACCGGCCCGAAGGTCAGGATCAGCGCGCCGAGCGCGAACGCCGTGGCGACCGAGTTCTCGAGGAGCTGCAATCCGACGTCGTTCGGCGACAGCCTCGACGCCATGATGCCGGAGCCGACGACGGCGGTGACCAGCAGCGCGGTGCCGACGAACTCGGCGAGGGAACGCCGCCACAAGGCGATCTGGGACATAGCGGACTAACTCCGGTCTGGGCGTGGACGGTGAGGGCAGGGCATGGGGACCGTGAGTTGCCGACAGCGGCAGTCTCGGGAGAAGGACGCCGCCAGGTTCACGGTATCGGCGGGTCAGCCGCGCGGGGTGGTGTTGACCACGGGGGCGAGGCGGTCGATGCGGCCGGCGAGGTCGGTGTAGGCGGCCTCGAACGCGTCGTCGGTGTCGACGCGGACCGGGTCCGGGATCGACCAGTGCAGGCGGGGCCGGACCGGGGTGGTGAGGTCTTCGTGGGCGTTGTCGCAGACGGCGATGACCAGGTCGCCGTCGTGCAGGACATCGGTCACGTGCGCGGTCCGGGTGGCGTCGAGGGTGAGCCCGTGCCGGTGGGCGGCCCTGACGGCACGGGGGTGGACTCGGGCGGCAGGCTGGGTGCCGGCGGAGGTGACCGGGCCGCCGATCCGGTCGCGCCATAGGGCGGCGGCCAGCTGGGAGCGGGCCGAGTTGTGGGTGCACACGAACACCACGCGGTCGGCGTTCTCCAGCGGGGGTGGGGTAAGCGAGGCGAGCACGTCGGGTCGCAGCCGCAGGTAGGTGCGGCGCCGGTCGCCCTCGGATCGGGTCCGCATGATCAGCCCGGCCTCCTGCAACACCTTGACGTGATGGGCGACCAGGTTGGTCGGCATGCTCAGGTCGTGACCGATCTCCCCGGGGGAGGCGTCGCCGAGGGTCAGCGCGTCCACGATCGCCAGCCGGGCCGGGTCGCCCAGAGCGGCGTGGATCCGGGCCCGCACCTGCAAGGAGGAAAGCTCACTGTTCATTGACTCAATGATGACTGAACCTCTGCCGCGTGGTCAACCCGGGCCGTGTCACACCGCGCGGTCAGGTGATGGCTTGGGTGAGGTGTAGCGCGGCGAGGGCGGTGGCGAGGACGCCGAGCAGCAGCCGCAGGGCGCGTTCGGGCAGGCGTGGTTGCAGGCGGGCGCCGCGGTGGCCGCCGATCAGACCGCCGGCGCCGCAGAGCAGTCCGAGGGGCCAGTGGGGTGCGATGTCGCCGCCGCCGGTGAGGGCGAGCAGGCCGTAGACGGCGGCGCCGGTGACCGAGGTGGGGAAGGTGCAAGCCAGGGCACCCTCACGGCACGCCACCGCGCCAGTGCCGCGCGACCCGCCGGTCAGCCGCATCGCGAGCCACCGCACCCGCAGCCGGCACCGACTGCCGCGGCGCATCCGCCGGTGGGTAGCCGTCCCGGTTCCCGTCGCGGTGGTCCGGCGACAGCAGCCCCGCTTCGGCGTACTCGCGGAGCCGCTGGGCGGGTACTCCCGCGCGGGCGGCGAGCTCGTCGAGATCCAGCAACCCGCCGCTCCCGACGGCACTGGCCGCCGAGATGGTGCTCGCGCGCTCGGCGAGGGAGTCCAGGACGTCGGCGTAGCTGGGCGGGACCTCGACGTCGAGGACCATCGCCTCGCCGTCCGCCGGCGTCTGCGGGGTGATGGTGAAGGTGAAGAACGAGCAGCACGCGGTCTCCCGCGCGGTGAGATCCTGCACGCGTGTCACCAGCAGCAGCTTGCGGTAGATGACCCGAACCGATCACCGACCCGGACCGGCTCGCCACCTGAACATCCATCGACGCGACCGCCTCGGCGGCATCCTCCACGAGCACGAGCATGCCGCCTGACCTGCCAGGATGACATTCTCGGCAGGTACAACGTTCATCCGTACGTGGCTGGGCGCTTTCACGCGTACCCCGACAGGTGTGGTCTTCCGCTCGGCCACCGAGCCGTTCGACACCTCCACCCCCGGTCGGACGGATGTTCGTGCACATGCTGGGCGTGTTTGAGTTCGAACGCGACGTGATCATCGACCGAGTCATCGATGGTATGGACAAGAAGGCTTCCGCCCGGCCCTTGCTCAAGCCGAAGTAACTTGAGCAAGGGCCGGCGGGTATGAACATGTCACCGATGTGAGCGTGACACCGGTCAGCCGATCTTGATGACCTGGGTGCCACCGGCGAACTTGTCGAACCAGTGTTGACGCTGCGGGTCGCTGTTGATGTTGACCGCAATCAAGATTACCGCCGCCAGCTCGGCCAGCCCGCCCAGGAAGCTGCCGACGATCGGAACGACGCCGGCGATGCCGAACGCCGTGAAGATGTTCCGGCGGGCGGCCTGCTCCAGCGTCGGGTTGCTGACGTGATCTGGGCCGACGACCTTGAGCTTCATCACCTGCTTACCGATCGTCTGGCCCCGGCTGGACTCGAAGTAGGTGAAGTAGCCGAGATACAGGGCTGCGGTCGCCACCGCAGAGATGAACCCGGTGAGCAGCCAGGAACCCGAGATAGCCGCGAGCACGAAGTTGAGGATCAGGACAGCGACGCCGACGATGACACCGTCGATGAACCTCGCCACGAACCGGTCGATCAAGTTTCCCGGTTGGCCAACTGCGTTCATGGGCGTTCCTGGAGCGCCACCCATCGGCGGGGCGAAGGGTGGCGGTGTGTAACCGGTTGCCGATGGCGGAGCACCGTAGGCAGGCGGCGGGGGCGGAGCCACGGGGGGTGCCGAGGGAGCCGGCTCGTCGCCGGGCGACCCCGGGAAGGACTCAGGACTGACCATATTGTATTCCATTTCTGATAGGTGTGGTGTGGTTTGGGGGCCCGTTCCCCGGTTGGGGATACGCCTGCGAGAAGCTGAAGAAGTTTCCTGCATGTGGCCTTGAATGCCAAGGCTAAGCAGGCCCGTCCACTGCATCGGTTCTGGTATCTCGACGAGCGGCGGAGGCTCGCCGACGACACGACATCGGCGGCAGTGTTGCACGTCGCGGTCGAGCGCGACGCCGCCGATGCCCAATATCCTTGGCAACGGCCACGAGATGCCAATCATCGTCGATGAACAACGCACGTGCGTACCCCGACCCTCGACTCCGAGCGCTACGACGACCCGGCTCAGTCGGCGGCGCCACCACCACCGGTCCGCCGCAGTGGCTGCGCTTGAAGACCCCGGAGGCAGTCGCCGGCCAGTTTCGGTTACATCGTGCAGCCGCTGCGTCGGCCCTGCAAGACTGCCGCGGCGACCGCCAACCCCGTGATGTGGTGCTGGAGTACCTCGAACGCGGACCGCGATCGCGGTCGCTGGTCACTCAACGCAACGTCTCCGAATGAGGATCGAGCGCACACGGCGGCAGAACAATGCACTCGATCTCGACAATCTGCCCCTCCGTATATGGATGCCGAGGTCTGGAAGGCCGGAACACGACGCCTTGTCGCGATCCGGCTCGTAGCTCCCGAGCGTCGGCAGAACAGCTCGGAGGCCCGTTCGGGTAGGCAGTCCTGCCGGCTCGTGATCATGTACGGACCTTGTCACTGACCGGGTCGAAGCCGCGGCAGCCTTACGTTGATCGATATGGTGAGGGTGGGACACGCATTCGTGCTGCTCCTGCACTGATCGTGGCGGGGGACGTGGGGCGGGTCCGCGTCATTGCCGGGGAGCGTGCTTCGGCTGGCCTGGTAGCTCTCGTGTGCGGCGCCAGGGTGAGCTGGTGGCCCGGCAGCGTGAGTGCCCGGCTTCGGCGGGCGGGGCGACTGGCGATGGGCGCCCACTGGTCCCGGCCGGCTTTTGATGGTCGCCGCCTCCGGCGGCTCACGAGGCGTGATCATCGCGCACGGGCGACTCGACTGCGACAGTCCGGCCACCAGCCGGTCGATCACGTAATCGGCCTGTAGTCATCGACTTGACCTGCGCAAACGAATCGGCAACGGGTCGCCGATGATCGTCGCCGGCTGGTTCGCATGATGTTGCCTCCGGCCCACGGTATGGCGTTGGCGAAGAACGTCCATTTCCTGGTGCCCGTGAAACGAGCTCTTACCTGCGGAAACGCCAGTTCGCAGGTGTTGCGCCCGGTCGCCACCGCAGCGCAAGCGCGGCGCGGGTCTGGATGTTGTTCCTTCTGTTTCGGGCCTGCTGTTGGCGGCGGCAAGACGCCCGACCTGACTCCGGCGATCGAAGCCTGCGCCTCGACTGAGCGAGGGCCGGTCGGACTGACTCCGCCAGTTCGTGACAGTGGCCGGATCATCGCCCGAGCAGGCGGAACTCAGCTTGATACGAGGGCTTCGGTCGGTGCGAGTTGGGCGGCACGGATGGCGGGGTAAAGGCCGGCGATCGCGCCGATGGCCACGGTGGCGCCGACGCCGCCGGCGAGGGCCCACAGCGGTACGACCATGGGCCAATCTTGCATGGTGGCGTATGTTCCGGTCACCAGATAGCCCAGCAGCGAGCCGACGGTGCCACCGAGAATCGATAGCAGCAGCGATTCGCTGACGAACTGGGTGCGGATTTGACCCTTCGTGGCGCCAAGCGATCGGCGCAGGCCGATCTCGGAACGGCGTTCCAGTACCGAGATCACCATCGTGTTCGCGACCCCGATGCCGCCCACGAGCAACGCCACCGCACCGAGCCCGACCAGCAGCGCGGTGAACGTCTCGTTCGCGGCGCGTTGCAGGGTCAGTAGATCCGAGGGCCGGGATACGGTGACCTCGTTGGGTGATTCCGGGTTGGCGGTGGCTGCAAGGACGGCCTGCACCGCCTCGACCTGTGATTCCATCGACCGGGTATAGACCACGGTGGGATGTCCGTCGAAGCCGAGGTAGGTGGTGGCCGCCGGCCAGCCGATCAACGCCGACAAATCGAGCTCCTGGGCGAGTGGCGCCTCCTTGAGGACGCCGGTCACGACCCACGAGCGGCCGCCGATGTAGACCGTTGGAGGGTTGCCCAGTTGCTTGGCCGCCCGGGCGCCCAGCACCACCGTGGGATACCGTTCCGTCGCGGCGTTGAGCCAGGCGCCGTGGTCGAGTTCGGCGCTCACGGTGCTGAGCAGGTCGAGCTTGGCGGCGGACACACTCATGCCGGCGGTCTCCACCACCGGGATCCGGTCGTTGCGGTAGACATGCGCGTCGGAGACCGCGCCGATCGCGGTGGCCGACAGCACCGGCCTGATCTGTTTGATCATGGCGAGCGATGTGTCGGGCAGTTGGGCGTCCTTGCCGCCGAGCGTCTTACCGGGCTTCACCGTCAGCAGGTTGGTGCCGAGCGTCCTCAGCTGTCGGTCGAGGTCGGCGTGGCTGGACGCGGAGATCCCGACCACCGCGACCATCGCCGCGATCCCGATCGCGATTCCCAGCGCCGACAGTACGGCGCGCAACGGCCGCGATCGTAGCCCGTATCCACTGAGCCGAGTCAGGTCCGACAGCCGCAGCCGGGCCGGCTTCAGATTGTCCGGGGACGGGTACCGGCCGGCGGAAGAGACAGTCACTGTGGGCATCTCAGACCACCCGCCCGTCCAGCATCGGCACCTGACGGGGCAGGCTGTCGGCGATCTCCCGGTCGTGGGTGATGACCAGCACGGTCGTTCCGACGTCGTGTAGGTCGTGCAGCACTTTCCGCACGCTGGCGCCGGAGGCCGAGTCGAGGTTGCCGGTGGGCTCGTCGGCCAGCAGCAGCGGCGGTTGCCCGGCGACGGCCCGGGCGATCGCGACCCGCTGCTTCTGTCCGCCGGAGAGCTGGTGGGGGCGGTGCGTCATCCGGTCACGAAGACCGACCTGTTCCAGTGCAGCCTCGGCACGCTGCTCGCGTTCGCGTTTGCTCAAGCCGGTGTAGAGCAGGCCATCGGCCACATTCCCGAGCGCGTCCCGGCCCGGTGCCAGGTGGAATTGCTGGAAGACGAAGCCGATCCGCCGTGACCGAAGCGCGGACAGCTGCCGGTCCGACAGTGCGGCGACGTCGTATCCGTCGATGCGCACGGTGCCCTCGGTGGGTCGGTCCAGGGTGCCGATCAGGTTCAGCATCGTGGACTTGCCCGAGCCGGAGGGCCCGACGATCGCGAGCATTTCGCCGTACTCGACCGTCAGGTCTACCGACCGTAGGGCGTTGACTCCGCCCGGATAGACCTTGGTTGCCCCGGCCAGCTCGATCACCGGGTAACCAGCTGCCACGTCACCGGCGGAGACCACGTCGGTTTCCGTGGCGGTCACGACGGCACCACTACCTTCATGCCGGCCTGTAGCCCGGTGCCCTTGACCTCGACCTTGCCGTCCGCGAACAGCCCGGTCTCCACCGCCAAGGCCCGAGTCGTACCATTCTCGGAGACCTGCAGCCCGAACCCACCCTCCGCGAGCACGACCAACGCCGTGACCGGGACAGTCAGTACGTCGGGCCGTTGCCCGACGGTGAACGCGACACTGACCGCAGCGGTGCCCTGACTCTGCACCTTCGACGTAAACCGGATCGTCACGTTGTAGGTCGTGGTAACCGCCGCCCCGTTATCGCCCTCGGTCACCACAGTAGCGATCTTGATGATCTTCCCGGGGACGGTCGTCCCTTCTGGGAGCCTGACCTGCACCGTGGCGCCGTTCTTGGCCAGCCGCGCCGTACCGGCATCCAGCGAGGCCGTGGCCAGGGCCGCCGTGCCGGTAACTTTCAGCACCTCGCTGCCGGGGGAAACCAGCGCCCCGGCCTGGACCGTGAGCGAATTGATTCGCAACTCGCCGGGGGCGTACACGATCTGAGACGTTTCCACCGCACCCGTCTCAGTGATCCCGAGATCATCCTGCCAGTCCTTGACCGCGTCCGCAGTCGCAGAACTGTAGGTACTGTCCAAGGTGAATCCACGGAAGCCCAGCGCCCACAGGTTCGTCTCGAACTGCTCGACGTCGGTACCCTTGACGCCCGACCTCAACGTTCGATACGCGGGCAATTTTCCATACAACAGAGTGACGGGCTTGTTGTCCAGGTGGTAGATCGCCTTTCCCCGGCCGATTGTCGTGCCTTCCGAGGGCATCTGCGTCACCGTCCCACTGCCCCGCGTCGTGATCGACGTGGGGTCGCCGTGTGCGAGGGTTCCGTCGACACTCTGCCGGTCGACAAGCGTCTCCTTGGTGACGGTGGCCGTCGCGGGCGCGGTGTTATTCGATGAACGGGAATCGCCGTTGTCTTTCGGGAGACTGAATACCGTGATCGCCGCGGCTATAGCACCCAACGAGAGTACGCCTGCGGTCACCGCCACTACACGCCGCGCGCCCATCAGGAAGTGCTTCCATTCTGTCGTTCCTTCGGCTGCAGCGCATACTTCTGACACGCATCCGTCGCCTTTTTCCATTCTGGCGTGTTGTCTTGGATCTTCGCTTTCCCGAGATCGATATTGCCGTTCGCGTCAGGGTCGGGGAATTTCGGGAGACCGTTTTCTCGCATGCACTTCGAGTACCCCCTCAACGTCTGGATGTCCTCGGCGGACATGGCCGGCGCCTGTCCGGGGTTCATGTACTTCGACGAGCAATCCTGCTGGGCCTTCGCCAGCTTGGCCTCGTCAACGACGACACCCGCGGGCGGCGAGGAATCGATGCGGCCCGAGCCGTCCGGGTCGGGCCACCACGAGAAGCCCGCGTCGCGCATGCATTTTCCGAACGCCGCGACGTCGCCTCCAGTCGAGTTGTTGCCAGGCTTGGCGCCACTGACCTTGGCGTTCGGGTCGGCGGACACCACGCCCTGACCATCGTCATTCGCGCAACCCGCCATCGCCCCGGCAACGACCAGAGCCAATGTGGAAAGAACCAGCACCGCACGATTCTTCGTCATTCGTCATGTTCTACGCCACGACCAGTAACACCACGGAAACAAGCCGGCGCCCGACTGCTCCTGCCCAATTTCTCACCGAGTCTCCGTAACTCGGGAACAGTCCTCCGGTTTCGTGTCCTCCCTCGCCGAGCAGGCAGAAGTGCAGCCGCCGACGCAGACCATCCGGTGGTCGGTGCTGCTCGGTGTTACAGCTTTGTCACCCTCCCGGCCGTACGCTCATGGTGTTGTTCGCATCGGGGAATGGGGCGAGTCAATGAGGGTCCTGGTGGTCGAGGATCAGGTGCGGCTTGCCGGTTCGGTCGCGCGGATGCTGCGGCGTGAGGGCATGGCCGTCGACATCGAGCACAACGGGGCGACGGCGCTCGTCCGTGCCACCGAAGTGGACTATGACGTGGTGGTACTCGACCGGGACCTGCCGGGTCTGCACGGCGACGAGGTGTGCCGCCGGCTGATGCGGACACCGCTGCGCACGCGGGTGCTGATGCTGACCGCGTCGGCAAACCTCGACGACCGGGTCGAAGGCCTCACCATCGGCGCGGACGACTACCTGACGAAACCGTTCGACTATCCGGAGCTGGTGGCACGGATCCGGGCGCTCGGCCGGCGTACCCAGCTTGCTGTGCCACCTGTCCTGGCGCACGGCGACCTGACGCTCGACCCGGCGCAGCGGGTCGCCGCGCGCGGCGGGAACAGGCTGGCGCTCAACCCGAAGGAACTGGCCGTCCTCGAATATCTTCTCACCGCGCGTGGCCGGGTGGTCTCCGCGGAGGAGTTGCTGGACCGGGTCTGGGACGTGGCCGTGGACCCGTTCACGGCCACGGTAAAGACGACCATAAGTCGGCTGCGGGCGAAGCTCGGTGAGCCGCCGGTGATCGAGACCCTTCCCCGCGCCGGCTATCGGATCTGATCGAGGAGAGGTAACCCTCACATGGGGCTGACGGTCCGGCTGCGGCTCACCCTGCTGTACAGCGTGCTCTTCCTGCTCTCCGGCGCGTGCCTGCTGACCATCTCCTACGTCCTGGTGACCACGAGCAAGCCCATCGCCGCCATGGGGGCAGTCCCGATACAAGGGGGCGAGCGCAAGACGGCCGGGGCGAACGAGGAACAGCCCGCGAGCGACCCCCTGATTGCCGGTCAAGACGGCTTGGACGACTTGCGTAAGCAGCGTGAGGCCAAGCAGCAGCAGGAGGAGATCAAGCGTCAACTGGTGGTGAAGTCCATCGTGGCGCTGGCAATCATGGCGGCCGTCTCGACGTTGCTCGGCTGGCTGATGTCCGGCCGGGTGCTGCGGCCGTTGCAGACCATGACGAACAGCATCCAGCGCATCTCAGCGCGCAACGTGCACGAGCGGCTGGCCGTCATCGGTCCACGCGACGAGCTGAAATACCTCGCCGACACCGTGGACGGGCTGCTAAGCCGGTTGGAGGCGGCGCTCGACTCGCACAAGCGGTTCGTCGCCAACGCCGCGCACGAACTACGCACGCCGTTGACGCTCGAGCGTGCTCTTCTGCAGGAAGCGGTCTCCGATCCGAACCCGACAGTCCACTCGCACCAGGCGCACCTGGAGGAACTGTCGCTCATCAGCGCGCAGCAGACCCGGCTACTGGACTCGCTGCTCGTGCTCGCGACCAGTGAGCGTGGCCTCAACCGGACGGAGAACGTCGACCTGGCCGAGCTGACCGGCGACGTCATCCGGGCCGCCGAACCGCGTCGGCAAGGGCTGCAGATGGTCGTGGAGGCCGCGCCCGCGCCGGTCACCGGCGATCCCGCCCTCCTCCGGCGGCTGGTCGCCAACCTCGTCGACAACGCGATGAGTTACAACGTCCCGAACGGGTGGGTGGAGGTGGCGACCGGCGTGGACGGCGGGCACTGCTTTCTGTCGGTGACCAACACCGGGCCGCCGGTCCCACCGGAGATCGTGGACGAGTTACTCAACCCGTTCCATCGACTGAACCGTACGGAAGACGATGGTCATCACGGCCTCGGACTGTCCATCGTCAAGACGATCGCCGTGGCCCACGCGGCCGAGATGACCGTGCGTGCCCGGCCAGGCGGCGGTCTCACGATCCGGATTCTTTTCCCGGCGGGGAAGCCGGCGCTCCCGGCACCCGCACGGTAAGGCCGGCGTCATCGTAGAACACGGAACGCGAGCGTGACGGTCGGCCGCGGATCTTGGCCGTCCCGGCGAACACATCCCGCAGCCGCACATCGGACTCGTCGTCCATCTCCCTCAGGTTGAAGAACGGGTCCATGCACACCGATCCGGCGACCCTATCGACTGCCGTTCGGCCTACTGGTTGCGACCACCACGGCATCGAACGATGCGAGTTGCTGATCGCCAAGCAACAGCTTGACGAAATGACCTGCGGGAGAGACGTCGTCCAGGGCACTAGGGTTGCCACATGCAGGAAGGGCGTTGGACGACCGTTACGCCGTCGGAGTTCGACCATGAGCGGGTCGCGCTCGACCACGTCCGAAAGCTCCTGCCGGATTCGGAGCCGTACCGTGCGTGGTCGAACTTCACGTTCACCGCCGACACCGGTCACGTCTATGAGGTCGACCTGTTGGTCGCGGCGCCCGGCGGCCTGTATCTGATCGAGATCAAAAGCCTGCACGGCCGGCTCTACAACAGCGGTGCGACCTGGATGCTGGGCAACCAGTCCGTGCGGGCGTTCGACAACCCACTTCATCTCGCCGATATGAAAGCGAAACGACTTCGGTCGTTGCTCACCGCACAAATCCGCCGAGCCGGCCGTAAGGAGCGGATCCCGTTCGTCCAGGGTGCCGTCTTCCTGTCGAACCCAGGCCTGCGGATCGAGCTCGACGACAACCAGTTGCACTGGGTGTTCGGTCCGGAGCCCGCGGAGGGACAGAGCGCAAGGTTGCCGGGAGTCTGGTCGGGCCTGCTCGCGCGCACACCGCGCGACGAGACGCAGCGGGAGCTCACCGCCTCCGCCTCCCGTGCCCTGGGCAAGCTCCTGGAAGGTGTGGGTATCGGCCGGAGCCGGCGCTACTACCAGGTCGGTTCGTGGCAGCTCGACGCGCAGCCACTGGATGTCGGGCCCACCTGGCAGGACTACCTGGCGACACACGCGCAGTTCGACAAGGAGCATCGCCGCGTCCGGATCTACCTGGTCGAGCGCAACTCGGCGAAGGCCGCTCGCGCCAGCATCGAACGTGCCGCCCGCCGGGAAATGCTCGCCCTGCACGGCATCAGCCACCCCGGAATCGTCCAGGTCGACGGGATGGAGCCGCACGAGGGCGGCCCGGCGCTGATCTTCCGGCACGACCCGCGCGCCATGCGGCTCGACCACTTCATGGCGGAGCACGGCGACAAACTGGAGATCGGTACGCGGCTGGACATGATCCGTCAGCTCGGCGACGCCGTCAGTTACGCGCACAGCCGCCGGCTCTACCATCGCGCGCTGTCCGCCCGCAGCATCCTGGTCGAGCCCGGCAAGGCGCGCAACGCGTCGGACGACCCGTGGGCCGACCCGCATCTGCGGATCAGCGACTGGCAGGCGGCTGTCCGTGAAGCCGACACCAACAGTGGCGGTCCTAGCGCGCAGGTCACGCCGTCGTCGCGGATGGGCGCCCACCTCGAACGGGCGGCGGAGGCATACCTCGCGCCCGAGCTGAGTACGCCCGCTCCGGACCCGGTCGCGCTCGACGTCTTCGGGCTCGGCACGCTCTCCTACCTGCTCCTGGCCGGCCGTCCGCCGGCGGCGACCCGGGCTGACCTGCTGACCAGGCTCGCCACCGAGAACGGGCTGCGGCCGTCGGCCGCCGCGGACTCGGTCTCCGAGTTCATGGACGAACTGGTCCAGGCCGCGACAGCGCCGGTCCCCGCGCAGCGGCTGGCCAGCGTCGCCGAGTTGCTCGACATGCTGGTCTGCGTCGAGGAGGAGCTGACCGCGCCGAGCCCGGAGCCGGGGCCGCAGGTCGACCTGCTGGAGGCGCGACCCGGAGACGTGGTCTCCGACTGGGAGATCAAACGCAAATTGGGTACGGGGTCCACGTCCCGGGCCTTCCTCGCGCAAAATCTCCGTACGGGGGCCGAGGAGGTTCTCAAGGTCGCTCTCTCCGACGAAAAGGCCGGCCGTCTCGCGTACGAGGCACGGGTCCTGCGCGGCATTCACCAGGATTCGCGGATCATCCGGCTGGCGCGCGAGGAACCGATCGAGATCCCGCCCCGGACCATGATCGTCCTGGAGCATGCCGGAGCGACGACCGTCGCCCGCAAGCTGCGCGACGACGGCCGGCTCACCGTCGACGAGTTGGAGACATACGCGGACTATCTGTTCGGCGCGGTCGACCACCTCCAGGGTGAGGGGGTCAACCACCGCGACATCAAGCCGGACAACATCGCCATCCGGGTCCGGCCCAACCGTACCCGGCAGCTGGTGCTCTTCGACTTTTCGCTGGCCGGTGTCGCGGTGACGGAGATCGGGGCGGGCACCCCCGGTTACCTCGACCCGTTTCTCGGCACGGCGAACCGTCCGGTCTACGACGACCACGCCGAGCGGTACGCGGTCGCCGTCACCTTGCACGAGATGGCCTCCGGCGAGCTCCCGGTGTGGGGTGACGGCGTCACCGAGGCCAGATTGACCGACGGGCCACCGGTGCTTGCCGTCGAGGCCTTCGACCCGGCGATCCGTGACGGCTTGGTCGGCTTCTTCACCCGCGCCCTCGACCGCGAGGCCAAGCGTCGCTTCAGCTCGTTGAAGGAGATGCGCGGCGAGTGGCAGATGGTATTCCGCCATTCCGACCGGACCGCACCGGTGGGCTCGCTGCATCCCGACGAGCAGGCCGACACCGGCGCCGACCGGGACGCCGCCGCTGATCGGGCGACCCGGGCCACCGTCCTGGAAGCATCGGGTCTCACTCCCCGCGCGGTGTCCGCGGCGCATCGACTGAACGCCTCGACCGTGGGAGATCTCCTTGCCCTCGGCTCCAAGGATCTGCTCAGCCTCCCCGGCCTCGGCGCCAAGACCCGTGGCGAGCTGCAGCGCCGGCTGAAGGACTGGCGGGCCAGGCTCGGCGAGCGGGAACGCCCTCCCCAGGTGCCGGTCGAGGTGCCGACCACCGACCAGGACTCGCCGGACGGCGAACCGGCCGATCCCGACATCCTGGCCCGGATCGGCCTCGACGGGATCGTGGGCCGGCTGCTGCCCGCACCACGCGCACGGAACCGGACCGAGGTGGAGGCGGTCCGCCTGCTGCTGCGCCTGCCCGACGCGGATGGCGTACTGCCCGATCTGCCGCCGTGGCCGCAGCAACCAGCCGTCGCCGCCAAGCTGACGGTAACGCCCGGCCGGATCGCGCAGGTCCTCGTCGACCAGCGGAAGAGGTGGCGTGCCGACCGGCTGATCACCAACGTCTACCTCGAACTGGTCGAGTTGCTCACCGCGAGCGGCCGGGTGGCAAGCGTCACCGAGCTGGCCGGCAGCCTGCTGGCCCGGCGTGGTTCGTCCGCCTCCGACAGCGCGCTGCGGGAGTCCATGGCACTGGCCGCGGTGCGCGCCGCGGTGGAGATCGATCCGGCCGACGAACCGCGCTTCCTGACCCGCCGCCACGGGGACCTGCTGCTGATCGCGCTGGAGGTCGGCGCGGACGATCCGGCCGACACCCCGGCGGCGCCCGCGCTGCTCGATCACGCCGACGCACTGGGAAAGGTGGCACGGCGGCTGGCGGCCCAGGAGGTGCTGCCCAGCCCGGCAACGGTGCTGCGTGAGCTGACCGCCGTCGCGACCCGCGCGACGACCACCGGATTCGCCCTGGACGACCGGCGGACAGTGCAGCTCGCCGCGGCGGCTTCCGGCGTCGCCGGATCCTCTCCCCGTCTGGAGATCTATCCGCGGGATCTGGATCCGGTGCGCGCGTTGCGGCTGGCGCAGGCGGGCGTGGTGCCGGCACGGTTCGGCGAGGCAGAGCCGTCGCGACTCCTCCCGCGCCAGATCCGGGAGCGGGTCCGGGCCCGTTTCCCCGAACTCGCCGACCTGCCGGAGCACCCCGCTCTGCATCGCCTGCTCACCGCGGCCGGCTTCGACCTGGTGTGGCGCAACGGAGCGTACGTGCCGCGGCCGGTGGAGGGCTCGTCGATGCTCGCCACCTCGGTGCGCCGGCGGCCGACCGCGACAGGGGCGTCACCGTGGACGATCGACCAGCCGGAGCTGGCGGCCGCCGTGCGTACCGAACAGCGGCTGAGTTCGGCCGGGGCCGACGGCGGCTTCCGGGCCCTGTCGGTGCGGACCGACCGGGTCGGGCCTGCGGCGACGGAGCTGGCCGCCCGGTTCGGCGCCCGGCGGGTCTCCGTGACCAGGCTGTTCATCGCGCAGTTGCGGGCGCTGGTCGGCGCGCGGGCGAAACCGACGTGGCCGACGGTGCTGGCGGCGGACGCGGCCGACCCCAACTCGCGTGACGCCCTGAAGCTCGGCGAGTTCACGCAGCGGGCCTGGCAGCAGTTGCGGCCCGAGCTGCTCGCCCTGCTCGATCGTGGTGTGCCGCTACTGCTCGACGACGGGGCGAGTCTTGCCCGCTACCGCGCCATGGAGCTGCTGGAGGAGATCGCGCAGGCGGCGCGGGACGGCACCGGACCGGTCTGGCTGCTGTGCCCGGCCGAGGACCCGGACCAGCCCCCGAGGCTGGACACCACCGTGGTCCCGGTGTCGGTCGACGAATGGATCACTCTCACCGACGAGTGGGTGGACAACAAACACCGCAGTCGTCAGGCCTCCTGATCCTGCTCGGCCGAGGGCGGCCGCACGCCCATGCCCTGCATGAAGGCCCGCTCCCGGTCAGCGAGATCGGCGGCACGGGCTGCCGTGAACGCGTCGGCGTCACCGGCGACCAGGTTGGCCAACGCCTCCGCGGATATGCCGTGGCTGACCGTCGTGCGCAGAAGTTGCTTCGCCTCGAGCTCGAGCAGTTCGTCCTCGATCGCCGCGCTGGACGGTCCCGGTAGCAGCAGTTGGTTTGCCGGCTCCCAGCCGCCTCGGGCCATGACGCGGCGATAGCAGGAGGTACCGGAGCGGATGAAAAGGTCGACCGCGTCGATGGAGTTGCCGGCCAGATCGAGCCGTTGGCTGAACTCGTGCATCTCCCACAGCAGATAGGCGCGCACGCGTCCGCGTTCGACGTCCAACTTGTCGGGCATGGGTCTGGCCTGCCCGACGACGCCCTCGTCGATGAGATCGTAGGCGCCGTGCGGGCTGCGCATCTGGATCAGGTTGAACGCGTACGCCGGGCTCGCCAGCGACCGCAGCACACCCGACCAGGAGGTCGCCCAGAACCAGCGGACCAGCGACCGGATGTGCTGGCGGTCGGGATCGGGGATGCGGTCGAAGAAGGCGGCCAGCAACGGGACCTGGTGGGGGTACGGCAGCAGGCTCAGATGGGGCACGCCCGCCTCGTTGCGCAAGAAGTCGACGGCACGGGCGAGGGCCGCGTCGGCGCGGCTGACGAAATCCTCCAGTTGCCCGTCCATGCCGGCGGCGAAATCTGCCCAACGGACGGCGGAGAGTTCGTCCGTGTCCCCGACCGCCACGATGGACTGGAAGACGATCTCGGCATCCAGGAGGCCGAAACCGCCGGCCGCGATGTCGTGGCGGACCGCTTCGATCTTGTCGGTGAGGCTTTCCGTCTCGGGCCGGTAGGTCAGCGCCGACACCAGATCCTGCGGGGTGATCTCCCGGCCGCCCCGGTTCAGCCGGACGAACGCCTCCACCGCGTGGGAAAGGCTGCCACCCACCAACCGGATGACCGCGATCTTGTACGACTTGATCCGCTGGGCCAACCGCTCGGCCTCATCGACGAGGCCCTCGGCAGCGTCGGCGGTCTCCGGGTCACGCTCGATCCGCCGGGCATAGGCCAGAAAATCCATCGTCCGCAGCACCGACTGCAGCGGAAGAAGTGTGAGCGGCGGCTCGCCGGCGCTCTCCCAGTGCTGGAACTGCAGGCCGGCGGCCTGCGGCGGCTGACCGAGCCGGCGGTAGACGCGCCACTGCCCGCCCCCCTCGACCTGCCGCGGGGGACGCTTGCCCATCGTGCCGAACAGGGTGGAGAGCCGCTGATGGCCGTCGAGCAGATAGGAGATCCGTCCCTCGGCGGGCGCCGGGGGCACGTCGATGTCGGCGACGAGGTCGAGGCTGGGCAGCGCGACCGGCGTCTCCCAGACGAGGATGCTCCCGATCGGATAGCCACGCTCGATGCTGTCGAAGAGGTCGAGCATCTGCCCCGGCTCCCAGACGAACGGTCGCTGGAAACGCGGGACGCGCAGTCGTCCGGTGGCGATCTCGTCGAGCAGCGACTCCAGGAGCACCACCTCGGGCTTGACGACACCCTGCTCATCGCGGTCGGCCATCCGAACTCCTAGATCAGGCTGTCGATCAGCACGAGCAGCGTACGCAGGTCGGCCGCGGCGTCGGCGTCCATAGCCTCGAAGTCCGCCTCGCTGAGCTCTTCCCGCATCTCGTGCATCCGCTTGAGCACCCCGTCGCCGAATCCGCTGCTCAGGCCGTCCCGGACGTCCTGATCGAGCGCCGCATAGATCGCCTTCTGCTCAGGCACAAGCGTCTTGGGCAGTCCCTTCTTGATATCGAGATGCCCGCGCTGATGGGGAAGCAGCCGACCCATGAGAGCCACCCGCTTGGCGGCCCGCGCCTTGTGGCCGACGGTCACCAGCACCCGGTCCGGCGCATAGTTCTCGGCTTCCCGGCGGAGCAGGACGTACGCCGCGATCCGCTTGTCGCGCAGGCGCTTCGCCTTCTCACGGTTCGGTCCCTCATGGTCGGGGGCCAGGGAGTCGCTGTCGAAGACCGCGACGACGCGGATGTGCCGGTGGAAGTGCCCCGCCTCCTCTTCGGCCACCGCGGGCAGCCCGGAACCTCCGCCGTGCCGGAACTCGACCCATTCCCGCTCGATGGCGTCGCGGAGCCGCCGGGCGTCGAATGCGTGCGCGACGGCCACCAGGAAGTACTTGTCACCGGGGACGTTCTCCACCGCGATGATCGCCTTGCGGTACAGGTCGGCGGAGTACTCCGCGACCTCGGGTTTCGGCACATGAAGAACAGATCCGGCCTGTGTCGTGCCGGTCCAGGCGTTGTTCTGGACCGCTGCCATCTCGGCCATGGCAATGTAGGTCGGTGCCAGTGTCGGGCTGTGTTTCGTGACGTAGGTCGCCACGTCGTCGATGTCGTCGAAGTCGACGACCCAGTCGTGCCGTCCCTCGTCGAAGGTCTCGAGCAGCCGGTCGACAGCCTGTATTTGCCGGCGCATCGGGTGCGGCTCGGTGAAGACGTCGCGGGCGATCTCAACGCGCATCGGCGCCGCGCCTCTCCCGCTGGGCCTTGGCGAGCGCCCGAGTCTCCGCGTAGTCCTCGGCGAAGACACCCGTGGGCCAGTAATCGAGGTTGCCGTCGGGGTCGATGTGGATGCGGCGGGCGAAGGACACACCGTCGGCCCGGTCGACGAAATACACCGCCACGGTGGACGGGTCGAGTCCCTGCGCGATGTGCCGCCGCAGCCGCAGCAGCAACGTTTCGCTGTGCGTCTCGATGAGGAACCGGGTCGAGGTGGTCTTGACCGCCGTC
>Ga0307508_10001896_pt1 | contig 22963 bp, 16 predicted proteins | sample 9_EM_MG_FD_203089 | JGI IMG/M metagenome (GOLD analysis project Ga0307508, IMG submission 203089) | Populus trichocarpa ectomycorrhiza microbial communities from riparian zone in the Pacific Northwest, United States - 9_EM | ecosystem: Host-associated > Plants > Roots > Unclassified | place... | reverse complement strand
TCGCACAACTCGGCAAAACGAACGGCGCACTCTCCGGAGTGCGCCGTTTGCTTATTGTGCCGCCCAGGATGGGCGCTCTGCTGCGGAGCGGGGCCAGGAGGAGACATTCGTGACCACACGATCGAACGAATCGCAATGACCGAATCGCTTTCGAGGTCAACCTTGCGGGCGCGGCAAGCCGAGGCCACAAGCTACAGGACCCGGAGCAACCGCTCGACCTCGTTCGTCATCGTTATGACCGCATTCGAGTAGGGCGGCTGCGTCGCCTATGTTGTCCGGAACCCGTTCGAGTTGCCAATGATGAACTTAGGGTCAATTCACGGCCCGCGCGTCCGCGGCGGCCAACAGCGTAGCGCCCCACACGGCCGGTGCACGGGCCTCGCAGTCGGATCTCAACGACGAGATCGCTCGCTGGCGACGACTCGTTTCGGCCAGAACGGCAGAACGGCGCAGTCTCTCGCCCAACACGACGCTGTCTCAATGCCCAGGAAGTGCTCATTCGAGGCGGTGTTCGCGATGGTCGCGAGAAACGCCGTTTTCGGCGTCTTTGCTGTACTCGATGGGGCACGAAGTATCGATCCCGTTGCGGCGCCTGGTGATTATTTCGAACTGCGTCACGTTCGTGGAAAACTTGAAGAGGTGCTCAGCGGTCCTGATGGCGAACCCCTCCACGAGCTGCTCTAGTGTTGTGCCGCAGAGCCGCAGAGGGGGCAGAGGCGGCTAGCGCCGCAGAGGCGGCGATGACCATCGACAGGGCGTCGTGCGGTTCAGCCAGGACCGCGTTGCCGGAACGTTCCGAAACGGCATGTCACGACCAGGGTCCGCGGAAGATGGCTTCTTCTGGCGAATCCGGCAAGGATTTCTCCAACGACGAGTTCCAGCGTGCGCTGAACAGGTCTTGGTGATCTCGATCGTTGAGGACGCCGATGTGCTGCGCCGAGTTGTGTCGTTGCTTTGGTACATACCCAACCCTGAGCGGCTGTTGTAGTGGTTGGCGAGGGCCGAGCCGTAGCTGGCGCCGCCCAGGCCGTAGCTGTTGGGGGTGAGCGACCAGCTGCCGTTCGGGTTGTTGCCGCTCAGCAGGTATTCGCGGACTTCGGAGGTGGTGGTGGTGAGGCGGTTGGTGACGATGGCGGTCATGCCGAGAAATGAGATGCCGGTGCTAGGGCTGGGTCCGGCGCCGCCGTTCAACGTGAATGGGCTGAGGGCGCAGTATTCCCACGGTTGCCGGCCGGGGCAGGTGGTCGTGGCGTCGTTGTTTTGCATGTACGGCGTGACTTGGCCGGCGAGGGGGCCGGCGAGCAAGACGCGGGTACCGCCCAGGCCGGAGGTCGCGAAGGCGGCGTAGTCCGTGGTGTAGGTGGTGCTGCGGCCGGAGCCGACGCCGTAGCCGCGTGGTTGGCCGGGGCTGCTCGAGGAGCGGTAGCGGTGGAACGTGATCGCACCGGGCCGGCCGCTGACGAGATCGTCCTGCTCGCCGTTCCAATGAAACTTCGCCTGGTTGGCGGCGAGCAGGATGCTGACTTCGCCGTTGTTGCCGGTGAACGTGGGTCGCCACGTGCCGCCCTGACTCGAGTAGAAGCGACAGGTCTGGTCGCCGCAGACGACGAGGCCCAGGCTGTCGCTGTAGTCGAGGGAGCGTCCGAAATTTTCGTCGCCGTTGGGGGCGTTCGGAAACATGGGATCGCCCGAAAAGCCGAGATCGGTGTCGGACAGCACGCGCGGATTGGTCGAGGTGAACGTGCCACTAGCGCTCGAGTCGAAGACGAAGACTTTGCGACAGCCCGGCGCGCCGATGAAGGCGTGGCCGCCCCGGATCGCGACCGCGTATCCGTAGTGGCAATCCGGTCCCAGCGTTTGCGGGGTCGGGTTCAACGACACTTGGGTCCACGTCACGCTACCCAGCGTGCAAAAGTACAGGAACGCCTGCCCGCCTCCCGCGAAGCCTCCATTCAGGCTGGTCGCGTCGGGCGCGCCCACCACGACGTACTCGTATGCCGTGGAGTATTGAGGAGGCGTTTGGGGATTGTTGTCATTGTCGACGTAGATGCCCTGGGACCAAGCCGCGACCGCGCTGCCAAAGCCGCTGGCAGCGGGCACGGACAGCACTTCTTGGGCTCGAGCCGGCGCGCTCAAGTCCAGGCTGAAAAGAAGTGCGAAGAGCCCCGCGATGGTCGTTGGAAAACGTCGGCGCCGAAGCGCCTGCTGCATGCTGGGTCGTGTCATGTTTCCTCCTGCGAGCCCGCTTCACCGGAGGAGTCCCCCCCCCGGCGCTGGTGAACCCAGCGAGAACGTGAGGCTAGTCGAGTTTCGTCTCGTGGGTCACGTAGCGATCTCGCGTCGCGCTGGTTGCGACACGGCATCGAAAAGTCCTACGTCAGCGACGCGAAACGCACTCGGCTTTGCTGACGCTGGTGGGGGCCAAGCGCGTTTCGCTACAGACACTGTCCGGAGGCGCTGCAGGTGGGGCGCGCGGCGGGGCAGACGTCGATCGCCGTCTCGTCGCCGTCTTGCAAGCCGTTCAGGCACGACGAGACGGGGAACGGCGCGGTGTTGTCGGCGCAGGCATCGACGTTGCTACGCGCGCCGCACTCGAGGTCTTCGCGAAAGTCGACGCAATGGGGCGGAACGCCGGGCGGCAACGGCACGAGGCCGTTGGCGAAGGTGCCGACGTCGATGCTGCCGTTGAAGGGCAGAGTTGCGAAGCATTTGGCCAGCTCGTCTTCGCGATCTCCGTCTGGCCATTGGGGGCTCGGCAGCGAGTTGCCGAAGCCTCGCACGCTGTTCAAGAAGACCTTGAATGCCAGTGGATAAGCTGGTCGCCGGGGGTCGACCCCAAATACTTGAGCCCGCTGCCCGCTGCCAAGCGGCAGCCCCATGGGCGAGATGCTTTGAGTCGCCGAGCCGCCGGTCATACGGGCCTGCCCGAGCAGCGCGCTTTGGCCCGAATAGCTGATGCCGCCGAGCGCCCCGTTGGCGAGCGGGCACGCAGCCAAGATGGAGGTGTCACCTTTTGCAGCGCGTCGGAGCCTGCCATTTCGGGCACGGTGTCCAGAGCCACGCCGGTCAGCGAAAACGTCAACGCCGCGGTGAGCGCCCCGAGCACGAGCTGCTGCCTTGTCGTGTCCTTCCCCATTTTGGTTGAGTCCTCCGCCCCCTTCCGCCAGCAACTTTCGTTCCGCGCAGGCCCCGCTTCGCCAAGCTCAATTGCGCCACAAGTGGCGTCTAGTCGATCCGTGACGGCTCTCCGGATTCCGAAGATGCCCGTTCGAAAACTGGACGAGTCAACCTCGACCGCGCGCACGCCCTCGCCGAAAGGGGAGCCGCGCCTAAGCGTCGCAATCCTCGAACCTCGTGGCCAGGCGAAATTGCCGGCTCCCCCAAGCGCCTTTCGCTGAAAAGTCACGTGATTGCCGTTTGGCCGCCTGGGCTTCGTCCTAGGGTCCGCCCGTGTCTGCGTTGCGTTTTGGGCTCGGTTGGCTGGTCTTCTTGCTCTGCCTCGGCTTGAGCCGTGCGGCCTGGGCGGGCAATCCCGCGTGGCACAGCATCGACACGGACGAGCTCGGACGCGTGCGTGCCGAGTCCGAGCTCGCCGGGGAGCTCTTCGATTCGGCAGAGGCAAGGCTCCGTGCCGGAGATTTGCAGGCTGCTGAAAAGGACCTGTCGGAGGCGCGGGCGGCGGTTCCGAACAGTTGGCTGCTCGGGCGACGGCATTGCCAGGTGCTCACGGAGCTTGGCCGGCGCGCCGAAGCGCGCCAGGCGTGCCAGATGGCGCTCGTCAAGTCGTCGGCCATGGACTCGCGCGCCATGGTCGGCGCGCTCATGGCAACTACGGAAGTGTCGGCGCCCGGTGAGCTGATTCAAGCGGTGCGCGAGGCCGTCGCGGCGCGACGGCTGCACGAGCAACCGTTCAGTGACGCTGCCCTGTGCGACATTGCCCACCACATCGGAGACGAAGCCATGCTGAACTCGTGCGTCGAAAACCTGCAGCGCATTGCCCCGCAGAACTTCGAAACTCTGCGCTGGCAAGCGGTGCAGAAGCGCGCGCCCGCCTGGGCGCTCTGGCTCGGCTGGGCCGTGATTGGCGCTGCGGTGCTGGGCACCGGGCTGCATGCGGTGTGGCAGTGGCTGGGGCGGCCGGCCAAAGCAGCGCGCTCGCGGGCCGTAGCTACCGTTATCGGCCTGGTCGTCGCGTGCTGTGCTGCCCATGCGCGCGCGCAGACGCCGTCGCCTTCGAGCACGGTCGAGGTGGAGCGCGTGCCCGCCGGCCAGCCCCTGCCCGAAGGGGCCCAGCCGTCGACCTACCATTGGCAGCTCAGCACCTTTCCGATCAACCACGATGATCCGGAAAGCATGATTCCGAGCATCGAGGAGCGGAACAAAGATCCGCTCAATTTCGGCTATTTCTTGCAAGATCTGAACACCGAGGCGCTCAAGGCCGAGCGCGAAGGCGACTACAACAAGTCGGTGAAGTATTGGCGCGCGGCTGCCAAGGCGGTGCCCGACGAAGCCGTCGCTTTTGGGAAGGTCTGCCGCGCGTATCAGAAGCTGGGTGAGCGCGAGCAAGCCATCGACTTTTGCTCCAAGGCGCTGAATCTCAACGGCACAACCGAAGAAGACTACCTTCGCTACGGCGAGCTCGTGACACAAAATCCGCTGGCCCTCTCGCAGCTGGAGATCCAAGACCTGGACGCGGTCGTTGGCCACCTGCGCTCGGAGCACGAGGATGGCCCCGCGGCCGTGGTCGAATGCCGGCTAGGCGTAAAGATCGAAGACAAGGTGCGACTGCAGCGCTGCACCCAGGTGTTGGCCAAGCTGAGCCCCAACGATCCGCGCAGCATGACCTTCATGTGGTCGTACGCACTTTTGCGCAAAGACTACAGCGAAGCGAAGCGACTCGTCGCGGCGATGCAGAAAGCGTCCATGCCCGGCCCCGCGTTGGCGCAGGTGAAGGCGGCGACGGACAAGGCCTGCGCTTGGTGGCGCCGGCCGTTTACCGATTGGCGCTACGGGGTGGGAGCAGTCGTCGCGCTCTTGCTCGCAGCAGGCGGCCTGCTCCTGACCAAGCGCCGCGTGTCGCGTTTGGATCCGGGCCCAGGTGCCGGCCCCGCGCCCGCCACCTGACAAGTGGCCAAGCGTGGCGCCCTCAAGAGTGCAGATGACTTGGCGCAAGTTGGCCTGCGCCACCATCGCGCTGCCGACACGGAGCAGGCTGAGCGCAGCTACCGCGCAGCGCTCGAGCGCGATCCCGCGCACGCCGGCGCGCTCACACTGCTGAGCACGCTGCTTCTTGAGCGGCGTGACCACGCCGCTGCGGCAGCGCTACTCGAGCGCGCGACGCGGGCGGCTCCGCAACATGGCGTTTTGCATTCGAACCTCGGCGAAGCGCTGCGCCGGCTGGATCGAAAGCCCGAGGCGCTCTCGGCCTTTCAGCGCGCAGTGGAGCTCAGCCCCGAGCTCGCCGAGGCGCACTACAACCTGGGACTGATGTTGGATCAACTTGGGCGTTTGCCAGAAGCGATCGCCGCCTACGAGACGGCGCTCGAATTCAAACCGCAGCTACCCGGAGCGCTGACGACTCTGCTCGCCGCGCTGCGCGACAACACCGAATACGCGCGCGCCATCGCCTGGTACGAGCGGCTTGGGCCGTTCACTCCAGACTCGGTCGAGCGGCGCTGCGCGGTGGCGGCCGCACTGGCCGACGTGTTTCGCGTCGACGAGGCGCTTTCGCATCTGCGCCGCGCGCTCGAGCTCGATCCCGCGTCGGCTCGCGCTCACGGCGACTATGCCGCAACGGTGGCGGAGCGCGGTGAGATCGATGAAGCGCTTGGCCACCTGCGCCAGGCGATCGCCATCGAGCCTGAAAATCCGCTCTATCAAAGCAACTTGGTCTATTTGCTGGCGTTCTCGGCGCGGGTGGACGCGGCCGAGATTTTGGAGGCTGCGCGCGAATTCGGCCGCAAACACGCTGACCGCGTGACCCGCCTAACCTCGCACTCCAACAGCCGTGACCCTGAACGAAAGTTGCGCATTGGCTACGTCTCGGCAGACTTTCGCACGCATCCGGTGGCGCTCTTCTTGCTGCCGCTCTTCCGGCATCACGACCGCACCCGCTTCGAGGTGTTCTGCTATTCCAACGGGCGGCGTCCGGACGCCGTGACCGCCGAGCTTCGAGAGCTCGCCGATGGTTGGCGTGACATTTCAGCCCTGGACGACGACGACGACGCCGCCGCGCTCATTCGAAGCGACGCCATCGATATCTTGATCGATCTGGCGCAGCACTCGGCCGGCCACCGCTTGCTGTTGTTCGCGCGCAAGCCGGCGCCTGTTCAAGCGACTTGGCTTGGCTACCCGGGCACCACGGGCATCTCTGCCATCGACTACCGCATCACCGATCCACAGCTCGATCCACCGGAGCTCGGCAACCCATCGTCGACGGAGAAGCTCGCTTGGTTGCCGGAGACCTTTTGGTGCTATTCGCCGGACTTGGACGCGCCGCCGGTGAACGAGCTGCCGGCGCTAAGCGCCGGGTACGTCACATTCGGGAGCCTGAACAGCTTCAAGAAGACTAGCGACGTTGCGCTGGCATTGTGGGCGCGCGTTCTGCAAGCGGTTCCGAATTCGCGGTTGCTGCTCGTCGCCCCCGCCGGACAAGCTCGCGAGCGCGTGCGGCGCATCGTCGCGGAGCATGGGGTTGAGCCCACGCGCATCGAGCTCATTTCCCACATGTCTCGATCGGAGTACCTCAGGACCTATCAGCGCATCGATGTGTGCTTGGACAGCGTGCCCTACAACGGCGCAACGACCAGCCTGGACGCGTTTTGGATGGGCGTACCGGTGGTCACATTGCGCGGCGCAACGCCGGTTTCCCGGGCGGGCGCCTCGCTGGCACACAGCCTGGGCCTGCGGGAGGTCGTGGCTGAGACCGAAGAGCAGTATGTCGCGCGGGCCGTCGTACTTGCGACGCACCTAGCGAGTCTTGCCCGCTTGCGACAAGACCTGAGACCCAGAATGCTTGAGTCGCCGCTCTTGAACGCGCCCCGCTTTACTGCCGGCTTCGAGGCGACGCTGCGAGCTGTTTGGGACCGCTCGGCAAGCCCCATTGCTAGTTCAAGCGCGTGACCCGATCGAGGCTTGGTGGCGCAATTGGCTGTGTTTGCGCCTTCAGGTAGGCGACGAGGGTCTTGGTGGGATTCTTGCCGCTGACGACGAGATTCGTGGCTCCGCTGATCGACGCTGCCAGTTTGTCGTTCGCGGTGACGGAGTAGCCGGCGGACTTGTCTATCGCGACGCCACCTTTCTTGACCTCCGTCACGCGCGAGCCAGTGGGCAGAGCGGCATCCCAGGTGTAGGTGAGTCCCGAGACGTCCACGAAACCGAGCTGCTGGTTCAAGAAGTCATACACCTGCTGACCGGTCAGCTGCATCGTGTCAAGGTTGGCGCCCCCCTCCAGGTTGACCGAAGCGTTGCGGATCTCAATCCCCAACAGGGCTGCGGTCACTTCGCTTTCGAGGAGCCGGCCGTCGGCATCGGCTGGGCGTCCCTCCGATGCTTTGAAGAAGAAACCCCAAGTGGCCCCGTCGGCGTATGAGTAAGTGGGTTGAAATGTCGTCGCGTTGACGAAAGCGAAGTCCGTGCTCATCGCGGAGCGCTGTGCGTCGGCGATCAAGTCGCCCAGTTGCGTTTCGCCGGGATCGGTAGGAGTACTCAAAATGTCCGCCGTGATTTGGGCAACCGTGCCGGCAGATGCCTCGGGGAAGCACTCCTCTCGACACAGTGTTTGATCGCACTCGAGCAGCAGCAGGTTCGCGCCCCCAAGCGGCTTCTGGGCCGTAGTTAGCCCATTGAACGCTTCACCAACGGTGTCTCTGTACGACGCCTCGAGAAACTGCCTGGCACACTTACCGGGAATGAAGGTGTTGTCGGCGGGGTCCGGCGGCATCTTGTCGGGATCAAGTGGTGGCGTCTTGCAGTGACTGATGTAGTTTGGCTCAGTGATATCTCGATCACAGAAGCAGCGCACGAATTGATATGGAGTAAGTTGGCCGTCCTTGGTGTCCGCGTCAACGAACTGCGCGCAATGTTCCGTGCGCACGCAGTCCACTATCGCTTGGCATAGGTCCTTGTTCGGAACACCTTGCGCTAGCCCGGTAGGCGCCGGGCCGGCCAACTCGAAACAGTCGTCGTAAAAATCTGCCAGGCTCGGTATCACGGGCGCGTGCATGGCCTTGCAATACGTCTTCTCGCAAACCTCACAGCCGCTTTTGCAGTCGGCCGTGCAGCCGTCGCCGCTCTTCGTATTGCCGTCGTCGCATTCTTCGCCCATTTCGACGATGTTGTTCCCGCACACCGGACCCATCGGAGCTTCGCCGCCGGAGCCGCTGGCGCCACCTTCGGTGATGATGCCGGTCCCGCTGCTGCCAGCGCTGCCAGCCTTGCCTGCGGTGCCGCCATGACCTGCGGAGCCGCCCTTGCCGCCTTTGCCGGCCGTCAGCGCGCCGCCCTCGCCGCCGGCGCCGCCCTCGGCGCCACCAGCGCCACCGCTGGAGTCGACGCCGCCGCTGTTCGGGCTCTGGTGCGGCGGCTGGTAGCCGTCGCCACCGACCTCGTCGGCGCAGCCGCTGGCTGCGAACAGGCAAAGCGCGACAGCAGTGCCGAGATTGCGTGCCCTGCGGAATTGCCGAACGGTTTGGCTGCTTGCCATGTTTGCTCTAGGGGTTGAGGACGATGCCGCAGGCGTCCGCGCACTCAGTGGCGGTTTTCTCGCAGTTGATGCGCTGACCTGCGGCGCCGAGCGGCCGCGACTTCGCAAACGGGCCAATAATCACGCTGTTGCTCGTGACGCCGGGGGCGCCGAGCTGCATGATTTCCGCGCAAGGACCGTTGGGCGCTCCCGCTTTGCTCAGGTCGAACGGAGCTGCGCCGCAGGCGGCGGTGCTGAGGTCGCCGCAATAGCACTTACCGAAGCTGCCGGTACCGTCCATGCAGTGCGAGTCATGAAGGCACTCGAACACTTGGTAGCAAAGGCCGACGTTCTCGAGGCTGAAAGGGGTGGCAGACGGCCCCATACAATTGTCCGACGACGACGAGCAGTCGCCTGCTTGCTCACAATCGACGCAGGCCTGAGAAACGACGTTCTTACAGGCATTCGAGCAAACGCGATCGCCTTTCCAGGGCGTGCCGTCCATGCCGTTGTCGCACTGCTCGGTCCCGTCGACCAGGCCGTTGCCACACACCGTGCCGCTGCCGGCGCTCCCGCCGGAACCAGCAACACCGCCCCCGCCCGCAGTGCCGCCGCTGCCCGCGATGCCGCCAGTTCCGGCGCTGCCCGCCGTGCCGCCGCTTCCGCCTTTGCCGCCGGCGCCCGCATTGCCCGCCATGCCGCCCGCACCCGCCGTTCCGGCGGAGCCCGATGCTCCGCCGGTTCCGGCGCCGCCCCCGGTGCCTGCGGCTCCCCCACTGCCAGCGCCGCCCCCGGTGCCTGCAGCTCCCCCGCTGCCTGCTTTGCCTCCGCCACTGCCGCCCGTTCCGGCCGTGCCACCGTTAGTCGAGGCGCCGGTGCCGCTTTCTCCGCCGGTCGCCTCGATACCGCCCGCGCCTCCGTCTTGGTTCTCAGAGCCGCCCGCGCTGTTGCCGGCTTTGCCGTTGCTGCCGCCGCTGGAGCTCTTGCCGGCGCTCCCAGCATTCGAGCCTCCGGCGGGCACGAGGATGTCCGTGCCCTTGTCATCGCTGCCACACCCCTGGGTCGTGAAAGCAGCGAGCAGCGTGAGGCATGCTGCACTGCCCAGCCAGCGCGGGCGGATGATCGAGCTTTCGTGGTTCAGCATAGTGATTACGGCGGAGAGGCGAGTACTCCGAGGCACCAAAGACGGCAAGCTCGGACGGTGCCGACCACCCGATTGTCACGTTCGTCCAACACGCGACACACGCGCTAGTTCAGGCCGGCGGAATGCAATGCGCGGGGTCGAGCGGTAGTGCATCGCACGCTTCGCCGCACTCTGGGAACCCGTCGCCGCAAATGCAGGTGCAGTCGCTGGGGCAATTCGGATCGAGCGCAGTGTCGCAGGTCTCGCCTGGGTCGATGACGCCGTTGCCGCACGTGAGCTCAACGCACGAAACCGCAAGCCTCCCGGAAAACGTGAGCTCTCACAAAAAGGAATCGGGCGCCTGGAGGTGAATCCAGGCGCCCGACGCACTTACCGTAACTGGTGAGCTAGCTCAGTTCACGCCGCATTCGTTGGCGCAGTTGAGCTTGTCGCAGTTGAGGCGCTGACCAGCGGCACCCGCCGGACGGCTCTTGTTGGTCAAGCCGCCGAGGATGGCCGAGTTCGTGGTCACGCCCGGGTTGCCCTGCTGCATGATGGCAGCGCACGGACCGTTCGGAGCACCGGGAGCGGTGAGATCGAACGGAGCCGCACCGCAAGCCGCCGTGCTGAGCGTACCGCAGTAGCACTTGCCGAGGGAGCCGGTCGGGCCCGTGAGGCAGCCCTTGGTCTCCATGCACACCGCGACGTCGGTGCAGGTCTTCTGCTGCGCCAGGCTGAACGAACCGCCCACACCGAGGCAGTTGTCAGACGAAGCGAAGCAGTCGCCAGCTTGCTCGCAGGTGACGCAGGTGTCGCTCGACCACGAGGCGCAGTCTTGCGTGCACGTGCGGGTCGTGGCCTCGACCGGGGCGGAGTTCGTCCCAGTGCCACCGTCACACTGCTCGGTGCCGCCGGTGATGCCGTCGCCGCATGCAGGGCCATGCGTGTGGCAGCTTGCGTCGCAGGTGGTGCCGGGCGGAAGCGGTACTTGCCCTGGGCCCTTCGTGCCGTCGCACTGCTCGCCCGTTTGCACGAAGCCGTTGCCGCAGACGATGGTCCGGATCGTGCACTCGCCGGGCTCGCCCGGCGGAATGCAGACCACCGGATCGAGAGGCAGCGGATCGCAGGCTTCGCCGGACTCGGCGTTGCCATCGCCGCACACACGCGTGCAGTCGGCGGGGCAGGTCGGGTCGAGCGCCTTGTCGCAGGTCTCACCGGGGTCGACCACGCCGTTGCCGCACTTGGCGTCGGTGCAGGATACAACCGTCTTCAGCACCTTGCTGCATTGATGGTTCGTGGCCGTGACCTCAATCTCGACCGCGTTGCCGGCCGCAGAGCAGTGGAACGAGCTGTTGGCCGCGTTGGCGGGCGCGAACTGGCCGACGCCAGCCTTCGTCGGATCGACGACCGACCAGGCGTAGGTGATGGTTTCCGTCGGGTTGTCGAGGTCGTGAGCGACCGAATGCACCGCGATGTCGCTGCCGGCGGTACCGACGGGGCCGGTGAGGGCGCTGCCGGGCTCGGCGACGACGTAGTCGACGATCAGACGCGGACAGGCGGGCGTATCGACCGTGACCGTGCTGAGGATCTGACCGCTGGTGTTGTCGACGCAGGTCAGCGTCATGTTGAACGGCGTGCTGCTGTTCGCGGTGACGGCGAACGGGCCGGCCAAGCCGGTGCACGTGATGTCGTCGCCCGTCTCGGCGGACACGCCGGAGAGGCTGATAAAGTAGCCCGTGCCGACCGGCAGCGAGATACCGAAGCTGAAGTTGTCGCTCGTCCCCGGAGTCGGCAGATTGCCTTCCGCGACGGTAGCGGGTGCGGGCGTGGCGGCCGGGTTACCGGCAGTCACGATGTAGTGCACGTTGTTGACCGTGATACCGGCGACGGGCTGCAGCTTCAGGCCGACGGACCCGATGTGCTCTCCGCCTTGCGCCGTGCTGTCGCTCGGCGAGTGCTTGTCGAGCGTGCTCGAGCACGCGTTGACGGCGATACCCGCCATCGCCACCAGGGCGAGCGTTCCAATCTTACCGACTAGGGACTTCATCGCAGTAGACCTCCAAAAAAGTTTCTCGGACCGTGCCGCTCGACCATGTCCGAGCGCGGCGGGGCTCAATACAAAGTCCGGGCCAAGCTGAAGCGGGCTTGGCGTACGCCTGCAACAGCTTGGAATTACGTCGAAATCAACTGCTCGAGCGATTCCTAAAAATGGATCTCGATTTGGGTCGGCTCCGAAAACCGGAGACCTCTATTCGATTCTCGGACCGGGCCAACCGCTCGCGGCGTCTGGCGTCAGATGGCGCGCCGCACGCCGAGCAGCGCTACGGTGCCAGGCAGGTGACGGCGAGGGTCAGATTGGCCTCGCAACCTTGTGGGTCGCGCGCGGTCACCTGCAGGGCTTGCGGGCCAAAATCGGTGCACGTGTACTTGGTGAGCGAGCTGTCCGGCTGAGTGAGCTCGCCGGCGCTGGCCGACCAAACGTAGCTCAGCTTGGCGTCGTCAGAATCGGCATCGGTCGCGAGTGCGGTCGCGGTCGCAATCTCACCGGCGCGGATCTCTTTGGGCAGCACCAAGTAGAAGGCAAAGCTCGGGCACGTGTTCACGGCCGAATCGCCGCGCGCTTCGACGGTGACCGGTTCTTCTTGCAAGGTGCGCGTGCCATCGGCGGCGCCGCAGCCCGGCAGCAGGGCGCACCACCAGCAAAGCGACAAGCGCCCGAGACGCTCCAGCATCGACGATGGCAGCCCGCAGGCCATTACTTGTGATGCAAGTCATAGCACCCATCGCGCCTGCAAGGTCGAATTCTACGTGTGTGTGGGTATGAGGTCGGCGCGACGTCTATTTGGCTTTCTCGCGGAACAGCACGTCATCAAAGTGCACTTCGAGTGACGGTTGCGGGCCGGGCTTGGCCGCAGCCAAACGCATCAACACCGAGCGCGTGCCGGCCGGCATCGTGACGGCACCGCTTAGCACTTGCCAGCTGCCCGACTGAGCCGTGAACGCCACGGTCTTGCCGGTCAGCAAAGAACCCTTGCAGTCGTCGTTGCCGAAGATGGCGACGCTGAGCTCCGCGTGTCCTTCGGTTTGCCCGGCCGGCACCTTAGCGCGCGCGCCGACTTCGTAGGCCTTGCCGCCCCAGGCCGCCAAACATTGGCCGGCGGCAGCAAGCGCCCAACCGCTGGACGCGCCGCCGGTCGTGTAGGTCAACTGCAGCGAGCCCGAGCCCGCCTTGCCCCGAGCGTCGTCACTTTGCCAGCTTTGAACGACACCCGGATCGGCGAGCCAGCCTTGCGCGTTGGCGTCGAAGCGCGGGTTTGCAGCGACGGTTTCGTCACAGTCTTGCACGCCGTTTTGATCGAGATCCCCGCAGGGACCGCTGTCGACCTGGTTGCCGCTGCCGGCGCTCCCGGCGCTGCCGCCGGAGCCAGCGCTGCCCGCGCTCGCGGCGTTGCCGCCGGAGCCGGAGCTACCCGCACTGCCCGCTTGGCCAAGTGTGCCCGCGGTGCCGCCCGCGCTCGTGGCACCAACCGTCGAGCTGCCGGCTTGCTCCGACCCAGCGCCGGAAACGGCCGGTTCGCCGCCGCGCGCGCCTGCGCCGCCTACCCCAGGTTGACCGCCGGGCGTGCTCGCTTCTCCGGCGGTGCTCATGTCGCTCGCAGCGCCGCCATCCGCCCCGTCGCCAGCGCCGGACGCGCCCGAGCTCGTCGAGCTACCGACGTTGCTCGCGCTGAACCCGAAGACCAAGCCGCGCTCGTCGGTGGGGCAGCCGCTCAGTACGAGCAACGGCCAGCACATGAAGGCCAGGCGAACGGGCGTCTGCTGCCGCAGGAACATGAATGGACCCACGCCTATCTTTTCTTTAGCAGCAGGTTGTCGAAAAGCGCTCGGAAAATGACCTGCTTGAAGGGCTTGATCGTCAGTACCCTTACAGACATTGCGGCGGTGGAGTCCGGCGCGAGCGCCGCGCCTTGGACGTGGGTCCAGCTGCCTGGGTCTTCAACGAGCTTGGTTTGGAAGTTGGCTTTGGTGGGCGAGGTTTCCGAGCAATCGCTCGTGGGCCAAAACAAGATGCTGAGCCCAGCTTCGCCGATGTAGGAGGGAGCGCCGGCTGCGCCGTCACTTTGTCCGTCGGGAATGTAGACGTCCCCAGCCATGTCGAAGATGTCGCCCGCAGCCGCAGGCAAGCATTGCATGCCGCCGCCCGGGGCCAAGCCGTCGGTCTTGCCGTCCATCGAGTTCGTGACGGAGATGGAGCCGGAGTCCTTGCTGCCATCGGCATCTCGGGCGTCCCAATCCACGCTGATGGCGAGAGGTTCCGCTTGCCAACCCTCGATGCCATGACGGAAGCCGGCGTTGGGGACGATGCTCTCGCAGCCCGCCATGACTCCGTCCGAGTAGGAGCACACCGGCAAGTCGATGGGCGGCGGCGCTTTGGGACCACCGTGCGATCCGGAGCTGGTGTTGGATGAGCCGCCTGCACCACCGCCTGCGCCATTCATTTCAGCTTCGTGGAGCTTGCGCGTGTCGAGTGCACAACCGGTCACGCACGCCGCCAGGGTGAGCGCGCAGACGAGCGGGCCTTGCACGGCGCGAAAACGAGCGCGTTCGCCCGATTGCACGTGGCACGCAAGACGGCTTACCCACAGCGAGGCCATTTCCACTTTTGCGCGTTATAGCGTGAAGCGAACAGCTGCTCCAGTTATCGAGCAGCAAAACCTTAGTGACGAGTCAATGACGATTGTGCTTCGCCATGGTGCACGTGGCTTCGTTACGTCCGAGCCACGCGCGAGCCGCCCACACGAAGCCCAATTGTAACGCGTCAGATCGAGCGGACCTGATATAACGTCCTCCGTTGGCTCGCGAGTCGACTCGTTGATTTGCTCCGGGCGGGGGGCCACAGCGAGCGAGCGCAGCTCTTAGCTAGCGAGACGAGGTGTTTTGGACATCGCGACGCGTATTTCGGTTGGAGGTCGGGTTGAAGTGCGAGATTGCACCAACAGCGAGAAACAGGACCCCATGGGTGTCAGCACGGTCGATACGGTTTTCCGCTTTGGCCGAGCCATCACTCGAGCCCCAGCGATGCTGAGCGTGCTCGGCACCCTCAGCCGGCTCGCGCCGACGGAGCTCACCATCACTCTCGTGGGTGAGACAGGCACGGGCAAAGACGTCTTGAGTCAGGCCATTCACGAGCACAGCCTGCGCTCGGGCGGGCCGTTCGTGGTGTTCGATTGCGGCGCGGTCGCTGCCACGCTGGCCGAGAGCGAGCTTTTCGGGCACGAACGCGGCGCCTTCACCGGGGCGCAGACGGCGCACGCTGGAGCGTTCGAACGTGCCAACGGCGGCACGCTCTTTTTGGACGAAATCGGAGAGCTGCCGCTGGATTTGCAGCCCCGGCTGCTGCGCGCGCTCGAGAACCGCGGGGTGCGTCGCGTCGGAGGCACCCAATATCGCCCCGTTGACCTGCGGATCATCGCCGCCACGAATCGAGACCTGCCGGCGCTCGCCGCAGAGAAGGCGTTCCGGCAAGATTTGTTTTTCCGGCTTGCCGCTGCGGTCGTGCCCGTGCCCTCGTTGCGGCACCGTCTCGACGATTTGCCGTTGCTCGTCCCGCTGCTGCTGGCCGATCTCGGCAAGCCAGGCCTGCGCGTCCCCGAGCAGACTTTCGAGCACCTGCGCGCTCACGCGTGGCCGGGCAACATCCGCGAGCTCAAGAACACGCTGGCCAGCGCGTTGGCTTTCGCTGACGGCGCCGAGCTACAACCTCGCCACTTGAAGTTCATGGCCGCGCCCGTCGACATGCAACGACTCGACCAGCTGCCGCTCGGCGGCCGGTCGCTCGAATCGCTCGAGCGGCACGCCATCGAACAAACGCTGCTGGCCAAAGGTAGCAAGGCGCAAGCCGCCCAGTCGCTCGGCATCAGCCTGTCGACGCTCTACGAGAAGCTCAAGAAGTTCGGGCTATAAGACGCCCGCACACTTTCCGCGGCTCAGGGCGTGGGCGTGTAAGCCAAGCAGATGACGTGATCGGTCGCGGCGTCGCACGATGTCTTGAACCACGCGAGCCAAGATACGAGGACGGAGTTGTTGAGTCGGGTCGAGCCGTAGACGCCCTCGACGAGCGGATCATCCGTGCTCAGGGTCCAGCCGTTGCAAGAACCAACTTTGTCCGCGAATACACCGCAAACTGGGGGCGTCATCGAGTTGCAGGCGGAGCTGCCGCTCAGCCAGGTGTCGACGTCCATCGGCACGACGTGTGCGCAGACGAGGGACTGGTCGATCTGGCCACTGAACAGCCCTGCAAATGTGGCTGCCAGCTGGATCCCCGTCGGACCAACTACCCGCACTTGGGAAGCAATGTCCGGGTACTTTGTCGTCATGCTGGGGATGTCGTCCTTTTCCGCCGCGCTGATGAAAGCGTGCGTCTTAGTTTGCGGCAGCGTGAGCTTGGCCAGCGCCGCCTTGCAAGCATTGTCGAGCCCCACGCGTCCGCCGCGATCACCGTTCTGGCCCGGGCCACCGTCGAAGAGCACGAGGTCAGGGGCCTGCACGACGGTCGGCGTCCCGGTGCACGGAGGGAAGCCTGCGCTGCCAGTAGTCCCCGCGCTGCCGCCGCCGCCGGTGGTGCCGCCGCTGCCGCTCGAGCCACTCACGCCGCCGTGACCGGCCGCGCCGCCCGTGCCGCCTTTACCACCGAAGCCACCTCTCCCACCGAAGGTTCCACCCGTCCCGGCAATTCCGCCGGTCTCGCCAACTCCGCCTTCGCCGGCAGCTCCACCTTCACCGGCAACTCCGCCTTCGCCGGCAACTGCACCGTCGCCTCCCTCGCTCAGCGGCGGGGAGCCGCCGGAGCTTTCGCCCGCACCCGCGCCGCCCACGTCGGTGGTGCCGGACGACGAAGCGGCGGGGATGAGCGCCCAATCGACAGCCGTGAGGCGCGAGCAGCCCGCGATGAGCACGCCGCCGAGCAGCGTGAGCACCAGACGATCGCGAGAGGAGCGGCGCATGACCGAGACCGGCGTGGTTTATCCACGGGGCGGGGGCACCACGCAAGGAACGACCTCGTGACGACCCGATGACGCGACGCCGCGTGCGGCAGCCGTTACCCGCTGGCGGCTCGGCACCAGCGACTCCAAGCCTCTCGGTACAGGGCCTCGAGGTTCCGCGCGAAGCGCTCCGAGTCCATCAAGGGTGAGCGCGCGAGCCGCTCACGTAGGCCGGCGCGCAGCGTAGCGAGCGCTTCGAGGTCTACGGCCAGCGCCCGCGCCGCGCCGACGAATTCTTCAGGTGTGCGCGCGACCAGCTCGGGCAGCCCCAGATTGAGCGCTTGGCACAGGCCGCCTCGACCTACGACCGTTTGCCCGACCAAGCTCACGACCGGCACGCCCATCCAGAAAGCGTCCAAGCTGGTCGTGTGACCATTGTAGGGCAAGGCGTCGAGACCGATGTCGATGGCGCCATAGAGCTTCAAGTATTCGACGCGAGGCCGGCGCGCGGCCAGCTCGACGCGACCGTCATCGATCCCAAAGCCCCGCAGCGCCGCGAGCAAGCGCGTGCGCGCGCTGCCTTCGGGGGCGAGCAGCAAGAGGCGCGAGCGCTCGACGGACTTCAGCACGCGGGCCCACAGCTCCAAGGTCGGCTCGTTGAGCTTCCAGAAACTGTTGAGGCAACCAAAGGTCACATAGCCCTTCGTCGCCGCAGGCAGCGCCGATACGTTCGGGGTGTCAGAGCCCGGCGCGTAACACCAGAACGAATCCGGCATCAGCAGCGAAGTTTCTGCGTAGGGCTGGGCGGGGCCGCCCGGCGGATCGAGATGGCGATCGCTCACCCGGTAGTCCATCGTGGAAAGCCCGGTGGTGCCCGGATACGCGAGCCAGGCGATTTGCACGGGCGCGGGCTTGCAGGCAAAGATGCGCAGCTGGCTAATGGCCATGTGCATGGTCAGGTCGACCAGGATATCGACGCCATGCGCGCGGATCTGGTCGGCGGCGGCCGCGGGCGAGAGGCCCGTGATGTCATGCCACTGGTCGAAGTGAGCGCGCAGCTCGCGCGTTACGGCGTCCTGCTTGTTCCCGCTCGAGTACGCAATGAGCTCGAAGGCTTTGCGATCGTGCTTGGCCAGCAGCGGTAGGGTGAACAACGCCTGGCAGTGCTGGTTGAAATTCGACGATACATAGCCGATGCGCAAGCGCCGCTCGGGCGTCGGCTCGTTGGCGTGCGGGCGATGCTCGGTCGCGAGCGGCGCTGCGTGGCGTTCGGCCCAGTTGCGCGCCTCAATCAAGATGGACTCTGCCGTGGAGCCAGGACGAAACGCCTCGAGAAAGACCAAGTTGCCGTGGGCCAAATGGTCGCCGGGGTCGAGCTCGATCGCCTTGCGGTACTCCGCCAGGGCTTCCGCTAGCCGTCCGCTCTCGGCGAGCGCCGCCGCCAGGCCCGTGTGCCCCGCTGCCCACTCGGGCTTGAGAGCGCGCGCCGTTTCGGAGCTGTGGATAGCTTCGTCGAAGCGGCCCTGTTCGACCAGAATGGCACTGCGCTCATGGTGCGCGGGCGCGCTGTCCGGCGCCAGCTCCACGGCGCGGCTCGCTGCGACCAGGGCTGCGTCCAGACGCCCCAAGTTGCGCAGACAGCTCGCGTAGTCGGCCAGCAAGGTCGCGGACCCAGGATTTAGCACGAGCGCGCACTGAAAGTGGCCGACCGCTCTGGCGTAAGCGCCGCGCTCGGCGAGGGCGCTGGCCAAGCCGTGCTGGATCTGCACGTCATTGGGCTTGAGATCTGCGGCGCGTTCGAAGGCGAGAAACGCAGTTTCGAGCTCGCCTAGCTTGCGGGCAACCAGACCGAGGTTGAAGTGTGCTTGCGCCAGGTTCGGCTTCAACGTGATGGCCCGTGTCAGCGCTTGAGCCGCTCGCTCGTAGTCGCTCAGGCGTCGGTGCGCCTCTCCCAAGTTGGTCCAGTACGCCGGATTGCCGGGCCTTTGCTGCACCAGCTCTTCGAGCACCTTGCGTGCGGCGGATGCGCGTCCCGTCTCGAGCGCGATCGCCGCGGTCAAGAACAGCGCTTGTTCGTGAGCGGGCTCGCGGCGCAGGACATCGGCGTAGAGCCGCTCGGCGTCGGGTAGTCGCCCGGCGCGATGCTGCGCGACCGCCTGCTCGAAAATGCGCTGGACGCCGACGCTCGCTGTCATGCCGTGCTTGGCGTGCCGCCGCCTATCGACCGGCGCTCGCTAACCTGCGCCGATGCCGAAATAGCGCCAGCCCCAGCACTGCCAACGGCGCTGCCCCGGGTGACGACGGCGGCGCCGGCGGCATGGCACAGCCGCGGCTTTGCTTGTCGATATCGCCGGTCCCGTCCGTCGTCGGGTCGACCGGCGGCATGGCGGGCTGCGCGGCGCCGCACAACGACGAAAAGCCATGCCGCGGGTCGCAGCTCACGCTCATCGGCATGCGATCGGGCGGGTAGATGGCGCAGATGCCCGCGATGTCGTCGCTCGCCGGCGTGCGCAGCTCGTAGGAGCCGTTCTGATAGCCGCCCACCATCGTCGCTTCCACGTCCAAGCTGTGGTTGAGCCCGAGCAAGTGTCCGATCTCGTGCGTAACGATCGAATCGAGGTCGGCTTCGTTGCTCTTCGGCAAGCGTCCGACGGCGAGCGGCTCCGCCACGGCGTTCAGCTCCACGTCGACGTCGTAGAGCTCGCCGGTGTCGGGACTGAAGTTGATGCGGGTGTAGCCCAGGACGTCTTGGCTCTGGCCGGCGTACGGCCAGGTCTTGTCGCGGAACATCACGACGTTGGCGTTGCGCTTGTCGGGATTGTATTCGGAGTCACTGCATTCGACCGGATCGGTGAGCTCGGCCCGAATCGAAGGGTGACCGCCGCCCGGACAGTCGACACCGCTCCAGGCCGCGAGCGCGCGCTCCACGCTGGCGCGCGCCGCGGCGTAGTCGATACCGGCGTCTGGCGCGCCATCGGCCTGCACACTCACGCTGATGCAGTCGCTGCCCCAGAAGACAGGTAAACCATCCAGGAAACAGCCCGCCTTGTCTTGCCTGCATTCCGCCTCGGAAGGATCGCAGGTCGTCGCGCGGCAGAAACCGAAGGCGTGACCCGAAGCACTCAAAGCGACCAGAGCCACGGCTGCGCGGAGCCAGTTCGCGACGCTTTGCATGACGGCACGCTTATCAGCGCCAGCTGGAAGCGCCGTAGCGAGTCTGTGACGTTCGCGTGGAGCTGGCTCGGCTGCAGCCCAGGCGGAAGGGGGCCGAAAATTCTCGAGTTTGTCACGATCGCTCGGGGCCCTCTCGGCTACTGTGCCGCGGCCCCAGGTTTCGGGGACGTAACCATGACACGATATTTGTGCCGGTGTGAGCCGCGGCGCGTTGCAGCGGCCGCGCTTTCCTTCGTCCTTGCGACGAGCGTTGTCGCATTGCCGCTTGCCCGGGCACAGGAGGCCCAAGTGTCTCCCGCAAGACAGCTCTTCAACGACGGGCGCACGCTGGTGGGCGAGGGCAAATACGCCGAGGCGTGCCCCAAGTTCGAAGAGAGCCTGCGCCTCGAGCTGGGCGTCGGCACTCAATTCAACCTGGCCGACTGTTGGGAACACATCGGGCGCACCGCCAGCGCGCAGGCATTGTTCTTGGGCGCCGCCGCTTCGGCAAAAGCGGCTGGGCAAGCCGAGCGCCAACAAGTTCTGCACGATCGCGCAACCGCGCTTGAGCCGCGCTTATCGCGACTGGTCATCGACGTCGCCGCAACGGACCCGAAGCTTTCGGTGAAGCGCGGGGACTTGCCGCTCGACAGCGATGCTTGGGGCAAAGCCGTGGCCGTCGATCCCGGCAAGTACACCATCACGGCGCGAGCGCCTGGCAAGAAGAGTTGGGAAAAGCAGGTCGAAGTCACGGCCGCGACGCCGCTCGTGACCGTTCAGGTGCCCGAGCTCGAGTCGGAGCCTGTCAAGGCGGCGACGCCGGCCAAAGCCGCCCCCAAGCAGGCCGCAGCGCCGGCAGACGCAGCTGCCGCCGATCACGGACCGAGCTCGATCAACTATCGAGCTCTTTCGGTTGCTGGCATCGGTTTGGTCGGTATCGGTGTGGGCGCCGTGATGGGCGTCAAGTACTTGAGCGCCAACGGCGACGCCAAAGATATTTGCCCCAGCAATCACAACTGCTCGATCAAGCAAATCCAAGATCACGATCGCCTGGTTGACGACGCCAAATCGGACCGACGCTGGAGCTATGCAGGCTTCGGCGTTGGAGCGGCGGCCTTGGTCGGCGCCGGGGCCTTGTGGTATTTTCAGCGGCCCCGCACTGCGAGCGGCACCGCCCTGCAGGCAACGCCGGTGCTCAGCGCGGACGGCACGCTGGGCGCGACATTGCGCGGGTCTTTCTAGATCGCGGGGGGCGATCGCTGGTGGCTACCGGCCGAAGATCGCATGAGCCAGCCCGATCTCGAAGCGCTGACGCAGGCAGTGAGGCAGGCACCAAAGCAGGCGCCGGGCTGGCTCGCTCTTGGCAAGGCGCTTCGGTCCAGCGGGCGCACGCGAGAAGCCGCCGACGCTCTGCTGCGCGCGGTCCGGCTGATGCCCAGTTGGCCCGAGGCCTCCTACCAGTTGGGCCTGGCGCTCGATGAGCTAGGGGAGCTCGAGCCGGCCAGCATCTGCTACGAGCGCGCCTGCCAGCTCGAGCCGCGGCGCTTCGAGCTTCAGCGAACGCTGGCCTTCGCGTATGTGCGTCAGGGCGACACCCAGCGCGCGCTGGCCCACTACGAGCAAGCCCTATCACTCGCGCCGAAGCAGGTTGCGGTCATGCTCGAGCTTTCGGCGCTGCAGCGCGCGCTCGGCCAGATCGACAAGGCCGTGGCACTCTACCGTCGGGCCATCAAGGTCGACCCGACTCTCGCCGAGGTTCACAATGATCTGGGCAACGCGCTCTACGGGCAGGGTGAGGTCGATGCTGCGCTCGACGCCTACAACGCCGCGCTCGCCCAAAATCCCGACTACGCGGAGGCGCACGCCAATCTGGGCAACGCTCAGAAGGACGTGTGCCTGCACGACGAGGCCCTGGCCAGCTACCGCCGCGCGCTGGCACTGGCCCCGCAAAATGCCGTCTTGCACGCTAGTTTACTGTTCACGCTCTCGTTCCACCCGACCTGGACTGCACGCGCCATATTCGAGGAGGCCGAAGCGTTCGGAAAGCGGCACACCGAGCCGCTGCGCGCAGTCCGTAGCCCGCACGCGAACGCCCGGCAGGCGGAGCGAAAGTTGCGGATCGGGTACGTGTCGTCGGACTTTCGCGCGCACGTCTCGCGCTTCTACTTGGACGCGCTGCTGCGGCACCACGATCGCAGCGCCCTCGAAATCTACTGCTATTCGAACGTGTTTCCGCCCGACACCTGGACCGAGCGCTACCGGGGCTACGCCGACAATTTCCGCGATATTTGGGGTCTCGACGACGCGACCGCCGCCGAAGCCATCCGCGCCGACGGCATCGACATCTTGGTCGACCTGACCATGCACTCAGGCAGTGCCCGGCCGCTACTCTTCGCCCGCAAGCCGGCGCCCGTGCAGATTTGCTGGCTGGCTTACGTCGGCACCACGGGCAACGACGCGATGGACTATCGCATCACGGATCCATACCTAGATCCGCCGGGCGGCGATGAGAGCGTTTACACCGAGCGCTGCTTGCGTCTACCGAGCACCTTCTGGTGTTACGATGCGCTCGAGTCCGATGTGCCGGTTGCGCCACTTCCGGCGAGTCAGGCGGGGCACATCACCTTCGGTTGCTTGGGCAGCTTCTGCAAAGTCAACGCGAAGACGCTCGGGCTATGGGCGCGCGTCCTGAAGCGAGTGGACCGGTCCCGGCTGCTGATGCATACACCGCCGGGCCGCGCACGGGAGCGAACGCTGGCGCTGCTCGGTCGGGAGGGCATTTCGCGCTCCGCCGTGACGTTTACCGAGCACCTGCCGCGCCCACGCTACCTGCACGCTTACGCTGGCATCGACGTGTGCCTCGACACGTTGCCGTACAACGGGCTCAGTAACACGCTCGACGCAGCCTGGATGGGCGTACCGACACTAACGTTGATCGGCGAAACCGTGGTCGGCAGGGCGGCGCTCTCAGTGGCCATGAACTTGGACCTGCCGCAGCTCGTGGCGCGTACTCCAGAGGAG
>Ga0307508_10001895_pt1 | contig 22964 bp, 21 predicted proteins | sample 9_EM_MG_FD_203089 | JGI IMG/M metagenome (GOLD analysis project Ga0307508, IMG submission 203089) | Populus trichocarpa ectomycorrhiza microbial communities from riparian zone in the Pacific Northwest, United States - 9_EM | ecosystem: Host-associated > Plants > Roots > Unclassified | place... | reverse complement strand
GAAAAGCCAAAAAGATCGCGCTCATCGCCGTCGCCAGAAAACTCCTCATCCTCGCAAATGCTCTCGTCTCAAGCGATCGAACATGGTCCCTCGTCCGACCTTGACACTCAACACAGATGCTCTCCCACTGGAGAGGAGTTTGGGTCAGCCCTGGTCAGCACTTTGCGCAGCCTCCCGCTTTTCTCGAAGCGCCGCTTTGCGCATCGCCTCGAACAGGATATCCGCAACCGCAATGGACATCTATCTGCCCATCGCCAACCTCTCGGTGAACGCCCTCGTCATCGTCCTTCTCGGCGGCGGTGTCGGGTTGCTGTCGGGCATGTTCGGCGTCGGCGGCGGCTTCCTGACGACGCCGCTCTTGATCGTCTACGGCATCCCGCCAACGGTCGCCGCCGCATCGGCCGCAAGCCAGGTGACAGGCGCCAGCGTCTCGGGCGTCTTCGCGCATATCCGCCGCGGCGGGGTCGATACCAAGATGGGTGGCGTGCTCGTCGCGGGCGGGTTGATGGGGTCGATCGCGGGTGGCTGGATCTTCCGCCTGCTCCAGATGAGCGGCCAGATCGATACCGTCATCGCCATTGTCTATGTCGTCATGCTCACCTCGATCGGCGGGCTGATGGCGCGCGAATCCTGGACGACGATCCATGCCGCCCGCACCGGCGCCCCGCCCCGCGCGCGCAAGCGGCGCCACCATCCGCTGGTCGCCGCGCTGCCGCTGCGCACCCGCTTCTATCGCTCGGGCCTCTATATTTCGCCGCTGGCGCCGCTCATGCTCGGTTTCTTCACCGGCATCCTGACGATCCTGCTCGGCATCGGCGGCGGCTTCATCCTTGTGCCCGCGATGCTCTATCTGCTCGGCATGACCACCCAGGTCGTGGTCGGCACCTCCTTGTTCCAGACCCTGTTCGTCACCGCGATGGCGACGATGGTCCATGCGACGACCACCAAGGCGGTCGATATCGTCCTCGCCGCGCTTCTGCTGCTCGGCTCGGTCGCCGGCGCGCAGGTCGGCGCCCGTCTCGCGACCAAGGCGAAGCCGGAATATCTCCGCCTCGCGCTCGCCGTCATCGTGCTGCTGGTCGCGTTCCGGATCGGCCTCGGCCTCGGCTGGCGGCCCGACGAAATCTATTCGGTCGAACTGTCGTGAAAAAGGCCTGGCTCGCCCTTCTCGTGCCGCTGCTAATGGCCCAATCCCGGCCGGCGGCGCCCCGGCCGGTGGCAAAGCCTGTCCTCGTCCCCGACGTGTCGCAGCGCAAGATCGAGATCGCCTACAGCTTCACCGGCGCAGAGCTGCTGCTGTTCGGTGCGATCCTCTATCCCGGCGGGCGTCTGCCCGATGACGACAAGCCGACAGATATCGTCGTGGTGGTGAAAGGCCCGGTCCAGTCGATCCTGGTCCGCGAAAAGGAAAAGGTCGCCGGCATCTGGGTCAATGCCGCCCGGCTGCGCTACCGCTCGGCACCGAGCTTCTATGCGATCGCGTCGTCTCGGCCGATTGGCAAGCTGATCGACGATCGTACCCAGGCGATCTACGAACTCGGGCTCAACAGCCTGCAGCTCTCGCCCGCGAGCAACGCGCCGGCCGCCGAGCAGGACCGATTCGCGCGCGGCCTGGTTGATCTCAAGAGCCGCTCCAAGCTCTATTTCGAAGCGCCCGGCGCGGTCGAGATCACGGAGGGCGTCCTCTACCGCGCCCGGCTGACGATTCCGGCCCGCGTGCCCGTCGGCCGCTTCACCGCCGAGACCTTCCTGATTCGCGACGGCCGCGTGCTGGCGGCGGCGACTCGCGACATCGAAATCCGCAAATCGGGTTTCGAACGCTTCGTCGCCCGCTCGGCGGAGCGCCACTCGATTCTGTACGGGCTGATCGCGGTCGCTCTGTCAGTGCTGTTCGGCTGGTCAGCCGGCTGGATCGCGCGGCGCTTCTAGATTCGGCCCTTCTTACGCCCCTCCCGCTCACCGCGTGCGCTCCTCTCGCGCCAGGCAAGGGCTCCCCTTCGGAATTCCGACGAGATCAGGTTTCCCAAACGCAATCTTTACCTGTGATCGGCATAGCTTGGGTGGTTAACCCCGGAGATCCTAGCGAATGACCGAAATGTTGGGCAGCCAAGCCTTTGAACGCGCTGTACCGGCCGCCGCGGCGCCGACCGCATCTCTTGAAAACGGCATCGGCCAGGTCTCGGAGATTTCCGGCGCGAGCAGCCAGGTGATCCTCGACTCCGCCGCGCTCGACATCGCGGCGCGCCACAGCGATCCGGTCGCGGCAAGCGCCGGCCAGGTTGGCAGCCAGGTCAAGGTGCGCGTCGGTGCCGCCTGGCTGATCGCCAATATCCGATCGCTGAAGCTCATCGACGGGTCGGACGACCGGATTGTTGCGCAGGTCGATTTCCTCGGCGAAGGCGACGAGGAGAAGCTCACCGGCAAACTCTACAAGTTCCGCCGTGGCGTCACCCGCTACCCGACGCCGGGCGCCCGAGTCTTTCCGGTCACCACCGCTGATCTCAAGCAGATCTACGCCGCTGAGGATCGCGCCAGCATCGATATCGGCACTGTCTATCCCACCAAGGATATTCGTGCCGCGCTCTACATCGATGCCATGCTCGGCAAGCATTTCGCGCTGCTCGGCTCGACGGGTACCGGCAAATCGACCTCCGCCGCCCTCATCCTCCACCGCATCTGCGAGCTCGCGCCGCAGGGCCATATCGTCATGGTCGATCCGCACGGCGAATATAGCGCCGCCTTCAAGGACAATGGCGCGATCTTCGACGTCTCGAACCTGCAAATGCCCTATTGGCTGATGAACTTCGAGGAACATTGCGAGGTGTTCGTCACCTCGGACGGGTCCGACAGCCAGATCGATGCCGACATCCTCGCCAAATGCCTGTTGATGGCGCGCGCCAAGAGCCGGCTTGGCCAGGAGATCGCCAAGCTGACGGTCGACGCGCCGATCCCCTATCTGCTCAGCGATCTCACCAACCTCATCCAGCTCGAAATGGGCAAGATGGACCGGGCGGGCGATACCGCGCCCTATCTGCGGCTCAAGACCAAGATCGACGAGATCAAGGCAGATCCGCGCTACAGCTTCATGTTCTCCGGCATGCTCGTCGCGGACACCATGGCCGGTTTCATCCAGCGTATTTTCCGCATGCCGGGCGAAGGCAAGCCGATCTCGATCATCGATGTGTCGGGTGTGCCGTCCGAAATCACTTCGGTTGTGGTCGCGGTGCTCAGCCGCATGGTGTTCGATTACGCCATCTGGTCGCGCGGCGAGGCGCAGCGCCCGATCCTGCTCGTCTGCGAGGAAGCGCATCGCTACGTCCCCAATGAACGCAATTCGGACAGTTCGTCGGTCGGCCGGATTCTCAGCCGGATCGCCAAGGAAGGCCGCAAATACGGCATATCGCTCGGGCTGATCACACAGCGCCCGTCGGATCTCGCCGAAGGCGTGCTGTCGCAGCTCGGCACGATCATCTCGATGCGCCTCAACAACGATCGCGACCAAGCCTATGTCCGCGCCGCGATGCCGGAAGGTGCGCGCGGCTTCCTCGATTCGATTCCGGCGCTGCGCAACCGCGAATGCATCATCTGCGGCGAGGGCGTCGCCATCCCGATCCGCGTGTCGTTCGACGATCTCGAGGTATCGAAGCGTCCCGCCTCGGAGGATCCGCTCTTCTCGAGCCTCTGGCGCGATGTCGGCCAGGAAGACCAGATCATCGAGCGCACGCTCAAGCGCTGGCGCTCCCAGGGGCGGTAGGGGCGGTAAGGGGCTGGGGGGTCGATTCAATCCGCGGCCACAATGTCCTATTCTGTCGCCCGCCGACGCTCGCCATGTCGCGGTGAGCGTCGGCAACCGGCCGACAGGTGTGACAAAACTCTCCAACACCGGCCGGGTTTTTCGCAGTTTCTCTCTCGTGTAAACCGGGGAGAAGGGCGCCGAATTCGCCCTGAATTATGTCACACGCCAATATTTTCGGCAGTGTCGTCGGGATGCGGGGACAAGGAACAGCCGGCGCCCGGCCTGATCCAGGCACGTTCCGTCGCTTTGAAAATCGTCGATCGCGCCGCGCGCTTACGAGTGGCTGGGCTTCACCGCCATCATGTTCTGGAACTTGGCCTTGAAGGCGCGGAGCGCCTCGCCCGAAAGCTGCGCCACGCTCGAGAAGGACATGGAGCGCGGGTTGACCGAGATGCCGTTCTTCCAGACCTCCCAGTGCAGATGCGGCCCGGTCGAAAGCCCGGTCGAGCCGACCGCGCCGATCAGCTGGCCGCGCGAGACGCGCTCGCCATCGCGCACCATGATGCGGCTCAGATGGCCATAGCCGGTGGCGATATTGCCGCCCGAGTTCAGCCTGATGAAATTGCCATAGCCCGCGTGACGCCCGGCAAAGGCTACGACACCGTCCATCGCGGCATGGACCGGCGTGCCCCAGGGCGCGCCGATATCGATGCCCTTGTGCATCCGGAGCGTGCGCAGGATCGGGTGCATGCGCAGCCCGAAACTCGAGGTGATATGGCCGGCCACCGGCATGCCGAAGGTGCCGCGCCTCTCGGTCTGGCCCGATGCCTCATACCATTCGCCGTCGGACCATTTGACCAGCTGGGTCTTTTTCAGCCCCTGATTGAGTCCGGCGAACTGCAAGGCGCCAAGCTCGACCTCGCCGGTCGCGGCGCGCGCCTGGTCGATCACCATATCGAAAGTTGCGCTCTCGCCGACACTGCCAATCGCAAGATGCGCCGCCACCGCCTTGATATAGGCTTCGACGATCTTGGCAGGCGCGCCGGCGGCGCGGGCTGAGCGGTAAAGGCTGCGCCCGGTAAGCCCCTGGATGCGCAGCGGCGTGTGGTCGATCGCAATCGGGTGGCGGTCGAGCTGCAGGCCGCCGCCGACGCGCGCGAGCGACAAAGCGAGGTCGAAACGAGCGCGGAAGGCGATCTGTTCGAGCGGGCGCGGAACGTCGCGCGTGGGTCTGCGGCCGAGGGTGATGTCGAATGGCGTGCCGGCCTTGATCTCGCCGAGCGCCACCGCGCCGGAGATCAGCTTCACCGCATTCAATGCGTCGCCCTCGGAAACGCCCGAACGCTGCAGCATATGGGTGAGATCGTCGCCCTGGCTGACGCGTGACGTGAGTTCGACTCGCGGCCGTTCGGGCGATTGCGCAAGCGGTACGACCAGATCATTGGCGGCCATATGGCGGCCGGTGTCGGCACCCCAGGCAAGCGGCGCGATCGATTGCGCGCGCGCCTCGTCCCAGCTCGTGCCGCCAAGCGCTGCGGGCACATCGCCGAGGATCGTACTGTGCAGCCCAGGTGAGAGCATCCAGGTCGCCGCGCAGAGCGCCGCGCAGGTTGCGGCGCCACGCCACCATTCGAGCGATCCGATCTGCGATCCGAGATCCGGCGCCCAGTCGATCCGGTCGATGGCGTCGCGCACCCGGTCGAGAGGGCTGGGCTGGGTCATCGGGACAAAGGCACGGCCGAACGACAGGGTGGCGGTGCCTCCCGCCTGGTCAAGGCCATGATCGTTGCGCAGGAACAAGGCGTATCGGCCCTTAAAGTGTAAGGCGCCGACAGAAAACGAACCCCCCGGCGCGAGGTTCAATGACTGTGACGACATTCCCCTAAAGTCAAATTAAGGAATGTTCCGTGTCGGGACTCGTGCGGCGAAGCGTTGGAACCGCACGGCAAAGGGAGGATTCACCAAATCCGCTAAGCATTCTCTATGGTTAGCGATGTTTTTGAAAGGGTGCCGGTTGCGTCGCAGACGTTGGCACTTAATGTATCGATCACAATGACTCGCGATCATGAACGCCCGGTCACCGCGGTGCTGGGCCCGACCAATACCGGCAAGACCCACCTCGCGGTCGAGCGGCTCTGCGGCCATTCGAGCGGGATGATCGGCTTCCCGCTGCGGCTGCTGGCGCGCGAGGTCTATGACCGCGTCGTGAAGATCAAGGGCGCCGGCCAGGTCGCGCTGATCACCGGCGAGGAAAAGATCGTCCCGAAGGACGCGCGCTGGTTTCTGTGCACGGTCGAGAGCATGCCCGTGGATAGGGATCTGGCGTTCGTGGGAATCGACGAGGCCCAGTTGGGCGCAGACCCCGAGCGCGGCCATGTCTTCACGGACCGCATCCTTCGTGCCCGAGGCCGTGAGGAAACGATGATCCTCGGCTCCGAGGCGCTGCGCCCGATGCTCAAGGCGCTGGTGCCGGGCGTGGACATCCTCAACCGCCCGCGCTTCTCGACGCTTAGCTATGCGGGCGCTCGGAAGATCTCGCGGTTGCCCAAGCGCTCGGCGATCGTCGCCTTCTCGGCTGAGGAGGTTTACGCCGTCGCCGAGATGCTCCGCCGGCTGCGCGGTGGTGCCGCGGTGGTGATGGGCGCGCTCTCCCCGCGCACCCGCAACGCCCAGGTCGCGATGTTCCAGGCCGGAGAGGTCGATTATCTGGTCGCGACCGATGCGATCGGCATGGGGCTCAACATGGATGTGGCGCATGTCGCCTTTGCCAGCCTCGACAAGTTCGACGGCCACCGCCAGCGCCGCCTGACCGTCGCTGAAATGGCGCAGATCGCCGGCCGCGCCGGGCGCCACCAGCGCGACGGCACCTTTGGCGCGCTGGTCGAGGAAGGGCCGGGCGCCTTCACGCCCGAGGAAGTGCTGGCGATTGAGGAGCATCGCTTCCCCCGCCTCGATTTCCTCTATTGGCGAGACGGCGAGCCGGACATGGCGAGCATCGACGCGCTGGTCGCGAGCCTCGAGGCACGCCCCACCGAGCGCGTGCTGCGCGCCGCACCGCAAGCTGCCGATCTCGCTGTGCTCAAGCGCCTCGCCGAGGAGGATTGGGTGCGCGACCGGGTCCGCTCGCCGGCCATGGTCGCTCGGCTCTGGGCCGCCGCCGGCCTGCCCGATTTCCGCAAGCTCGGGGTCGATCCGCATGCCCGCTTTGTCGGCCGGCTGTTCGGTCATCTGAGCGAAGGGCAGGGCCATGTCCCGCACAGCTGGTTCGCCGAGGAGATCGCCCGGCTCGACAATGTCGCGGGCGATGTCGAAACGCTTGCCGGGCGGATCGCGGCGGCGCGGAGCTGGGCCTATATCGCCAACCGCCCGGACTGGCTGGCGGACCCGGCGCATTGGGCCGCCCGCGCGGCTGCCGTCGAGGAGCGGCTGTCCGACGCGCTCCATCTCAGCCTCACCCAGCGCTTCGTCGACAAGCGCACCACCATGTTGCTCCGCCAGATCGGCGCTGATCGCGGCGCGCTGCCGGTGGTGATCGGCGCGCAAGGCGAGGTGATGGTCGAGGATCATGCGATCGGCCGGCTCCACGGCTTCCGCTTCACCGTCGCGGCCGATGCGCGCCACGGCGACAAGCGCCTGCTGCTCGCCGCCGCCGAACGCCGTTTGGGCGACGAGCGCGCGCGCCGGGGCAAGGCGCTGGCGGCGGCCGCGGATACGGCTCTGGCGCTTGATGACAGCGATAACCGTACGATCCTGTGGGACGGGCTTGCGGTCGCGCGGCTTGCTGTCGGCCAGAGCTTGGTGCGTCCCCGCGTGAAGCTCGATCGTGCGCTTGAATGTCTCGATCGCGGCCTTCAGGCGCAGGTCCAGGCGCGGATCGAGCTCTGGCTGGCCGATCAGCTCGCACGACGGCTCCCCGGCCTGGTCGCGCTCGATTCGGCGCAGCGCGATCCGCTGGCGCCGCCGGCCTTGCGCGCGGTTGCCGCGTCACTCGTCGGCGCGGGCGGCATTATCGCTCGGGCTGATGTGGCGGCGGCGGTCGATGCGCTCGATCCCGCCGGCCGCAAGCGGCTTCGCGCGCACGGCGTGACGATCGGCGCGCTCGACCTGTTCGACCCCCGGTTGCTCAAGCCCGGCCCGGCCCGCTGGCGGCGCCTGCTGCGCGCCGCGCGCGACGACGGCCCCGTGCAGGCCGGGCCGCCAGATGGCGCCACCGTGCTCGATCGCAGCAGCCCGGGCGCCACCCTCGCTGATGGCTATCGCCCGCTGGGCGCCCAGGCGGTGCGCGTCGATCTGGTCGAACGAATCGCGCGCGCCGCGCATGATGCCCGTGCCGGCCGCAAGCCCTTCGCCCCCGATCCGGCGCTTGCGACTTCGATCGGTATGAGCGGCGAGACGCTGGCACGGCTGATGGCGGCGCTCGGCTTCCGCACCTCGCCCATGCCTGAAGGCGCGCCGCACTGGGTTTGGCGCGGCATTGCCCGCGCCAAACCGGCTCCGCCGCCGCGCGACAACGCCTTCGCTGCACTCGCCGCTTTTGGGTCGCCGCGTGGCTGAAGGCGAGGATCGCGCGGTGATGCGGCTTGATCGCTTCCTGTGGTTCGCCCGCCTCGCCAAAACCCGCAGCGCCGCCCAGGCTCTGGCGCAGACCGGCAGCTTCCGCGTCGATGGCCGCCGTATCGAACGCGGCCATGTGCCGGTCCGTGTCGGGTCGACGCTTGCCTTTGTGCAGGGCAGCCGGGTGCGCGCGATCAGGGTCGAGAAGCTGCCGCCACGGCGCGGCCCCGCGCCCGAAGCACAGGCGTGTTACAGCGATCTTATGACTGAGAATGTCTCGCAGGAGCCGAGGGGCGTTGACGGCGGCGACATCGGGGCATAGCAGACGGGCGTTTCGTCGGACCCGTGCGTTCGGATTGGGGAGTGTTTATGACCTACGTCGTCACCGATGCCTGCATCAAGTGCAAGTACATGGACTGCGTCGAGGTCTGCCCGGTCGACTGTTTCTACGAGGGCGAGAACATGCTGGTGATCAATCCCAGCGAGTGCATCGATTGTGGCGTCTGCGAGCCTGAATGCCCGGCCGAGGCGATCCTGCCGGATACCGAGAGCGGGCTCGAGCAGTGGCTCGAACTCAACAACAGCTTCTCTGCGCAATGGCCCAACGTCACCCGCAAGAACGACCAGACGCCCGCCGATGCTGACGAGCACAAGGGCGAGACCGGAAAATACGATAAATACTTCTCGCCCGAGCCCGGTACGGGCGACTGAGCGGGCTGATCCGCTGACCCGAAATGGGCGGGCAAAACAGGGCGCGAACGCGAAAAATGCGTCGCCTTTGTCCTAATATTAGCGCTAACAGCCAGCGTCCGGCGACGATTGGCTGGTAATTTTATTACGACTGTGCTACATAGGTCGGGACGGAGGCGCTGAATCGCGCCGTCCGCCTGGAGACGCAGAAATCAACATCCCCTTTTCGCGCGCAAGCAGCCCAGCTGTTGCCGCGTATCCTCAGGGGACTCGGTCCACGGAAAGGCTCAACGGAATGGCTGCCAAGGCGCTGTCCTTCGACGTCGGCGATTATGTCGTATACCCCAAGCACGGCGTTGGTCGTGTTATTGAACTGCAGCGGCAGGAAATCGCCGGCATGCAACTCGAACTCTATGTGCTTCGTTTCGAAAAGGAGCGGATGACGCTCCGCGTGCCCACCAACAAGGCCGAGAGCGTCGGCATGCGCAAGCTCTCGTCCGACAAGACGTTGCGTGAAGCGCTCGATACCCTGACCGGCAAGCCACGGGTGAAGCGCACCATGTGGTCGCGTCGCGCCCAGGAATATGAAGCGAAGATCAATTCGGGCGACCTCGTGTCGATCGCCGAAGTGGTCCGCGATCTGTTCCGTGCCGACGATCAGCCCGAGCAGAGCTATTCGGAACGCCAGATCTTCGAAGCGGCGACCAGCCGCCTCGCGCGCGAACTCGCCGCGATGGAGCAGGTCGACGAGCCGACGGCCCAGGAGAAGATCCTCGAGATTCTCCGCAAGGCCGCGGCGATCCACAACAAGGACAAGGTTCCCGCCTGATCGCGGATCCTTGCTGAGATTGGGGGCGGTCGGCAACGGCCGCCCCTTTTCATTTGCGGGAGGCGTCGCAGTGTGTTATAGCAACAACACACACTGGAGGTTCCAATGCGCCTGATAACCCTGACCGCCGCTTTCCCGCTCGCCGCCCTGTCGCTGGCGGCCTGTTCCTATGGCTCGGATCATGATTCGAAGCCTGGCGTCGCCGGCTCCGGGACCGGCTCGTCGCGCAGCTTCGCGGTCGCCGATTTCACCAGCGTCGATCTGCGCGGATCGGACAATGTCGATGTCCGGGTCGGCACCGGTTTCTCGGTCCGCGCCGAGGGCCCCTCAGCCGAGCTCGACAAGCTCAAGATCGAAAAAATCGGCGACACCCTCAAGGTCGGCCGGATCAATAGCCACAGCTTTCATTGGGGCGGTAGTGATCACAAGGGCGTCACCATCTTCGTGACGATGCCGCGCATTGCCGAGGCGAGCATCGCCGGGTCAGGCGACATGACGGTCGATCGCGTCGATGGCCAGAGCTTCACCGGCAACAGCGCCGGCTCGGGCGATCTCGAGGTTGCGGCGCTGAGCGTTCAGGCGGGCGACTTCTCGATCGCCGGCTCGGGGAATATCAAGGCGAAGGGCAGTGCCAAACATCTGAAGATGGCGGTTGCCGGCTCCGGCGACATCGATGCCGGCGGCGTCAAGGCCGAAGGCGCAGACGTCTCGATCGCCGGCTCGGGCGGGGTTCGTGCCGATGTCACCGGCCCGGCGGCGGTGTCGGTCATGGGGTCGGGCGATGTCGATCTCGGGTCGGGCGCCAAATGCACCACCAGCAAGATGGGGTCGGGCGACATTCACTGCGGCGGGTGATTCGCCGGGCTTGCCTCGGGCGACGATAGAGTGGATGCCGGGCGGATGATCCGCCGCCTTCCTCCGCCCGCGCTGGCTTTCGCCCTTGTCCTCGCCTCCGTCCCGGCGCAAGCCGCCGAGCGCAACTACTCGATCGGCAGCTTCGACAGCATCCGCGTCGAGGGTCCGTTCGACGTGCGGCTCACGACCAAAGCCTCGCCCGGCGCCAGGGCCGAGGGCGATCCGAAGATCACCCAGGACCTCGATATCCGCGTCGAAGGGACGATCCTGATCATCCGCGCCGGCACGGGCGGATGGGGCGAGCAGCCCCATGCGGGCGCGGCCGGTGCGACAATTATCACCGTATCGACAGCCATGATCCGCCGCGCGACGCTGATCGGCGGCGGCAGGCTGACCATCGCCGGGCCGTTGCGCGGCCAGCGTATCGATCTGTCGCTGAGCGGGAGTGGCTCACTCGCTGTCTCGGGCATCGAGGCTGACCAGCTTTTCGTCACCCTGATCGGCTCGGGCGACATCGCGCTTGCGGGCAAGGCGGCGAAGGTCAATCTCAACACCAGCGGACCCGGAACCATCACCGCCGCGCCGCTGGTCGCGAGCGATCTCGTCCTGCGCCTCGACGGCAATGGCGAAACGCATGCCACCGCGCTCTATACCGCTAATGTCACGACGACCGGGATGGGCGCCGCCACTGTTTATGGTAAGCCGGCCTGCACGGTGAAGGCAGTGGCTGGCGGCCCCATCAGCTGCGGCCAGCAGCCGGTGCCGCTCCAGCGAAGCTGACAAAAACTCAGAGCAACCCTAGCCCCGCAAGCTTTCCCATCAGCGCAGCGGGCATCACATCGCCCGCCACCATGTCATCACCGAGATCGACCGGCGCATCGGCGTCCTCGAGATAGCGCCAGCCCTGATGCGCGCGCTTCGGCCGGGCATGGGTGAGGATCAGGACCGGGTCGATGAAGATGGCAACGCGCCCAGCCTCGGCTTCGCCGAAGCTGAGGATCGGCGAGCGCGCAATCAGCTGGTGCTTGATGATCCAGTAGAGCGAGCCCTGGCCCACAATCTCCGCGTGCCGCTTCGGCAGATAGCGTGTCGTCAGGAATACGGGGCCCGACTCGGCACGTGCGAGCAACCGCTCAGCGAGGTGCTCGACGCCCGTCGTCCCGAACGCGACCTTGGTGATATGAAGCGGCATGAGAGGGATTTGGGCGTTCGTGGCTGCTTCGGCAACCGGGAACCGCACAGGCTCATCTGTACAATGTTCTGTACAGGCGAGAAATGTCCTCACCCGCCTGACATTCCCAACACGGCCCCAACACGGCCCCAACACGGCGAGGCGCCGGCTCCGGCCCTAACCTCCCAACCCCCACAGAGTGGCGAGGCCGAGGAACGAGAAAAAGCCCATCACGTCCGTCATCATCGTCACGAACACGGCGGAGGACACCGCCGGATCCACGCCTGCGCGCTCAAGCCCGACCGGCACCAGCACGCCTGAAAGTCCGGCGACAAGGTTGTTGATCACCATCGCCATGCCGATCACGATCGCCAGGTCTTCATTGTGGAAGATCAGGAAGGTACCGAGCCCGATCGCCGCGCCCAGCATCGTGCCGTTCGCGACCGCTATGGTGAACTCGCGGGCGATCATGCGCGCGGTGTTCGAGCTGGTCAGCTGGTTGGTGGCAAGCGCACGGACCACCACCGCCAGGGTCTGGGTCCCGGCATTGCCGCCCATCCCCGAGACGATCGGCATCAGCACTGCGAGCAGCGCGAACCGGCCGATCTCCCCCTGGAACGCGCCAACCACCGAGGCAGCGAGCATCGCCGTGCCGAGATTGACGACAAGCCAGGTGATTCGCGTCCGCACCGTGAGCTGAATCGGTTCATTGATGTCGCCCTCGCCCGCGCCGGACAGGCGGAGGATATCCTCGCCGGCCTCTTCGGAGATGATGTGGACGATGTCGTCGACCGTGATCATGCCGACCAGCCGCCCGCCAAGATCGACGACAGCGGCCGAGATCAGCGCATATTTCTGGAAGCGCAGCGCGACCTCTTCCTGGTCCATGTCGACCGGGATCAGCGTCTGCTCGCGCTTCATCACATCGGCGATCGAAATGCCGCGCGGGGTGCGCAGGATCCAGGAGAGCTGGCAGGTGCCGACCGGCTTGTGCGCGGGATCGACGACAAAGATCTCCCAGAAATCGGTCGTCAATTCCTCATGGCCGCGCAGATAATCGATCGCGTCGCCGACGGTCCAATGCTCGGGCACCGCGATCAGCTCGCGCTGCATCAGGCGGCCGGCGGATTCCTCCGGATAGGACAGCGCTTCCTCGATCGCGGCGCGATCATCGGGGTCGAGCGCGCGGAGCACGGCGCGCTGGTCGTCCTCCTCCATGTCCTCGATGATCGCGACCGCGTCGTCGGTATCGAGTTCGGAGGCGATGTCCGCCACCTGGTGCGGCTCGAGCGCGTCGATCAGGTCCTCGCGGACATAATCGTTCATCTCGGCGAACACATCAGCGTCGAGCAGGTCGGTGATCGCCTTGGCAAGCGCGGCGCGCTCCTCATGCGGCGTCAGCTCGAACAGATCGGCGATATCGGCGGGATGGAGCGGCTCGACCAGTGCGCGCGCCGCCTCGGAATCGCCCGCCTCGACCGCGTCGAGCACGGCGCGGACGAATTCGGGCTTCAGCCGATCGTCTTCGTCGAGCTGCTGGACCTCGGGCTCGTCCTGGGTCAGTTCGGTCTCGCTCATGATGGACCTCCGTGCCCGTTCGGGCGCGGTCTAGCGCCGTGTCGCCGGCTTGCCAATCATCGTGGTTTGCCAGCGAGGCGGCGCGGGGCTAGGGGCGTCGCAACGTGTTTCCCAGGAGAGTTTTCCCAATGGCCGATACCCCAGAAACCCTGACCCTGACGCTCGCCACCGGCGATGTCACGATCAAGCTGCGCCCCGATCTTGCACCGCAGCACGTCGCGCGGATCGTCGAGCTCGCCAATGACGGCTTCTATGACGGCGTCGTCTTCCACCGCGTGATCCCCGGCTTCATGGCCCAGGGTGGCGACCCCACCGGCACCGGCATGCACGGCTCGGACAAGCCCAATCTTCCGGCTGAATTCTCGAAGGAGCCGCACAAGCGCGGCACCGCTTCGATGGCCCGCGCGCAGAGCCCGAACAGCGCCAACAGCCAGTTCTTCATCTGCTTCGACGATGCGCGCTTCCTCGACGGTCAATATACCGTCTGGGGCGAAGTGATCGAGGGCATGGACCATGTCGACGCCCTGCCCAAGGGCGAGCCGCCCCGCGAGCCCGGCAAGATCGTCAAGGCGCGCGCTGCGTGACGTCTTTCCCTCTTCCCGTTCGCGGGAGAGGGAAAACTTCAGACGCCCGGATCGCCAATGGTGGCGATCAGCCAGTCATGGAACAGCCGCACCGGCCGCTGCGTAAGCGCACGCGGCCGGCAGGCGAACCAGTAGCTGTACGGGCTCTCGACATCGATATTGAACAATTTGACCAGCCGGTCGTCATTCGCGTCGGCGAAATGGCTTTCGTGCATGAAGGCGATGCCCAGCCCCTGCGCCGCCGCCTCGAGCATCAGCGCGCCCGAATCGAAATGATCGATCGCTGCCGGCTCGAGATCGCTCAGGCCGGCGGCGTGGCGCCACGCGCTGAACGTGTCGGGCATATCACGGTGGACGAGCACGGTGAGCCCGGAGAGCTGTTCCGGGCGGGTGATCGGGTTATCGCGCTCGATCAGGTTGCGCGCGCCGATCACATAGACCGAGTTGCGGTCGAGCCGTTTGGCGTAAAGCGCGGGATCGATCTCGCGGGCAAGCGCGATCACCGCATCAAGGCCGTCACCGAGCCGGGACAGGCCGTGTGCGGCGGTGTCGATGTCGAGATGGAGCTCGGGATGCTTTGCGCGCAGCTCGCCGAGCCGGGGGAACAGGCGTTGCGAGGCGAACAGCGGCAGGATGCCCAGCCGCAGCCGTAGCACATCGGTGCCGCTGGTCATGACCTCGACCGCGTCGGACAGGCTGTCCAGCGCTGGCGCGATCTGCTGGAGCAGCCGCTCGCCATCGGCGTTGAGCACAACCGCCTGATGCCGCCGGTCGAACAGCGGCTTGCCGATGAAGCGCTCGAGCGCCTGGACGCGCCGGCTGAGCGCCGGCGGCGACAAGGCCAGCTCCTGCGAGGCAGCCTTGATGGACCCAAGCCGCGCGACCTGGACGAACGCCTCGATCGCAGTCAATGGCGGCAATCTGCGCATCTGGTACCGCTCCCTTGTGCACCGCGTCATACATCAATTGCGCCAAAGCTAGCAGCTGCCCTCGGTGGATGGCCAGCACTGATTGCACAAAATGCAATCACGCCGACTTATTTCGCACTTGCAACATAATGTGCTGCACTGCACATAGAGCAGGCCTTTCAGGCATCCTCTCCTAAAACTTTCCAGGCCGGTCCTTCGGGACCGGCCCTTTTTTTGTCCGTTTTCCAGCGCCTTGCCGAAACATTCCATGGTAGCGCTCGCATAACCGGAACCCGGCTCCTATCTCGCGCGCTCAACGATGCGTTCGAGAGGAACCCTTATGGCCGATGGCGAAGCGCCCGTTCGTAAATTGCAGGTGGCGAATGCCCGGCCCGAAGACAGCGGTCGCGGCCTTGCCCATGTCCCGCGCGCACTGATGGCGGCGATCGGTGTGGGCGAGGGCGATGTGGTCGAAATCATCGGCAAGAGCACCACGCCGGCCCGCGTGGTTGCGCCCTATGCCGAGGATGAAGGGCTCGAGATCGTCCGGATCGACGGTCTGCAGCGCGCTAATGCCGGCGTCGGGTCGGGCGATTTCGTGGAGATCCGCAAGGTCGAATCGAAGCCCGCGACCCGTGTCGTGTTTGCGCCCGCGCAGCAGAATCTGCGGCTCGAGGGCTCGTCCAGCGCGCTCAAGCGCACTTTTTTCGGCCGCCCGCTCACCCAGGGCGATGTCGTCGCCACCGCGGGGCAGCAGCGCGTCGACAATATGCCGCCCGGCGTCCAGCAATTCCTCCGCGCGCCGGCCTATGCGTTGCAGGAAATTCGTCTCGCGGTGATCGCGACGACCCCCAAGGGCGTCGTCCATGTCGACGAGAATACCGAGATCGAGCTCCGTCCCGAATATGAGGAACCCAAGGAGGCGCGCCGCGCCGATGTCACCTATGACGATATCGGCGGCATGGGCCAGACGATCGATCAGCTCCGCGAGATGGTCGAGCTGCCCTTGCGCTATCCCGAACTGTTTCAGCGCCTCGGCGTCGATCCGCCCAAGGGCGTGCTGCTCCATGGGCCGCCCGGCACCGGCAAGACTCGACTCGCGCGCGCTGTCGCCAATGAATCGGCCGCGGAGTTCTTCCTGATCAACGGCCCGGAGATCATGGGCTCGGCGTACGGCGAATCCGAAAGCAAGCTGCGCCAGATCTTCGAGGCGGCGGCCAAGGCTGCCCCGTCGATCGTGTTCATCGACGAAATCGATTCGATCGCACCCAAGCGCGGCCAGGTCTCGGGTGAGGCCGAGAAGCGCCTCGTCGCGCAGTTGCTGACGTTGATGGACGGTCTCGAAGCGCGCGCCAATGTCGTCGTCATCGCCGCGACCAATCGCCCTGAGGCAATCGACGAGGCGCTGCGCCGACCAGGCCGGTTCGACCGCGAGATCGTCGTCGGCGTGCCGGACGAACGCGGCCGCCGCGAGATCCTCGGTATCCACACCCGCGGCATGCCGCTCGGCGACAAGGTCGATCTCGGCGAGCTGGCGCGGACCACCTATGGTTTTGTCGGTGCCGACCTCGCAGCGCTGGCGCGCGAGGCGGCGATCGAGGCGGTGCGCAAGATCATGCCGCGGCTCAACCTTGCCGAGCGTACGATTCCCCCCGAGGTGCTCGATACGCTGGCTGTCACCCGCGAGGACTTTCTCGATGCGCTGAAACGCGTCCAGCCTTCGGCGATGCGCGAGGTGATGGTCGAGGCGCCGCGTGTCCGCTGGGAGGATGTCGGCGGGCTCGACAAGGCCCAGGCCCGGCTCAAGGAAGGCGTCGAGCTGCCGCTCAAGGACCCGGACGCGTTCCGCCGGCTCGGCATCCGCCCGGCCAAGGGCTTCCTGCTCTACGGCCCGCCCGGCACCGGCAAGACGCTGCTGGCGAAAGCCGTCGCGCGCGAGGCGGAGGCGAATTTCATCGCCACCAAGTCGAGCGACCTGTTGAGCAAATGGTATGGCGAATCGGAGCAGCAGATCGCGCGGCTCTTCGCCCGCGCGCGCCAGGTCGCGCCGTGCATCATCTTCATCGACGAGCTCGATTCGCTGGTGCCCGCACGCGGCGGCGGGCTCGGCGAGCCGCAGGTGACCGAGCGGGTGGTCAACACCATCCTCTCGGAGATGGACGGGCTCGAGGAGCTCCAGTCAGTGGTGGTGATCGGCGCGACCAACCGCCCCAACCTGATCGATCCGGCGTTGCTCCGCCCCGGCCGCTTCGACGAGCTCGTCTATGTCGGCGTGCCCGACAAGGCCGGGCGGCGGCGCATCCTCGCGATCCAGACCGGCAAGATGCCGCTCGCCGCCAATGTCGATCTCGACGAGATGGCAAGCCGCACCGAGCGCTTCACCGGCGCCGATCTCGAGGATCTGGTGCGCCGCGCCGGCCTCGTCGCGCTGCGCCAGTCGCTCAGCGTCGCCGAGGTGACGATGGCCCATTTCGAGGAGGCGCTCGGCGATTCGCGGGCCTCGGTCACGCCCGAGATGGAGCGCGAATATGAGCAGATGGCGACCCGCCTTAAGCAGGAAGCGTCAGCGATCCAGCCCATAGGGTTCATCACCCCCGGCCAGCTCAGGCCCCATGGCCCGAAGGGGAGTGACTAAAGGTTCGCGCAACGCCACCCAGGCATAGCCGAACATCACTATGAGCGCGGCACTCGCTGTCAGATAGGGCAGCGCGTGCCGCGCCTCATACAGGCCGACACCGATTGAGGGCCCAAGCACGAACGCCGCGCCATTAATCGAGGTCACCTTCCCCGCGACCGACCCTTGCGCGGCATGCCCCACCGCAAGCGAGGAGCCGGCCGTGAAGCCCGGCCGCGTGAAGCCGAAGCCGATCGAGGCCAGCGCATAGGCGGTGGCAATGCCGTAGAGCGAGCTTGCCAGCCCCGTCATCGCGCAGCCGGCGCTGGCGAATACCAGCCCGATCAGCACGAGCTGGCGCGGCCTCAGGTCGAGCAACGGGATGATGCCCCATTGCACGAGCAGGGCGGCGCCCGCGCCCATCATCAGCACAAGGCCGGTCGGCTGCAGCGCCTCGGCCGGCGCGACGTGCAGCCGGTCGATGACCAGAAAGCCGATCGCCTGTCCGGTCATTGCCTGGGCATGGCCCATCACCAGCCCGGCGATCATCCAGGCCCGGATGCGGGGATCGTTATAGCCGACATGCTCGCTATGGGATTCGGTCGCGGCGGTAACGCTCGCGCCCGAGCTTTGCCCGCCGATCGAGGGATAGGCATTGGCGGCGCCGTGCGTGCCCGGCTGCGGGGTCAGATCATTGGGCAGCCGCCGCCAGACCGCGATGAACATGGCCGCGCCGAACAGCGCAAACAGAAAGGCCGGTCCCGAAAGCCCGATCGTCACCGCGCCGATGCCGCCGAGGATCAGATAAGGCGCGATCGCCGGCCCGAGGATCGTGCCGAGCCCAAAGGCTGAGCCGAGCAGGGTCAGCGCGCGTGTCCGCTCCTCGCGGCTGGTCTGCCCGGCGACCAGCGCCTGCACCGCGGGGGGTGCCGCCGCGCCAAAGGTTCCATAGATCAGCCGCCCGGCGATAAAGCAGATAAAGGCCGCGGTGCCGCTGATCCAGCCATTGATCCCGGCGGCCAGAAACAGGCCGCACAGCGACAGCGAGACGCTGAACCCGCCAATACCGAGCAGGATCATCGCCCGCCGGCCATGGCGGTCCGATCGCGTCGCCCAGAAGGGCGCCGCCACCACCCAGAGCAATGCCGAGACCGAGAAGGCGGCGGCCACCGCGCTGTCGGCGACCTTGAGTTCGCGCCCGAGCGCGGGCAGCACGGATTGCAGCGCGGTGTTTCCCGCCGCGATCGTCAGCATCACCATGAACAACAGGGCAAAGTCGCGATTGATCGCCGGGCTTTTCACTGCCTCGCCCACGCATAGGAACGCTGTGCCTCGCACACGATCACTTCATAGCTTTGGTACCAGCGGTCGCGCCCGGCATCGCGGATCGCCTTGTGCTCGGGATGGTCGCGCCACGACAAGGCGCTCGCCGCGTCAGCCCAGAAACTGAGCGTAATGCCCAGCCCATCGGCGCCGCGCGTGCTTTCGAGCCCGCAATATCCGGGTTGTGCCGCAGCCAGCGATTCCATCGCGGCGGCGGCTTCACCATAGCCGGCATCATCGGCCCCGGTGCGAGTGGAGAGGAAGATCACCACGATCTGGCCGGATCGGTCGCTGCGCATCGCCCCCGATTAGGCGCTTCGCCTCCTGGTGCAACCCCGAATGGGGCATAGATCGCGTTGGATCGAAAGGAGATCGCAACCCTAAAGCTTGAATGTTCGTTACAGGATTGCGACAGACATACGTCAGTCCAGTTTCATAAGGATCGCCTGTGACCGTTTCGACCACTGCCGCCCGACGCCAGCGCCGGGCCGCTGCCGGCGTGCCCTCGCCCTGGGGAATGTTCCTGCGGGGCTTTTTCAAGCATCCGGTAATGGTCGGATCGATCGTCCCGTCGTCGGGCAAGCTGATCCGCAAGATGCTCGGCCCGGTCGACTGGGAGAACACAAAGCTCTTCGTCGAATATGGCCCCGGGGTGGGCACCTTCTGTCCGCACATCCTCGAGCTGCTTCCGGCCGACGCGAAATATATCGCGATCGACACCAATCCCGATTTCATTCGCTATCTGCGCCACGAAATCACGGATCCGCGCTTCATGGCGGTTGGCGGATCGGCCGCCGATGTGCGCGAGATCGTCCGGGATCACGGCTTCGATCATGCCGACTATGTCCTGTCGGGCCTTCCCTTCTCGACCCTGCCCGCGGGGGTTGGCGATGCTATCGGCCAGGCGACCGCCGATGTGCTCCGTCCCGGCGGCGCGTTTCTCGTCTATCAATTTTCGCCCAAATGCCGCGACTTCATCCAGCCCTATCTGCCACGGGTCGAGCACGACATGGAATGGTGGAACGTCCCGCCGGCCCAGCTCTACTGGGCCTGGAAGGACTGATCGCGCGATTGCCTGGCCGCAAACGACTGTTACACTGGCGGCGTGGTTCTCTGGGGGGAGAGAGATGCGGCTGATCTTGTTGGCGTTTTGCGCAATCACCGTGCCGTGCCAGGCCGCGCCTGCACAAACGGCCGATAGGCAGGAGGATATCGCGAAGGAGGCGGCGGCTGACCTCCGCGGCAACCGCTTTTACAATAAGCCCGGCGCCACCCGCGCGCAATTTAACGCCGACTGGCAGAAATGCCGATTGATCGCGCGCGGAGCGTCGCCGCCGAGCGGCACCGTCCGCTATGATTTCAGCGCAGACACGTCGGCTCAACCCCAATGGGGGGTTGGGGACAGGTTCATCGCCATGGTGTTCGTGGGGATTTCCGAAGGGGAAAGGCGGCGGCTCAATCGCGGCACGTGCCTGCTCGTCACGGGCTGGCGGCGGATCGAGACGCCGGTGACGCAGACGAAGCGCGTCGCTGCGATGAGCGACGACCAGCGCAGCACCTATTTCGATTCGATCGTCGGCGCCGACCAGGTCGAGGGGGCTGTGGTCGAACGCACCAGCTTCGCTCTGGAGTCCGATCCGGCACTCGCGTTCGACACGCCGGCGGGTGCGCCGCGGACAATCGTCCTCGACGGAGCAGCTGACGCAGCGGCGCCACCCCAGCCTGCCCCCGGCGAGGGCGTGGTCGTGCTCTCCTTCCGCCGGCCCGTCACCGCGAGCAATGGCCGCGCCGCACGTATCGATTTCGAACGCTATGATCCGATCAGTCGCGACCTGGTCTACCAACCGAGGAACTGGAAAAAGGCCGGCGACAGGACGACCTATGCCGCGCGGGTGCAAAGCGCCGACCCCAAGGCGCCTTATGAAGTGCATGTCCTGCGGCTGAGTCCGGGCGACTATGTCCTGACCGGCTATGAGATCGGCCCCGGTATGGCCTTTGGCGACTTCTGCCTCGGCGCCCCGACCTTCCATGTCGGTGAGGGCGAGACCGTCTATCTCGGCGATTTCGTGCCTTTATGGGCCGCGCGGCTGTCGACCGGGAAAAGGATCATGGCACTTGCCTGGACACCCAGGCTCGAAGAGACGCGGGCCGCGCTCACCGCGGCACAGCCGGCGCTCGCCACAGCGCTCAAGCCGGCAGCACTGCATGATCGCGCAACTTATGGCTGCACCCCGATGGTGGGGGTCGACCGCTGGGATCTTGCCGATGTCGAGGACCTGCCCGAGGTCGGCCAAGCCCCTTGATCTATCGCCGCTCCGGCCCGAAGTTCAGCCGCCTCGTCAGGTTGAAGTCCAGCACCGTCATCACGAAAAACGCCGCCGCCTGCTTCACGCGCATCCACCAGCTGGTGCGCTCCTTGTAGAGCGCGGCGGTGATTCGTTCGGAATTTTCGACCTCGCCATCGACATAGGAGCGGACATGCGCCGAAAAGGCTGTGTCCTGGATCCGCAGCATCATCTCCAGGTTCAGGAACAGGCTGCGAATGTCGTAATTGGCTGAGCCGATATAAACTATGTCGTCGATCACGAAGAGTTTGGTGTGCAGCTTGGTCGGCTGATATTCGTAGATCTCGACCCGCTTTCTGAGCAGTCCGGCATAAGTGAAGCGCGAAGCCCAGATCGCGGCACCATGATCATTCTTCGAGGGCAGCACGATCCGCACCCGGCCGCGCATGCCTGCCCGGTCGAGCCGGTTGAGCATGCCCGGGCTGGGCGCGAAATAGCCGGCGATGATATCGATCTTGCGGGCCTTTTGGAGATCGCGCTTGATCGCACGCGCCCATGGCGAGAGCTTTCGGGTCGGACCGCCGAACACCCAGCGGACCTTGCCCTGAGGCTCGCTCCAGGTCTGGAGCGATCGGCGCAGCGTGCGCAGCGGCGCCTTGGGGCGCCTCGCCCAGCGCGCGAGCGAATCGAAATAGCCGGCGATATGGCCGGCTGCCGGCCCTTCGATGAGCAGCCCCAGGTCACGCCAGGCTTTTTCCGCAGGCGTGCCGAAATAGCTGTCCTCGACATTGAAGCCACCGATGATCGCCCGCGTTTCGTCGGCCAAAGCGAGCTTCTGGTGGTTGCGAAGCAGATAGCGCCGCCCCCAGCGCGGCACGAATCGGCAAACCTCGACGCCGGCCTGTCGGAGCGGCTCGAAAAATTTGTGCTGCTCGGCAAGCTCGCTGCCGAGACCATCGACAATCAACGACACTTTCACACCGCGCGCCGCTGCATCGATCATTGCCTGGCGCACCCGCGCGCCTGCTTCATCGTCGACATAGATATAATAGATGATCCGGAGCGTGTGCTCGGCGCTCGCGATCAGCGCGATCAACGCATCGAGCCGCCGCGGCCCGGTGTCGAGCATCGTCAGCTGGTTGCCGTCCACGATGAAGCTTGGTTGGCTGGCGGGTTCTGGCATCAGGGCGGTGATGGCCACGCGCGCACACGCGCGCAAGCCGCTTTCCTTGACTTGGACGGGCTTGCACCCTAGATCGCGCGTCTTCTCTCTTATCGTTGTTGCGAAGGAAGCCGTTCATGGCGCGCGTCACTGTCGAGGATTGCGTCGACAAGATCCCCAACCGGTTCGATCTGGTACTCTATGCAGCGCAGCGTGCGCGGCAGATTTCCGGCGGCGCCGATCTCACCATCGATCGCGATCGCGACAAGAACCCGGTCGTCGCGCTCCGCGAGATCGCCGAGGAAACCGTCCGCCCGAATCACCTCGAGGAAGCGGTCGTCTCCGGCCTGCAGCGCGTCCAGGTCGATGATGAGGATACGCCCGACGAGATCGGCAGCCTCGCCGCCTCGGCCGAAGCGCTCCGCCTCACCGCGGCCGCGCCGCCGCGCAACCAGAATCTGGGCGGCGACTACGAAGGCTGAGGCTTTCCTGTCCCGACCGATGCAAAAAGGGCCTGCGGAGCGATCCGCGGGCCCTTTTTTCGTCGCAGGTTAGCAGATACCACCAACGTTCTCCTCTCCAGTGGGAGAGCATCTGTGTTGAGTGTCAAGGTCGGACGAGGGACCATGTTCGATCGCTTGAGACGAGAGCATTTGCGAGGATGAGGAGTTTTCT
>Ga0307508_10001894_pt1 | contig 22984 bp, 30 predicted proteins | sample 9_EM_MG_FD_203089 | JGI IMG/M metagenome (GOLD analysis project Ga0307508, IMG submission 203089) | Populus trichocarpa ectomycorrhiza microbial communities from riparian zone in the Pacific Northwest, United States - 9_EM | ecosystem: Host-associated > Plants > Roots > Unclassified | place... | reverse complement strand
AGTGTCCCCACACTAGTGTGGGGACACTTCCGGGTAACCAACGTTTCTGCTATGCCACTAACACCCCAACCTCCACAACCACCCCAACCTCCACAACCACCACAACCACCACAACCACCCCAACCTCCACAACCACCCCAACCTCCACAACCGCCTCAACCTCCACAACCACCACAACCACCACAACCACCACAACTGTCACGAACCTGGTGCGACAGGCTCCTAGGCGCCGCCGCGGGTGCCGCGCTCATCCTTACCACACTATGGCTGATCCTTGTCTCCGCCGCCATGGCCACCATCATCCTATGTGCCTAGCCACAGTACCCCAGCCCCTACCAATATCGCGCCGGTAGCGATATTCCTCAGAACCTGGTTGCAGGCCGCCCAGGATTTTCCCTGCTTGTTTCCTTACTGTCTACGTGTCTGCCTCACTTTACTCTGTGTTATGTTTATTGCTTACCACGTTGTGCTTGACGTTTCCTTACTGTCTGCGTGTCTGCCTTGCTTTACTCTGTGTTATGTTTATTGCTTACCTTGTTGTTTCCCTACTGTTGTGTGTGTCTGCCTTGCGTATTGCGGGAGGATGAAGGGCCGAGTAGGATCGTGTGTTTTCTTGGGCGCAGTGATTGAGTCATGATGAGCTAGGGAGGAACTGTGTCAGTCTTGCGGGCAAGCTGTGATTCTACAGAGGAAAGGAAAGGTATAAAGGAAGGGCGCAGTAGCTAGTCTGGAGATTCTTCTCCACGCAATCTATTATCTCTCTCCAGGGATCTATCTCTCTACCCCTGTGAACCGGCGCTGCGACCACCACCTGTAAAACATCAGAAGAGATTAGGGAGAAGCTGAATACCGCCACAGGGAAGCCGAATACCGCAATGATACCACGCCGGGTGTGAAGAGATTAGGGGGAAGCCGAATACTGCCACAGCAAAGCCGAATACCGCAACGATACCACACCAGGCGTGAAGAAATTAGGACAAAGCCGAATACTGCCACAGCGAAGCTGAATACCACAACGATACTATGACGGACGTGAAGAGATTAGCGTAAAGCCGAATAACACCACAGCGAAGCCCAATACCGCAACAATACCACTCCGGGCGTGAAGAGATTAGGGCAAAGCCGAATACCGCCACAGCAAAGCCGAATACCGCCACAGCGAAGCCGAATACCGCCACTGCGAAGCTGAATATCGCAACGATACCACGCCAGGTGTGAAGAGATTAGGGCGAGGCCAGATACCGCCACAGCACAGCTGAATACTGCCGAGCAGCGACCAAGACTACGTTACCTGTCGAGCAGCATGGGCGAGGGAGACTGGATCTTGACACTAGATTGCATCCCCCCATCGACACCTGATGTAGCAAGATATAGTGGCTTCCCATGGTGCAAGCACCGAGGATCCCCTCAACCTTCCGGAATTCAGAAACGTCCTGGACGACCAGCGAGCGCCGAGCCCAGTAACCCCAGAACCTGGATCTAGACCACAATCGCCCGAGTCACCAGAACAGCCAAAAAGAATGACGGAAGGTCCCCATCTACTGACAACAGAAATGTTGCAGACACTCCTAGCAGCACGCGACAGACCGCCGCAAACTAGCTATCCAAAGCTCCGGGACCCGGAACCGTTTGAAGGAGAAAAAGCGAAATTCAAAACGTTCTTGGCCCAATGCGAGCTGAAATTCAGAACAGAGGGAAACCGATTCGATGACGATGAAAAAAAAACGAGATATGCATCATCCCTACTCCGGGGGGTGGTATGGAACTGGGTGGAAACCTTTCTAAACCAGGAAGGGGGAATCAACCTAACATGGGAAGAACTGAAAACAAACATGAAACATGCTTTTGGCCAAGTAGACACCAAAGAAATAGCGTTCGAGAAATTCCAGAAAATCCAGCAGGGAAATCGGACGGCGGCAACCTACTGGGCAGAATTCCAGTGAATCAAAGCAGATCTACCATACGCAGACAATGTATACTCGCACAGTTCCGAGATGGATTACACCCTGAAGTAAAAAGACACCTAGTCATGAGCGAAACACCCGCCACAGTTCTGGTAGATTATGCCACCGCGGCCATCAAAACCGATAGCCACCTATGCAATCTGGGAGTCATTAGTCGACGCCCCACAGCCAGCCCAGAAGTGCGCTTTCATGTCCACACTAGGGAACCTCTGGCTGCACCCCCGGGAGACCCAATGGACCTCGACACCACCCGACGATTCAAGTTCACCCAGAGAACGCCGAACCGGTTCCCCCGACGAACGAACGCAGAAGACTGCTACAATTGCGGAAAGAAGGAACATTTCGCGACGGAATGCCCCCAACCCAAGAAGATACGACACTCAGGGAAAAAGCCATTCCGAGTGGCAGAGGCCACATACGAAGGAAATCCCGAAGACGAAGAAACTCAGGAAGAAGAACTGTCGGGAAACGACGGCCCTCAGGAACAGGCCATAGCAACAGCCACCCGAGGGAGAAACCAGTTGCAGAAGATGAAGATCCGCCCTACCGGATTAGAACAACCAGGTACGACCGCGAGGAAAAAGTCATGATCAAGGTAAGGATCTGAGGAAGCGATGGAATGGAACAAGCCACTACCGCCCTGGTAGACAGCGTGGCATCCGAAAACTTTATCGACAAGGCCTACGCCGAAGCCAGTGGGATACCCATGCAACGAAAAACGGCACCACGACGAGTCCTAACCGTAGACGGAAGTGAGGTCGCCAGCGGGCCGGTGACCCATGACGCCCAAATCCACCTCACTATGAAGCATCACGAAGAAGACATCCGACTGCACTGTATCACGATCGGAAACACCGCAATCATTCTAGGACTCCCGTTGCTCAAACTGTCTGACCTGGTCATAAGATGGAAAAACCATACCGTGAAGTTCCACTCCAACCACTACGCCAAACGATACCTACCCAGCTCACCACGAGCAAATACAGTCCCTGAAGAAAAAGACATAGAATAATACTTCAAAAAGACTCCGGAAGAGAGGGAAATCGGCGAGACTGATCCCTGGGAAGTCTGCCAGAGAGTAATTGACAAGATAAAAAAAACGGATAAGACAAAGCCCCATCAGACGATCCCAACGGAATACCACGAGTTCCGCGTGGTATTCACCAAGAAAGAACCTATGACTCCACCGCCCCAGAGGACACAAGACCACCATATTCCCCTAGAAAAAGGAAAAACACCCCCGTATGAGCCACTATGACCCCTATACGACGAAAAAATCAAGGCACACAAGGAATACCTAGACACCAATGAAAAACGGGGATGCATCCGGGCATCCACCTCGCCAGCCGGAGCACCCATACATTTCGTGAAAAAGAAGGACGGAGGACTACAATTGTGCGTAGATTACCGACAACTAAATGAGATCACAATCAAACACCGAACGCCGCTACCATTGATCCGAGAATCCCTGCATCAACTGTCCAGTGCCACCATCTACACCAAACTCGATATCCGAGACGCCTATTACAACCTACGAATTGCAGCAGGAGATGAATGGAAAACAGCCTTCCGAACCTGGTACAGACTACACGAATACTGCGGCTTGCTTTTCGGGTTGACCAATGCACCAGCGTCGTTCCAACGATGGATGAACGAGATTCTGAGCGAATACCTTGATATCTTCTGTGTAGCCTATCTGGATGACATCCTCATCTTCTCGCAAAATCTGGAAGACCACCGGAGGCACGTCCGGACAATCTTGAGACAAGTTGAGGAAACCAGGCTCACACTAAAAGCATCCAAATGCGAATTCCATACAACAGAAACAGAATACTTGGGAAATGTCATCTCACCAAAGGGACTACGAATGGACGAAGAAAAGATTCGAACAATCAAGGAATGGAAAGAGCCAACGAATGTAAAAGAAATCCAGAGTTTCCTAGGGTTTGCCAATTTCTATCGTCGCTTTATCAGGGACTATAGTACGATCACGACGCCCCTCTCCTCCCTCACAAGAAAGGAAAAAGAGTGGGAATGGGGTGACAAACAGCAAGAAGCGTTCGATACCCTAAAAACGGCAATGATCACGGAACCTATACTACAGCACTTGGACCCACAACGGGCCGTCACCATCGAAACGGACGCCTCAGATTACGCCATCGGAGCCATTTACTCGCAACCCGACAAAAACGGAATTCTGCACGCAGTAGCCTACTACTCAAGGAAACTCAAAGACCCGGAGTGCAACTACGATATCCACGACAAAGAGCTACTGGTGATCGTGGATGCACTGCGAAAATGGGATACCTATTGCCAGACAACGGGACCCAAAATCACGATTCTGACGGACCACAAAAACCTCGAATATTGGAAAACGAAAAAAGATCTCAACCTACGGCAAGCCCGGTGGGGTGAGCGATTAGCTAACTATGGCTTCGCGATCAAGTATCGACCTGGGAAATTGGCCGGCAAGCCAGACATCCTCTCTAGAGAGTCAGGAGACTCTCCCTCGGAAGGGGATATGAAGTATCGGCAGAACCATGGCCGAATCCTGTTATCCGAAGAAGCGTTCGAAGCGCTCCAGGCCAATACAACAGAAATCATCAACCTCGAGATAGACAAGGAACTCCTGAATGAAATCCGGACACTAAGCGCAGCAGATAAAGAGATCCAAGAAATCCGGAGGAAAAAGGCGAGCGGGACCACCTGCGATGGAAAGATCGCGCTAGGGTTATACGAGAAAAACATCGGGTTGCTAATGTATGACGGCCTCATATGGTTCCCGGACGACGACACCCTGCAACTACATATATTAACAGACCACCATGACACGCAAGCCGTGGGACACCCGGGCCGAGCAAGAACCCTGGAACTCGTTAGCCGAAGCATCTACTGGCCAGGGCAACGAAAGTACATCCACAGATACGTCGACCACTGTGACACCTGCCATCGCAACAAGCCAATCTGACATGCGCCATTTGGACTGCTAAAGCCACTCGAACTCCCACACTGGCCAAGGGACCTGATATCAATGGACTTTATCACCGCGCTGCCGATGAGCAATGGAAAAGACGCATTATTGGTAATAATCGACCGCCTCACAAAGATGGGACATTTCGTCGCCTGCCAGGGCACCATGAACCCCAAAGACCTGGCAGACCACTTCCTCTGACAGGTAATGAGACCCCACGGACTGCCAAGCAGTATTGTATCAGACAGAGGGTCCCTGTTTACCTCAGACTTCTGGAGACCAGTAACGGAAGCACTCGGGATATCACACAACCTCAGCACAGCCTTCCACCCACAAACGGACGGACAAACGGAAAGAGCCAATGCCACCCTCGAGCAGTATCTCCAGGCATACTGCAACTACCAACAGGACGACTGGGAAAGATTGTTGCCAATTGCCGAATTCTGCTACAACAACACACAAACCGGAACCACAAGAATAACCCCCTGCTTTGCCAACTATGGATATCACCCTCGTTTCCTGCCAGACCTCGGCACCCGGAACGAGGAGACCCGGAAGTATCGGAATATGTTGCGACATTAAGAAGGTTGCATGAAGAACTTCGAGCAGAGATTAAGGAGGCCCAAATGTCGCAAGCAGAGCAAGCCAACAAAGCACGACATCCAGACCCGGTACTGAACCCTGGCGACAAGGTCTGGCTAGGACGAAAAAACATCCAGACAACCCGACCATCGAACAAACTGGATCATAAGCAGATCGGCCCATACCCCATCCTAGAGAAAGTGGGCTCACGAGCATATAAGTTGGACCTACCAGCCACTGTCAAAATCCACCCCGTCTTCCACATCAGCCTCCTTGAACCCACAGCCAGCACCGAACCCATCCCAGGACACCAACAACCACCGCCACCACCCGTGATCATCCAAGAACAGCAAGAGTGGGAATTAGAAAAGATCCTCGACTCCCGACGCCATAGAAACCAAATACAGTATCGAGTCAAGTGGACCGGCTTCCACGACCCCGATCGTACCTGGTACCCAGCCTGCAACTTTGAAAACTCACCCGACCTCATCCACCAGTTCCACGAGAAGTACACTGAGAAAGCTGCCCCCCAAAATTAGCAATATGTCCACTACCGCCATGATCGACACCAACAAAGGCTGGACCTTCCCCGACGACAACAACCCCATTCCTGAATACCCTGCCACGACCGAGCCTGACAACAATTGCGGTATTCCTCCCGCCGCACCTTCCCCGCCGCTGTTCACTGTAGGACATCCCCATACCAATGATCACGCCTCCCTCCACTGGATGGCTTGCTACGATGACTCCTGCAACACTCACCGCCAAATAAAGGACAACAACTACTACCCCCGACGTGGCAACAACCACCGCCGCCGCAGCCACCAGCAGTGCGACTGCCCCAACGCCCACCCTTACGAGCTGGCCGAAGTGATCCGTGTGAGACACCTCAACCCAGGCAAGGCCTACGCTGATTGGCAGAAGGGAAAGCGGGTCTGCCCCGACTGCCGATTCCTGGTAAACTGGAATGACCACCACCTACGTTGCCAAAGCACTGCGCAGCGTGCACCACTGGCCGACATCACGCCACCCCAGGCGGCTCCCGTGGCCGACAAAGAAAACCCCAACGCCGAGGGGGCTACGCCCCCGGACGACCAAATCTGCCTGTTGGCGGAAATCATCACCACGGTCCAGAACACAGTCATACAAGAAGCCCACCATAACTATGGGATCCAGCGCCTGCTGGCCCAGACGATGCGCGACCAACACAACACTGACCAACGACAACTCCGGAGGATGGCACGAACCCTGAAAACCATCACCGCCGAACAGCAGTGAATAAATGAACAACAAGCACGGCAGTAGGCTAGCCGACCGATCCGTATCTACTGCACTCCGATCCGCCGCCGCATGACCGCCACCCGACTTGACCTCGCCGGAGTTTCAGTCTGGACGGGGGACCTACTGTCACGAACCTGGTGCGACAGGCTCCTAGGCGCCACTGCAGGCGCCGCGCTCACCCTCACCACACTATGGCTGATCCTTGTCTGCGCGGCCACGGCCACCTTCATCCTACATGCCTAGCCGCAGTACTCCAGCCCCTGCCAATATCGCGCCAGTAGCGATATTCCTCAGACCTGGTCGCGGGCCACCCAGGATTTTCCCCACTTGTTTCCTTACTGTCTGCGTGTCTGCCTCGCTTCACTCTGTGTTATGTTTATTGCTTACCACGTTGCCCTTGACGTTTCCTTAGTGTCTGCGTGTCTGCCTCGCTTTACTCTGTGTTATGTTTATTGCTTACCTTGTTGCTCTTGACCTTTCCTTACTGTCTGCGTGTCTGCCTCGCTCTACTCTGTGTTATGTTTATTGCTTACCTTGTTGCTCTTGACGTTTCCTTACTGTCTGCGTGTCTGCCTCGCTCTACTCTGCGTTATGTTTATTGCTTACCTTGTTACTCTTGACGTTTCCTTACTTTCTGCCTGTCTGCCTCGCTCTACTCTGTGTTATGTTTATTGCTTACCTTGTTGCTCTTGACCTTTCCTTACTGTCTGCGTGTCTGCCTCGCTCTACTCTGTGTTATGTTTATTGCTTACCTTGTTGCTTCCCTACTGTTGTGTGTGTCTGCCTTGCTGGTTGCGGAAGGACGAAGGACCGAGTAGGATCGTGTGTTTCCTTGGGTGCGGTCATGATGGGAAAACTCTGTGTCAGTCTTGCAGGTGAGGCTGTGATTCCACAGTGGAGGAAACGGTATAAAGGAAGGGCGCGGTAGCTAGTCTGGAGATTCTTTCTCCACGCAATCTATTATCCACTCCAACACCCCCCAACCTTCCGCGCAGCAACAACAACAACTTCTCCCCATGGCCATCAGAGTCTACCTCTGATGGCCGAGGGCATCTACAACACTTCCTCTGTCGTACCATCGCGACAGATCCAACTCTTTCTTTTCCTGTCGCGCCCGCGCGACAGAAAACGACAACTTCTCTCTGGTCACGTCTTTTGCGTCGGCGTGACCAGACCCCTCCTCAAAAACCCCGGGGGCATGGCTTTGACCCTGAAAAGTCAGCCAAGCCCACACCTACCCACACCTTGGCTACAGCAGGACCCCTGTCCTGCCTGCCAGCCACCAACCACAACCCCTCCCGGCGGCCGCGCCTACCCAGGCACGCACCCACCGGCCCACCACCACCCGGCGGCCGCGCGTTTCGGCTTGCGTAAACCACCACCACGATGCCCCGTGGTCGTGGGCTTCGGCTCGCGCATCCACCAGGCCCCCCGGCGGTCGTATGCCCGGCGCATATGGCCAACGACCCAAACCAACCCCTCCCCCGACGGCTGCATACACCCGCGTATGCTCCCGACGGCTACCCACCACCCGGCAGCTGTTGGCCACAGCCGACACTGCCCCACACACCATCGGCAATCGAGTGCCCCAGCACATGCGAACGCCAGAACATCACCACCTGGTGACTGATGGCCCCGGCCTGGTCACCACCAAACCACACGGTCGCAGGCTTCGGCAGGTGTGACCAACCCACCACACGGTCGCGGGCTCCAGCATGCGCGGCCACACACCTTTTCCTTTTTCCTTGGGTTGTTGTTTTTCCTTGGTGCTTCTTCTTTTCCTTTGAGATGACTAGAAGGCGAGCCCGGGCCTGTATACTTTGTGCTTCGTGCCATAGCTAGATGGGTACTGAGAGGGTGGTCCGATCCCAGAGGGACTGTTCGTAGGCTAGCAGGAGGAGGGGAACGTTTATCAGAAAGATGGGAGCCCCATGGGGGTGGTACGGCGAGGAGGAGCGCATAAGACCTGTAGTGTCAACGCGCATTTGAACGAAATCGAATATTATCTCTCTCCACAGACCTACCTCTCTATCCCCGTGACCGGTGCTGCGACCACCACTCCCCAAGAACAACGAGCCCACACAAGGCATGTGAGAAGAGCCGCGAAGAGACCACGCCGAGCATGATGGATACCGCGAGAACAACGAGCCCACGCACGGCGTGTGAGAACAACGAACCCACGTAAGGCGTGTGAGAAGAGCTGTGAAGAGACCACGCCGGGCGTGACGGATACCGCGAGAACAACGAGCCCACACAAGGTGTGTGAGAACAACGAACCCACGCAAGGCGTGTGAGAAAAGCCGCGAAGAGACCACGCCGGGCGTGACGGATACCACGAGAACAACGAGCCCATGCTAGGCATGAGAACAACGAGTCCACAAACAGCGTATAAGTATGCCGGAAGTGCGATTACGCCGGAAGCATGAGTAGGACCGCCCGCGCGACAAACCCCAGCCTACGTTGCCTGTCGAGCCCCACGGAGAAGTCGAGGCAGGATCTTGACTCTAGATTGTGTCTCCCCCATCGACACCTGACGTAGCAACGTGGCATCCGCGGACGAAAACACCGAGGATCCCCTCACCCTCAGAGAATTTACAAGGGTCCCCGATGACCAGCGATCTCCAAGCCCGGTAACCCCAGACCCCCGATCAAGACCACAGACACCAGATTCCCCTGAGCAAACCCAAAGAATGAGCGACGAAACAAGGATAGGTGGGGCTGGACCCCACATGCTGACCACGGAAATGTTACGAGAACTTCTCGCAGTCAGGGACCCACCCCGAAGTAGTTACCCAAAGCTACGGGACCCCGAACCATTTGAAGGAGACAAAGCAAAATTCAAAACATTCCTGGCTCAATGCGAGCTCAAATTCAGAACGGAAGGAAACCGGTTCAAGGACGATGAAAAGAAAACAGGATTTCCATCCTCCCTGCTACGAGGAGTAGCATGGAATTGGGTGGAAACCTTTCTAAACCAGGAAGGGGGAATCAACTTGATATGGGCCGAACTCAAAGACAACATGAAGCATGCCTTCAGCCAGGTAGACACCGAGGAAATAGCGTTCGAAAAGTTCCAGAAAATCCAGCAGGGAAACCGACCAGCAGCCACCTACTGGGCCGAATTCCAGCGAATCAAAGCAGATCTCCCATACGTGGACAACGTATGCATTGCACGATTCCGAGACGGATTACACCCCGAGGTAAAAAGGCACCTAGTCATGAGCGAAACCCCCACCACAGTCTTGGTGGACTACGCCACCGCCACCATCAAAACGGATAGCCGCCTATGCAACCTCGGAGTCATTAATCACCGATCTACCACCAACCCAGAAGCGCGCTTCCACGTCCACACAAAAGAGCCTCCATCGATGCCCCCGGGAGATCCGATGAACCTTGATGCCACCAGACGATTCAAATTCGCAAGGGGAATGCCAAACCGATTCCCACGACGAGTAACCACAGGAGAATGTTACAACTGCGGAAAGAAAGGACATTTTGCAAAAGAATGCCCCCAGCCCAGGAAAGAACAAATTCCATGGAGACGACAATACAGGGCCGCCGAAGCCAACTATGAAGAACTAGAAGAAGACCCCGGCGTGCAAGGCTCCGAACCGGCGGGAAACGACAACCCTCAGGAATAGGTGCCGACGACTACTACCCGAGGGAAACATCTGTTGTTAAAATGGAAAAAGACCTCCCATACTTAGTACGAACCGCCCGATACGACCGGGAAGAGAAAATTATGATCAAAGTCCGAATCCAAGGAACGAACGGAAAAGAATGCGCCACTACAGCCTTGGTAGACAGTGGGGCATCAGAAAACTTCATCGATAAAGCCTATGCAGAAGCCAGCAGAATACCCATGCGGCAGAAAACGACACCACGCCGAGTACTAACAGTCGACGGGAGCGAGGTCACCGGCGGGCCGGTAACCCATGACACTCAAATCCATCTAACCATCAACCACCACGAGGAGGATATCTGGCTACACTGTATCACAATCGGGAATGCCCCGATCATCTTAGGCCTCCCATGGCTCAAGCTCCACGACCTGGTGATAGGATGGAAAAACCATACTGTAAAGTTTCACTCGGACCACTGCGCCGACAGGTGCTTATCCAGCTCACCAAGAGTCAACACCGTCCCAGAAGAAAAGGCCACAGAGCAGTAGTATAAAAAAACGCCGGCCGAAGAAGAGAACTGGGAAATCGGTGAAACAGACCCTTGGGAGGTAGGCCAGACAGTAATCGACAAAATCAAAGAAACCTCCAGGACGAATAAGAAACCAATTCCCACGGAATATCACGAATTCCTCGAAGTATTCACCGAAAAGGAACCAGTGGCCCCTCCGCCCCACCGCACTCAGGACTATCATATCCTACTAGAGGAAGGAAAGACGCCCCCGTATGAGCCCCTGCGCCCCCTCAACGAAGACAAAATGAAGGCCCTCAGAAAGTACCTTGAGATCAACGAAAAACGGGGGTGGATCCGCGTATCCACCTCCCCGGCGGGAGCCCCGATACATTTTGTAACAAAGAAGGATGGAGGACTACGCCTGTGTGTGGATTACCGGCAACTAAACGACATTACGATCAAGGATCGAACACCGCTGCCACTGATGAGCAAGTCCCTCGATCAACTCTCCAGCGCCACCATCTACAGCAAACTCGACATCCGAGACGCATACTACAATCTACGTATTGCAAAAGGCGACGAATGGAAAACAGCGTTCCGTACTCGATACGGGCTATACAAGTATTGCGTCATGCCATTCGGATTCACCAACGCCCCTGCCTCCTTTCAGCGATGGATGAACGAGATCCTAAGTGACTACCTAGACATCTTCTGGGTAGTGTATCTGGACGACATCCTGGTTTTCTCACCCGACGAGGAAACGCACCAAGAACATGTCCGGGCCATACTCACGCGGGTGCGAGACACCGGACTAAGACTGAAAGCATCCAAATGCGAATTCCACACAACAGAGACAGAGTACCTAGGATACGTCATATCACCACGAGGGCTAAGGATGGATGAAGAAAAAATCCGAACGATCAAAGATTGGAAGGAACCAACAAACGTTAAAGGAATACAGAGTTTCCTGGACTTTGCCAACTTCTACTGACGGTTTATCAAGGACTACAGCAAGATTACAACACCCCTATCCTCACTAACAAGGAAGGAGAAAGCATGGGAATGGGGTGATAAACAGCAAGAGGCATTCGAGACACTCAAAAAAGCAATGATCACGAAACCAAGACTACAGCACTCCGACCCGGAGCAAGCTGTGACCATCGAAACGGATGCATCAGACTATGCCATAGGAACAATCTGTTCCCAACCCGACGAAAAGGGGATCTTACATCCTGTAGCATACTACTAAAGGAATCTCAAAGACCCAGTGCGCAACTACGATATCCATGACAAAGAGCTACTGGCAATCGTGGACGCACTGTGAAAATGGGACACCAATTGCAAAACCACGGGACCCAAGATCACGATTCTGACGGACCACAAAAACCTCGAATATTGGAAAACAGAGAAGGACCTTAACCTACAGCAAGCCCGGTGGGGCGAGCGACTAGCCAACTACGACTTTACAATCAAATACCGACCAGGGAAATTGGCCAGCAAACCAGACATCCTCTCTAGAGAGTCAGAAGACTCTCCCTGGAAAGGGGATATGAAGCATCGGCAGAAGCATGGCCGAATCTTGTTACTGGAGGAAGCATTCGAAGCACTACAAGCCAGCACAACCGAAACCATCAATCTTCAGATAGACGAAGAACTCCTGAGGGAAATACGGGCACTAAGCGCGGCAGACAAGGAAATCGAAGAAATCCGGAGAAAGAAGGCGAACAGGTCCACCTGCAACGGAAAGATTGCACTAGGATTATGCGAGGAGAACAGCGGGTTACTAATGTATGATGGCCTCATATGGATCCCTGACAACGATACCCTGCGACTCCGCATATTAAAAGACCACCATGACGTGCAAGCCGCAGGACATCCGGGCCGAGCAAGAACCCTGGAACTCATTAGCCGAAGTTTCTACTGGCCAGGACAACGAAGGTACGTCCACAGATACGTGGACCACTGTGACACCTGCCATCAGATCAAGCCAATCCAACACGCGCCATTCGGACTGCTCAAACCGCTGGAAGTACTATACCGCCCTTGGAACGCGATATCGATGGACTTCATCACAGCACTACCAACAAGCAACGGGAAGGACATGCTATGGGTAATAATCGACCGGCTAACAAAGATGGGACACTTCGTCGCATGCCAGGGCACCATGAACCCCGAAGACCTAGCAGACCACTTCATCCAGCAGATAGTCAGGCCCCCTGGACTGCCGAGCAGTATTGTGTCAGACAGATGGTCCTTGTTTACCTCGGACTTCTGGAAGAAGATAACGGAAGCTCTCGGAATATCACGCAACCTCAGCATGCCATTTCACCCACAAACCAATGGACACACAGAGCGAGCCAATGCCACACTCGAGCAATACCTTAGAGCATATTGCAACTATCAACAGGACGACTGGGAGAAACACTTGCCAATCGCGGAATTCTGTTACAATAACACCCAAACCGGAACCACAAGAATAACCCCGTTCTGGGCCCTATGGATATCACCCTCGATTCCTGCTGGATCTCGGGCCACGCAACGACGAAACACCGGAAGTATCAGAATATGTCGCAGCATTAAGAAAACTCCAGGAAGAACTCCGAGCAGAGATCAAGGACGTACAAATGGCTCAAGCTGAGCAAGCCAACAGCACACGACATCCGGACACGATCATAGAACCTGGGGATAAGGTCTGGCTCCGACGAAGGAACATCCGAACAACCCGGCCGTCGAATAAACTGGATCACAAGCAGATCGGGCAATACACCGTCCTGGAGAAAGTGGGCTCACGAGCATATAAACTGGACCTGCCGGCCACTGTCAGAATCCACCCAGTCTTCCACATCAGCCTCCTCGAACCCACAGCCAGTACCAAACCAATCCCCGGCCACCTGCAGCCACCTCCACCTCCGATCGTCATCCAAGAACAGCAAGAGTGGGAAGTAGAGAAAATCCTCGACTCCCGACGCCATAGGAACCAGATCCAGTATCGAGTCAAGTGGACCGCCTTCCACGACCCCAATCGTACCTGGTATCCAGCCCGCAATTTTGGGAATTCACCCAACCTTATCCAACAGTTCCACGAGGAATATCTGGAGAAACCTGCCCCCGAAATTTAGTAACATGTCCACTACCGCCACAGTCGACACCAATGAAGGCTGGACCTTTCCCGACGACAACAACCCTGCACCCGAACTCCCTCCCACAACTGAGCCTGACAACAATTGGGGTATTCCCCCCGCCGCACCTTCCCTGCCGATGTCCGCTGTAGGACAGCCCCGTATCGACGACCACGCCCCCCTCCATTGGACCGCCTGCTACAACGACTACTGCGGTACGCACCGCCAGAGCAAGGACAACAACTACTACCCCCGCCAGAGCCGCCGCCAGCGCCGGACGCTCACGTGCGACTGTCCGCTTCCCCACCCCAATCAACTACTCCAAGTAACCCGTGAACGGTGTCTCAACCCCGTCAAAGCATGCGCGGACTGGCACCGAGGAAAGCGGGTCTGTCCCGAATGCCGGTTCCTTGTGAACATGGAAAACCACCAACTCTGCTGCAGCGCTGCAGCCCCCCGTATTCCCCTGGCCGATATCACCCCACCACAGGAGGCCCCCGCGGAAGAAAACCCTGATGCCGAAGCAGCCGCACCCCCAGACAACCAAATCCGCCTACTGGTGGAAATCATCACCACAGTACAGAATACAGTCATACAGGAAGCCCGCCATAACTACGGGATCCAGCGCCTGCTGGCCCAGACGATGCGCGACCAATACGATGCCGACCAACGACAACTCCAGAGAATGGCCTGGACCCTGGGAGCCATCATCACTGAGTAGCAACGAATGAACGAACAACTTCAAGCCCGGTCGCCGGCTAGCCGGCCCACCCACATCCACCGCACTATCATCTGCCGCCGCATGCCTACCGCCCGACCTGACCTCGCCGGAGCTTAGGTCTGGACAGGGGACCTACTGTCACGAACCTGGCGCGACAGGCTCCTAGGCGCCGCTGCGGGCGTCGCGCTCACCCTTGCCACAATATGGCTAATCCTTGTCTCCGCCGCCACGGCCACCGTCATCCTATGCGCCTAGGCGCAACATCCCCACCCCTGCCTATATGGCGCCGGTAGCCATATTCCTCAGAACTTGGTCGCGGGCCGCCCCGGGCATCCCCGCTTGTTTCCTTACTGTCTGTCTGTCTGCCTCGCTCTACTCTGTGGTATGTTTATTGATTACCTTATTGCTCTTGATGTTTCCTTACTGTCTGCGTGTCTGCCTCGCTCTACTCGGTGTTATGTTTATTGCTTTCCTTGTTGCTCTTGACGTTTCCTTACTGTCTGGGTGTCTGCCTCACTCTACTCTGTGTTATGTTTATTGCTTACCTTGTTGCTCTTGACGTTTCCTTACTGTCTGCGTGTCTGCCTTGCTCTACTCTGTGTTATGTTTATTGCTTACCTTGTTGCTTCCCTACTATTGTGTGTGTCTGCCTTGCTGGTTGCAGAAGGACGAAGGACTGAGTAGGATCGTGTGTTTCCTTGAGTGCGGTCATGACGGGAAAACTCTGTGTCAGTCTTGCGGGTGAGGCTGTGATTCCACAGTGGAGGAAACGGTATAAAGGAAGGGCGCGGTAGCTTGTCTGGAGATTCATTCTCCACGCAATCTATTATCTCTCTCCACAGACCTACCTCTCTATCCCCGTGACCGACGCTGCGACCACCACTCCCTGCGAACAACGAGCCCACGCAAGGCATGTGAGAAGAGCCACGAAGAGACCGCGCCGGGCGTGACGGATACCGCGAGAACAACGAGCCCACGCACGGCGTGTGAGAACAACGAACCCACGCAAGGCGTGTGAGAAGAGCCGCGAAGAGACCACGCCGGGCGTGACGGATACCGCGAGAACAACGAACCCACGCAAGGCGTGTGAGAACAACGAACCCACGCAAGGCGTATGAGAAGAGCCGCAAAGAGACCACGCCGGGCGTGACGGATACCGCGAGAACAACGAGCCCACGCAAGGCGTGAGAACAACGAGTCCACAAATAGCGTGTAAGTACGCTGGAAGTGTGAGTACGCCGGAAGCGTGAGTAGGACCGCCCGCGCCACAAACCCCAGCCTACGTTACCTGTCGAGCCCCACGGAGAAGTCGAGGCAGGATCTTGACACTTGTCACACGTCGGCAATACCTCGTCACATGCCGTCAATGCCTCGTCGTACGCCGGCAATACCTCATTGCGCGCTGGCAATACCTCATCGCCTGCCTCAGACTCCAAAGCCCCACCGCCCGCCTCAAGGGCTGACAAAAGCTTGTCCGTATCGCGTGCCACCAAAACCTCATCGTCCGCATCTCGCGCCAGCAATACCTCGTCTGCCTCAGACTTCGAAGCTCTACCACCCACCGCAAGGGCTGGCAACAGCTTGTCATCCGTCTCGCCCACTGGCAACACCTTGTCGCACGCAGCCAAAACCTTGTCCACCTCGAACACCGCCAAAACCTCGTCGTCCAGGTCACACGCCGCCAATATCTGGTCTACCTCAGACGCCAAAGCCCCGCCTCCCACCTCGACGGCTGGAAAAAGCTTGACAACCTCTGCCTCAGCTGCTGGCAACACCGCGTTGTCGGCCCTGAGGGCGGGCAAAAGCTTGTCGTCTGCCTCACCCGCCGCAAACACCTCATCGCGCGCCACCAAAACCTTGTCGTCCACCTCACACGCAGCCAAAACCTCGTCGTCAGTGTCGTGCGCCTGCAATACCTCATCGTCTACCTCAGACTCCAAAGCCTCGCTACCCGCCGGGAGGGCTGGCAAAAGCTTGTCATCCATCTCACCTGCTGGCAATACCACATCGTCTGCGCCGCCCACCTTGCCCACCGCCAATATCTCCACAGACGCCAGAGCCCTGTTGGCCGTCCCGCCCACCTCGCCCGCCGCCATTATCGTGTTGCCTGCCGCAGACGCCGAAGTCCTGTCGGCCGCCTCGCCCACCTCGCCTGCTGTGTCCACCGTGCCTGCCTCGACCACCTCGCCTGTCGGCAATCCATCGTCGTATGGCACCTCAACCCCATTGCCCGCCTCGCCCACCGCCAATATCTCGCCGCCTGCCTTAGGTATGGGGGCCCCGTTGCCGGCACTTATACCTACCATTGCTACAGTGTCCGTCGTCCAGGAACCGGAGACACCAGTACGGATTCCCATCTGGTCTCACTTGCTAACATGTAACGACCTGGAGGCAACGAATGTGTTTCTCTGCGAGACATCACGGAAGATGAAACGGTTTTCACTTCTATTGCTGGACCATGGCAGTGTGCTTGGTGCATCGCTGGAGGTACCACGGGCTATGACGTCTGTTCCAGGCGCCAACGATGATTCCGCCCACATATAGTCCCTGGAGAAGGCGACCGAAGTAGTTCTGGGCGTCGGATGCGCTGAGCGGTTGAAAGCCAGAGAAACTCTCACATTTCAAGTTTTCCCAGACGGCCTTGATCAACACACTCTCGACCTCCTGGAGGCGGAGCTACGGATGTACATTCATCATTCGCCTGTGGGTCTTGCATCTGGAAATGTAGTTCCAAATATGGTGCACAGCATGTTACAACAAGTCACCCGACAGAGTCTATCGGTCTGGGTTGTATCCGCTCTGCTCTACGGCACCCACCAGGTTGTTGCAATCCCATCACCAGGACGGATTGGTGAGAAACAACAGAACGACTGGCACATCGATGTCCCGAACTTGTTCGAAGCAACTGTGTCTCTGGCTGCTGGTATTAGCCACCCATGGACCGGGGTACGGTTCAAGCCAGTTTGGTATCCAGATGGTGACCAGTCAACATTTGCCGCCGTACGTGTCAGATCCGCTAAGCAATGGGTGGGGCTTCATGCGATTTAGCAGGCCAACAGTTATCTGGGGGCTGTGGAGCGAGGCGATGAAGGCTTTGTGCTCACTGCCTTCTGCGACCACCTTGCAACGTCGGCAACCCTGATCTTCCCAATATCGCGGGCGATGCTGGGAGCGATGTCATGGGAGCAGGACTCCATCAATGATTACATGGCCACCACTCACATGGGAAGCTCCTTTGTCAAACCGGTCGAGACACAGCTCACTTTTGAGCAGGTTCTTGCAATGTGCGCCACGATGAGCATACAACACAAGTACTGTCGATATGGAAGGGACAGCTGGTTTGTGGCGTACCTGAGCTCAAGTCCTGGGAACGACGTCAAGTGGGTTGCAACCATCAAGGACATGTTGGCCGATCGTTGGGTGGATGCATGGGTGAATGAAGAGATCCAACCTGGAGTGGGAGAATCAGGCTCGACACTGAAGAGACCTGTGAGTCCAGCCAAGGAGTCTCCGCCGGGAAAGAAGACAAAGGTGTAGGTAGCATATACGGTGTATGTCAGCTGGAGTTATTTTTTTTTAGATGGCATACTGGAGTTTAGAGGATGGATAGGGTCGCATTCGTTAGCCGGTGGCAGCAATGAGAATAATGTTTTAAGTCTGGGTGACTGCACTGATTAGGGCGATGTGCCGAATTATTACGTGTATCAAATTCCCACACTGCAAGCAACCAATAATGGATATAGGTCACACTGGTTGACGGCATTCCCAGCGACTCACTCACTGGACTTCTCGTCGGATTACACATCAGATTACTTGTCTGATTACTTGTTGGATTGCTTGTCTCATTTCTTACACATGTCGACGGCTTTTACAGCGGCTCACTTGCCAGATGTCTCGTCAAGATGCTCATCGACGTTCTCGTCGGAGTCGTCGTGGGAGTTATGGTTGGAGTTGTCGTTGGATACCTGGTCGGAGTGCTCGTTGGATTGCTCGTTGGATTGCTCGTTGGATTGCTCGTCTCTTTTATTCCACTTATCTATGGCTTTCCCGCCTGCTTGCACGTCGGATTGCTTGTCGGACTGCTCTTCGGATTGCTCATTTCCTTTCTTCCACTCGCCAACGGCTTTCTCCGCTGCTCGCTCGTGGTATTATGACTTTACCGGTCGTTTGCAATGGTGGCGGCAGCCGGTGGCTGGGTTCGAAAATAGTCGGGTGAGTACTAGGACAGGAGCTGGAGCGGGAGTGGGAACGGAACACGAATGGGACCGTCAGTTGGACATATCAGGCAGGGAACAGACAGCATCAGGCGGACGTGTCAACTGGGAATGGAGAGTGTCAGACGAACGTGTCAACCGGGAACGGACAGCATCGGACGGTCGTGTCAGGCAGAAATAAATGACACTGGACAAGCGATGCTGAAACGGAGAAATCAAAGGAAATGGAGAAACAGTGGCAAGATTAATTGACCGAATAGAATATAAGAGGTTGCATGAGAGAGAAATGGGAAGAGGACAATACGAAGCAGAAAGTCCCCTTATATACACGATACTCACAATTCACATGCATACGCATACCCACCCAACTCACATGCGTACTCATACAAACTTCTCTGATGCAACCGAGCCTAGAACCGACATGTCTTCCAAGGGCAAAGCGTTCCAGAACGAGCTGCCTTCCCAACCGATGAACCGTCCCAACACCAGAATCGAACAACCAGACCCAAACCTTGCCAAGCAACCAAACCTTCTGCGTGCAGAGACTTGTCGAGACTTGCGCTGTGACACTGCTTGCTCGTCGGATTGCACGACTTTTTTCTTCCACTAATTAATGGCTTTCCCACTGCTCGCTTGTCGTATTGCTTGTAGGATTGCACCTCGAATTGCTCAACTCTTTTCTACCACTAATCGATGGCTTTCCCCACTGCATGCGTTTCGGATTGCTGGTCTCATTTCTTCCACCCATTGACGGCTTTCCTGGCCGCTCACTCCTCGAATTGCTCGACTCTTTTCTTCCACTAATCGATGACTTTCCCGGCTGCTCGCTCATCGGATTGCTATTCAGATTGCTCGACTATTTTCTTCCGCTAATCGATGGCATTCCTCAGTGCTTGCTCGTCGAACTGTTCTTTGGATTGATCGAATCTTTTCTTCCACTTATCGACAGCTTTCCCGGCCCCTCGGTCATCGAATTGTTTGACTTTTTCCTTCAACTTATCGACAGCTTTCCCATCTGCTCACTCTTCGGATTGCTTGTCGGACTCCACTTCAGATTGCTCTACTCTTTTCTTCCGCTAATTGACGGCTTTCCCCACTGCTCGCACGTCGGACAGTTCGTTGGATTGCTCGAATCTTTTCTTCAACTTATCGACAGCTTTCCGGGCCCCTCGGTCGTCGAATTGTTCGACTCTTTTCTTCCACTAATCGACGGCTTTCCCCGCTGCACACTCGGCGGATTACTCTTCGGATTGCTCGACTCTTTTCTTCCACTTATCAATAGCTTTCTTACCTGCTCGCTCTTCGGATTGCTAGTCGGACTCTGCTTTGGATTGCTCTACTCTTTTCTTGCACTAATCAATGGCTTTCCCTACTGCTCACTCATCGGACAGTTCTTTGGATTGCTTGAAACTTTTCTTCCACCTCTTGACAGCTTTTCTGGTCCCTCGGTCTTCGAATTGGCGACTCCTTTCTTCCAGTAATCGATCGCTTTCCCTGCTGCTCACTCGTCGGATTGGTCTTCGGATTGCTCGACTCTTTTCTCCCACTTATCGACTGCTTTCCCACCTTCTCGCTCTTCGCATTGCTCGTCAGACTCCGCTTCGGATTGCTCTACTCTTTTATTCCGCTAATCGACTGCTTTCCCCAGTGCTAGCTCGTCGGACTGTTCTTTGGATTGCACAAATCTTTTCTTCCACTTATCGACAGCTTTCCCGAACGCTCGCTCGTCGAATTGCTTGACTCTTTTCTACTACTAATCGACAGCTTTCCCTGCTGCTTGCTCATCAGATTGCTCCTCTGATTGCTTGACTCTTTTCTTCCACTTATCGACAGCTTTCCCACCTGCTCGCTCTTCAGATTGCTCGTCGGACTCCACTTCGGATTGCTCTACTCTTTTCTTCTGCTAATCGACAGCTTTCCCCACTGCTCGCTCGTCGGACTGTTCTTTGGATTGCTCGAATCTTTTCTTCCACTTATCGACAGCCTTCCCAAACGCTCGTTCGTAAAATTGCTCGACTCTTTTCTTCTACTAATCGACGGCTTTCCCCGCTGCTCGGTCGTCGGATTCCTCTTCTGATTGCTCGACTCTTTTCTTCCACTTATCGACAGCTTTCCCACCTGCTCGCTCTTCAGATTGCACATTGGACTCCGCTTCGGATTGCTCTACTCTTTTCTTCCGATAATCGACAGCTTTCCTCACTGCTCGCTCGTCGGACTGCTCTTTGGATTGCTCGTCTCTTTTCTTCCACTAATGGATGGTTTTCCTCACTACTCACTCGTCGGACTGCGCTTCGGATTGCTCAACTATTTTCTTCCACTTATTGACAGCTTTCCCACCTCCTCGCTCTTCGCATTGCTTGTCGGACTGCACTTCAGATTGCTCTACTCTTTTCTCCCACTAATCGACAGCTTTCCCCACTGCTCGCTAGTCGGACTGCTTTTCGGATTGCTCGACTCTTTTCTTCCACTAATCTATGGCTTTCGCCACTGCTCACTCGTCGGACTGCTCTTCGGATTGCTCGACTCTTTTCTTCCACTTAACGACAGCTTTCCCAGATGCTCGCTCTTTGCATTGCTCGACTGCTCTTTGGACTGCTCGTTTCCTTTCTTCCACTTGTCAACTGCTTTCCCTGCCGCTTGCTCCTTGGTTGGCTTAACTCTTTTCATCCTCTCATCAATGGCTTTCTCCACTGCTCACTCGTCGGACTGCTCTTCAGATTGGTCGAATCTTTTCTTCCACTTATCAACAGCTTTCCCAGCTGCTCGCTCTTTGCATTGCTCGACTGCTCTTTCGACTGCTCGTTTACTTTCTTCCACTCGTCGACGGCTTTCCCCACTGCTCGCTTGTCGGATTGCTCTTCGGATTGCTCGACTCTTTTCTTCCACTTATCAACAGGTTTCCTACCTGCTCGCTCTTTGGATTGCTTATCGGACTCTGCTTCAGATTGCTCTACTATTTTCTTACGCTAATTGACGGCTTTCCCCACTGCTCGCTCGTCGGAAAGTTCTTTGGATTGCTCGAATCTTTTCTTCCACTTATTGACTGCTTTCCTGGCCCCTCAGTCATCTAATTGTTCGCCTCTTTTCTTCCACTAATCAACGGCTTTCCCCACTTCACACTCGTCGGATTGCTCTTCGGATTGCTCGACTCTTTCTTCCACTTATCGACAGCTTGCCTACCTGCTCGCTCTTCGCATTGCTAGTCTGACTCTGCTGCGGATTGCTCTACTCCTTTCTTCCGCCAATCAACGGCTTTCCCTACTGCTCACTCGTTGGACGGTTCTTTGGATTGCTCGAATCTTTTCTTCCACTTCTCGACTACTTTTCTGGCCCCTCGTTCGTCGAATTGCTTGACTATTTTCTTCCACTAATCGATGGCTTTCCCTGCTGCTGACTCGTCGGATTGCTCTTCAGATTGCTCCACTCTTTTCTTCCACTTATCGACAGCTTTCCCACCTTCTTGCTCTTCGCGTTGCTCGTCGGACTCCACTTCGGATTACTCTACTCTTTTCTTCCGCTAATCGACTGCTTTTCCCAGTGCTCGCTTGTCGGACTGTTCTTTGGATTGCTCCAATCTTTTCTTCCACTTATTGACAGCTTTCCCGAACACTCGCTCGTCGAATTGCACGACTCTTTTCTTCTAAGAATCGATGGCTTTCCTCGCGGCTCGCTCGTCGGATTGCTCTTCTGATTGCTCTACTCTTTTCTTACACTTATCGACAGCATTCCCATCTGCTTGCTCTTGTTGGAATTGCTTCTCGCCTCTCGCCGCGTCGGTGGAAGCGTCACCACAACAACAGCGACGATAGCAACGCTGGGGAGAGCAATGGCATAGCAACGGCAGTGGCAAGGGGATCCTGGCAACGACGGGTTGGCATTCTCTCATAGCAGCGTCTTCGGCATTCTTTCTTCTTTTCTTTTACATACTTCTTCATAGCATAGAAAAAGACGACGCGTTACGTTTGAGCAATACCATCAAAACTCCAACGACATAATCA
>Ga0307508_10001893_pt1 | contig 22986 bp, 26 predicted proteins | sample 9_EM_MG_FD_203089 | JGI IMG/M metagenome (GOLD analysis project Ga0307508, IMG submission 203089) | Populus trichocarpa ectomycorrhiza microbial communities from riparian zone in the Pacific Northwest, United States - 9_EM | ecosystem: Host-associated > Plants > Roots > Unclassified | place... | reverse complement strand
CGTTCTCATTCCCCGGAGCGCTCACCATTCCTCTCCGTCGTAATTGCTCTGCTGGGTTCGGAACTGGTAGAACCACCATCTGCGCCGTGACCTCCATCCGACTCTCGGTCGGCATGGGGGTTTCCGGTGTGAGCGTTTTCTCCGCTCGAGAACTCTCGTCCTGGCCCAGGCGAAATGCGTTCGGATGCTGGCCACCTGATCGTTCGATCAGCATGCGCTAGCCTTCTCGCATTCCCGATCCCACGGCCTAGACTCGCATTCTCTTCTGGCATTCTCCCATTCTTCACCCGGGAAGCAGTCTTTGTTCTGACGGAGCGCCTCTTTCTCTCAACGACAGCGTATGCGCTTTCTCGGTTCTAGACCGATACTTGGCCCGGGATCCTCCGGTGGCGTCGAGAGACAAGCGCCATGGCGCGTGTCTACGATAGACGCTGCCGTGAGCTTTCGGCGAGAGCTTTTATCCACGAACCTTCACTCGAATCCTTCACTGTCATCCCCGCGCTACTGGGGTATGACACCACCCCACCACCTAAACCCTACCGATGCTGGGCAAAAGCCAACTGGAACAGCTTCGGCAGCTACATACAAGCCACGCGAATGGACCTCTCAGACCTCCAAGGCCCGGAAGCTACCCTTCGCGCAATCAGCAACATCACCCTCCTCATCCACCAGGCCACAGAAGCCACCTTCCCGTATAAAAGCCAATGGAAGACGGAGGTACTCTGGTGGAACCACAGCCTCACACTGGCAAAAGAAGCCACCAAATGGGCAGATAGAAAAGCCCGTCTCACCCCCACTGACACCAACAGACAACACAGCCAATACAAACACCGCAAATGGACGACAATGGTATGCAACGCAAAAACGACATACCACATCCACCGACTGCAAAAGGCAACAACCAGAACCATCTGGAAAACAATCCAACGCCACAGCACCCACAACAAACCCATTCCCCCGCTCGAGGGACAATCCAATTTCGGAGACAAGTGCAAAGCCCTACGGAATGCACTCTTCCCCCCAGTCAACATGGCCCTGCAGACACCCCTCCTCCGCAACCTTCTCACCCACATGAGAGACATACACCACCATACAAGACCAGTCACAATACACGAAACACGTCTGGTTATCGTACACCTGAAATACGGTACATCGGTAGGACCAGACGACAATTCCTAGACCACCCTCCGGCACTTCAACGAAGCAGCCCCACTCCTTCTCCCCAACCTCTTTACAGCTTGCCTCACCTGGAGTGTCCACCCCCCAGAATGGAAGACAGCCAACTGCGTGGTCGTCCCCAAGACCGGCAAGAAATCCTACTCACAACCCAAATCGTATTGGCCAATCTCACTTCTATCATGCTTCGGCAAACTGCTAGAAACCATAATCGCGAAACGACTAGGCCACGATGTGCGGGGCCACACACCCCTCACAGATGGGTGCTCAGGCAGAGAACTCCGCAGTCGATGCCCTCCTCTGAACAATCAATCCGATCGCCAAGGCAATCAGCCAGAAGTAAGCAACAAATAAATTCCCACCACGACCGGTGGTACTCACCCATGACATCGAAGGCGCATTCAACCAGGTTCATCCAGCAACACTCCGAGAAGTCATGCTGCAACGGCGGATGCCACTCTACCTCACGAACTGGGTCACAGCATTCAACACGGACCGGAAACTTGCATTTGACTTTGACCAACACACCGAGCAACCCCAACCGTACGAGTGCGGCCTACCACAAGGATCCCCCATCTCACCAATTCTCTTCCTCATCTACAGCAACGCAATGCTAGAAAAACAATATCACCCCTTTGACGCAACCGACACCTCCTACGTAGACGACGTCTGCATGGTCCAAATGTCACCCACTGTGTCCAGAGCCAATACCCTACTCGAAGAAAGGACAGACCAACATCTACAGACTCATCGCCCACCATCTGGCAATGCCAGTAATACTGCCAACCATGTTCTGGGCATCCCCAGCATGGTGAACAGGCACCCCAATGGTAACAGCTACCCTCAGCACCACTTATAACTCGATCACCCGATGGATCACAGGTCTCCCACTCAACACCAGAATCTCCAACCTCCTCACACTCGCCAAATTACCACCCCTGGAAGCATACCTGGACTACCTGTCACTACGATACGCCATATGCCTCCACTTCCTCCCATCCCATCATGTACTGGGCCCCCCACGGGCCGCACCAAACACCTCCCCCAGCCTCCCGGGGCTCCACTGCCTATACAATCTAAGCAAACACTTGGTAATGGGCAAACTGGAAAACTGGACAAGTACATCCTCGGCGGAAGGGGTCCCCATCACCCCATCCCCAAACCCGGACAAAACAACCCGACCTCAAAAACTCCACAAACAATGGCTCGAATCACAAGGAAACCACACCATAATCATCTACACGGATGGCTCCAAACTCGACAATGGGTCAACGGGATGTGGATGGGTAATCTACCACTGTGGCGACCAACACTTATACCGACTGGACGAGGGCAGCTGTCACCTAGGCAGCCGGGCCAAGGTGTATGATGCCGAACTACACGTGGTCCAGGAAGCAGTCTCCACTCTCCTCACCACCACAGCCCCATGGGGCACAGTCTTCATCTGCATCGACAACCAAGCGGTGATGGCCACACTAAACTTTAACAAACACAACCACGAATATGCCCGATGGGCCCTCGATCTATCGAAGACCTGCGCACCCTTGGCTGGCAAATCTCCCTCACCTGGTGCCCGTCTCATTGCAATATTAGAGGCAACGAGAGGGCCGACGCACTCGCCAAGCAAGGGGCCGGCAGCTCAGTTCCGTGCCGCTTCGCACTTACAACAAAAACCTGGCTACTCGTGCAAGTACGAGCACAGTTCATGGAACGATGGAAGACTCAGCTCCCCCTCTCTACGCCATCCTTCATGTTCCCCAAACACCTCCAAGAGGTGGAATGGGCCAACACATGAGCTCTCTGGCGGGTCTTCTGCAACCATGCACCAACCAACCCACCCCCCAACATCACCGCTGACCCCTGCCCATGCGGCATGGACCTCGTCACATCACCCCACCTCCTCCAGGAATGCCGACTGCTGAGTTCGCAGTGAACAATCCTCCAACCTGCAACCACAGGGAACATCCATACCCCACAATTCATCACGGCACCAGAAAATGCCCTCCTGCTCCGCAAGTTCCTCCGCGCCACTGGCCTGGACCACTCAATGCACCTCCGCTTCGTGGAGGACCAACCTACAACACAAGGCACCGAAGACTCAGGTTCAAACTCACCTGAACCAGACTTCAGCGCCTTCGAAAATTAAAACAATCTCATGAATGAAACAATGCAGCCCGAAGAAGGGTGGATAGGGACGAATCTCCTTTGTACTGTCGGAGTGTTTCCTTACTCGAACGTTTCTGTAGCGTGTCTCTCATGGCGTTGGAATTCTGTTTCCTTGGTGCGAATACGTTCTCAGCGGAAGGGAAAGATGGAAGCCCCATGGGGGTGGTACGGCAAGTAGGAGCGCATATTACCTGTAGTGTAAAAGCGCAATAGATCGAAGTTGCATATTATCTCTCTCCACAGACCTACCTCTCTCTACCCCTGAACCGGTGCTGCAACCACCACCCCCGATAAGAACAACGAACCCAAGCAAGGCGTATGAGAAGACTGCGACAAGACCACGCCAGACATGATGGATGTCATGAGAACAACGAGCCCACGCAAGACGTGTGAGAAGACCGCGATGAGACCACGCCAGGCGTGACAGATATCATGAGAACAATGAGCCCACGCAAGGCGTGTGAGAAGACCGTGACGAAATCAGGCCGGGCGTAATGGATTCCCCGAGACTACGAGTGGCGCGTGAGTACGCCAGAAGCGAGACTAGGAGCAGCACATGAGTATGCCGGAAGTGTGACTACGAACAGCGCGTAAGTATGCCAGAAGCGAGACTATGAGTGGCGTGTCAGTACGCTGGAAGTGTGACTACGAGTGGCGAGTGAGTACGCCGGAAGTGTGACTACGAGCGGTGCGTGAGTATGCCGGAAGTGTGATTACGAGCAGCGCATGAGTACGACGGAAGTATGACTACGAGTTTGCCCCGAAGAAACCAAGCCTATGTTACCTGTCAAGCAGCACGGAGTAGTCAAGGCAGGATCTTGATACTAGATTGCGTCTCCAAATCGACACTTGACGTAGCAAGACAACACTCATAGTGGAGTCCCACAACGAAGACTCCAAGGACCCCCTCAACCTCCGAGAATTCAGGGAAGTCCACGACGACCAGCGGGCCCCGAGGCCTGTGACACCAGAACTACAATCAAGACCACTGACACCCGAGTCACCAGAACAACCCAGAAGAATGGCGAAAGGATCAGGCACACAGGGAAGTGGACCCCACTTGCTAACTACAGAGATGCTGCAAACACTCTTAGCAGCACGTGACAGACCGCCGCAGAACAGTTACCAAAAGCTCCGGGACCCCGAACCGGTCGAAGGAGAAAAAGCAAAATTCAAAACATTCCTGGCTCAGAGTGAGCTGAAGTTCAGGACAGAGGGGAACTGATTCGACGAAGATGAGAAAAAGACAGGATATGCATCCTCCTTACTCCGAGGGGTGGCATGGAAGTGGGTGGAAACTTTTCTCAGCCAGGAACGAGGAATCAACCTAACATGGAAAGAACTGAAAACCAACATGAGGCATGCTTTCGGCCAAGTAGCTGCCGAGGAAATAGCGTTCGAGAAATTCCAGAAAATCCAGCAGGGAAATTGAACAGCAGCAACCTCAGAGTTATTAATCGATGACTTGTAGCTAGCCCAGAAGCGTGCTTCCATATCCATACGAAAGAACTGCCATCAGTACCTCCGGGGGACCCGATGGACCTAGACACCACCCAACGATTCAAGTTCGCACCAAGAACGCCGAAGCGGTTTCCCCACTGACCACAAATAGATGAATGCTACAATTGCGGGAAAAAGGGGCACTTTGCGAAGGAATGCCCCCAGCCCAAGAAAGCACGAGTCCCATGGAGGAGGCCATATCGGGCAGCAGAAGCCACATACGAAGAAGACACCATAAACAATGAAGTAGGGAAAGAACCCGAACTGGCGGGAAACAACAGCCCTCGGGAATAGGCCTAGGCAACAGCCACCCAAGGGAGAAACCCATTGCAGAACCAGACACACCCTACAGAATACGAACAACCAGGTATGACCATAAAGAAAAGATCATGATCAAAGTACGAATCATACCAACCAACGGAAATGAATACAACACCACCACCCTAGTGGACAGCGGGGCATCCGAGAACTTTGTCGACAAGACTTATGCCGAAGCAAGCGGAATCCCAATGCAGCAAAAAGCGACACCAAGACGGGGCCTGACTGTGGACGGGAGCGAGGTCACTGGCGGGCCGGTAACCCACGATGTCCAAGTCCACCTCACAATCAATCATCACGAGGAAGACATCCGGCTACACTGCATTACAATCGGAAATGCACCAATCATCCTAGGACTTCCATGGCTCAAGCTCCATGACCTGGTGATAGGGTGGAAAAATCATACAGTGAAAGTCCACTCAGACCACTGCATCGAAAAATGCTTACCTAGCTCACCAAGAGCGATTACGGTCCCAGAGGAAAAGGCCATGGAGCAATACTACAGGAAAACACCGGAAAATTGGGAGATTGGCAAAACGGACACATGGGAAGTATGCCAGACCGTCATCAACAAAATCAAGGAAAACTCCAAGACCAGCAAAAATCCAATTCCGCCGGAATATTACAAGTTCCTCGAAGTATTCACCGAAAAAGAACCTACAGCACCGCCGTACCACCGTACTCACAACCACCACATTCCACTGGAGGAAGGAAAGAGGCCCCTGTATGAGCCCCTGCAACCCCTAAATGAAGAAAAAATGAAGGCTCTCAAGGAATACCTAGATGTCAATGAGAAGCGGGAATGGATCCGAGCATCCACCTCTCTGGCTGGGGCGCCAATAGACTTTGTCAAGAAGAAGGACGGGGGACTACGCCTATGTGTGGATTATCGACAACTGAATGAGATCATAATTAAAGACCAGACACCATTGCCATTAATCAGAGAGTCCCTGGATCAACTATCTAGTGCCACCATCTACACCAAACTCGATATCTGAGACGCCTACTACAACCTCCGAATCACAGCAGGAGATGAATGGAAAACAGCTTTCTGAACCTGGTACGGACTATACGAGTACTGCGTCATACCTTTCGGGTTGACCAATACAGTGGCGTCATTCCAACGATGGATGAAAGAGATTCTGAGCGAATATCTTGATATCTTCTTTGTGGCATATCTGGATGACATCCTCATCTTCTTGCAAACTCTGGAAGACTACCGAAGGCATGTCCGGACAATCCTGAGACGAGTTGAGGAAACCGGGCTCACGCTGAAAGCATCCAAATGCGAATTCCATACAACGGAAATAGAATCCTAGGGATACGTCATATTACCACAGGAACTGCGAATGGATGAAGAAAAAATCCGGACCATCAAAGAATGGAAGGAACCAACAAACATCAAAGGAATCCAGAGCTTCCTTGGCTTTGCTAACTTTTACTGGTGCTTTATCAGAGACTACAGCAAAATCACGACACCCCTATCCTCCCTCACAAGGAAGGAAAAAGGATGGGAATGGAGTGATAAACAACAAGAGGCATTTGAGACACTCAAGAAAGCAATGATCACGTAACCTATACTACAACACTTCGATCCGGAAAGACCTGTTACCATCGAAACAGATACCTCAGATTATGCCAAAGGAGCAATCTGCTCACAACCCGACGAAAAAGGGATCTTGCACCCCATGGCATACTACTCAAGAAAGCTCAAGGATCCAGAGCGCAACTACGATATTCACGACAAGGAACTACTAGCGATCGTAGACGCACTACGAAAATGGGATACTTATTGCAAAACAAAGTGACCCAAAATCACGATTCTCACGGACCACAAGAACCTCGAACATTGGAAAACAAAGAAAGACCTTAACCTATGGCAAACCCGGTGGGGCGAACGACTAGCCAACTATGACTTCATGATCAAATACTGACCCGGAAAATTGTCCGGCAAGCCGGACATTCTGTCTAGAGAGTTAGGAGACTCTCCCTGGGAAGGGGATATGAAACATCGGCAGAACCACGGCCAAATCCTGTTACCCAAGGAAGCTTTTGAGGCGCTCCGAATTGATAACCACGCCAAAGTACTCCAAGCCAATACAACAGAAACCATCAGCCTTGAAATACGCAAAGAGCTCCTGAACGAAATCCGGACACTAACCACCGCAGATAAAGAGATCCAACAAATCCGGAGGAAAAAGGTGAACAGGATCACCCGTGACAGAAAGATCGCGCTTGGGCTATACGAGGAAAACAGCGGGTTGCTAATGTACGACGGCCTCATATGGATCCCTGACAATGACACCATATGACTTCGCATATTAAGAGACCACCATGACGTGCAAGCCACGGGACACCCGGGCTGAGCAAGAACCCTAGAACTCGTTAGGCAAAATTTCTACTAGCCAAGAAAACGAAAGTACATCTACAGATACGTCGACCACTGTGACACCTGCCATTGCATCAAGCCAATCTGAAACGTGCCATTTGGACTGCTAAAGCCACTAGAACTCCCACACCAGCCATAGGACACAGTATCAATGGACTTTATCACCGAGCTGCCAACAAGCAACAGAAAAGACGGGTTATGGGTAATAATCGATTGCGTCACGAAAATGGGACACTTCGTAGCCTGCCATGGCACCATGAACCCCAAAGACCTAGCAGACCACTTCCTCCGACAGATAATCAGACCCCACGGATTGCCAAGCAGTATTATATCAGACAGAGGGTCCCTGTTTACCTTAGACTTTTGGAAACGAGTAACAGAAGCACTCGGGATATCACGCAACCTCAGTACAGCCTTCCACCCGCAAACAGACAGACAAATGGAAAGGGCCAATGCCACCCTGGAGCAGTATCTCCGGGCATACTGCAACTATCAACAGGATGACTGGGAAAGACTACTGCCAATTGCCGAATTCTGCTACAACAACACCCAAACCGGAACCACAAAAATAATCCCCTTCTTCGCCAACTATGGATACCACCTGCGATTTCTGCCAGTCCTCAGCACCAGGAACGACGAAATACCAGAAGTATCAGAATACGTTAAGGCATTAAGGAAGCTGCATGAGGACTTCAGAGCAAAATCAAAGAAGTGGAAATGGCTCAAACAGAGCAGGCCAACAAAGCACGACATCCAGACCCGGTATTGAACCCAGGCGACAAAGTCTGGCTGTGGCGAAAACAAATCTGAACAACCCGACCATCAAACAAGCTGGACCACAAGCAAATAGGTCTGTATACCATCCTGGAGAAGGTAGGCTCACGCGCCTATAAGTTGGACCTGCCGGCCACTGTCAAAATCCACCCAGTTTTCCATATCAGCCTCCTCGAACCCACAGCCAGTACAGAACCTATCCCTGGACATCACCAGCCACCACCACCTCCCATTATCATCCAAGAATAGCAAGAGTGGGAAGTGGAGAAAATCCTCGACTTGCGACACCACAGAAATCAGATCCAGTATGGAGTCAAGTGGACTGGTTTCTACAACCCGGATCGTACCTGGTATCCTGCCCGCAACTTCGAAAACCACACAACATCGTCCAGCAATTCCACAAGGAATACCCGGAGAAACCATCCCCTCCAAACTAAAAATATATCTACCACTGCCACTGTCGATGCCAACGAAGGCTGGACCTTCACCAATGTCAAGCAAGCCAACACCGAAACTGAACACCATAACAATTGAGGTATCCCCGCCAATACCAGCACCACGGACGGATGGAATGCCCCTCCACCAGCACCTTCATCCCCACTGTCCGCTGGGGGAGAGCCACACGCCAACGACCATACCTTCCTACACTGAACCGCCTGCTACGATGATTACTGTGGCTCTCACCGCCAGATGAAAGATGACAACTACTACCCACAACGAGGAAACGACCACCGCCTGCGCAACCAACGGCCCTGCAGCTGTCTCCAAGCCCATCCATTCGAATTAGTGGAGGTAATCCGCAACCAACACCTAAACCCATGCAAAGCCTGTGCAGACTGACAGAAGGGAAAGTGGGTCTGCCCTGAATTCCGGTTCCTTGTCAACATGGAAAACCACCACCTCCGCTGCAGTGCCGCTGCCCTGCGGAACCCCCTGGCCGATGTCACGCCACCACAGGAAGACCAGGAAGCCGGGCTGGTGGGGCATGCTCCCGACCCTGCCACCGATCCCATCGCTGTGGCAACCATGACCGCCGCACTACAGGATGAACAACTCACCCTCCTGGGAGAAATCATCACCATGATACATCAAACAACAACCCGGGAAGCCTGCCGCAATCACGTTGTACACCAGACGCTCGTCCAGCAGATGAAGTTGAACAGCAACTCCAGCAGATGACCAACACCCTGGGAGCCATCATCACCGAACAACAGCGAATGAACGAACAACTCCAAGCCCGGCGGCAGGCTAGCCAGCCCGTTCGCATCTACTGCACCCCCATCCGACGCCAGACCCTGACAACCTGACATGACCTCGCTGGAGCTTCGGTCTGGACAGGGGACATACTGTCACGAACCTGGTGTGACAGGCTCCTTGGCGCCGGCGCCGGTGCCACTCTCACCCTTGTCGCCCTGTGGCTTGTCCTCGTTTCCACTGCCACAGCCGCAGTCATCCTCCACACTTAGGTGCCTCAACCGATCTCCGCCATATCACTCCGGTAGCGATATCCCTGACTGCTGGCCGGTCTAGACCTCTCTCCTTTGTTTCTTCTATATTGCTTGCATGTCCTTCTCCTGTCCACTATGTTTGTTGTCTCCCATTGATTGAGCTTGCGCGTCCTTCTCCCATGTTCGTTACGAGTATTGTTTTCCCTTGATTAAGTTATATGTCAGTCTTCCTTTCCTTTACTGTTACTGCTTGCGCGTCCTTTCTCCTGTTGCCGCGAGTAGAGTGTTGGCCGTGCGGCGGCTGAGTGCGATCATGTGTTTTCCTTGGGTGCGGCAATCGAGTCATGATGTTAGACGGAGGAACTGTGTCAGTCTTGCAGGCAAGCTGTGATTCCACAGAGGGCAGGAAAAGTATAAAGGAAGGGCGCGGTAGCTAGTCTGGAGATTCTTCTCCACGCAATCTATTATCCTTTACTCCACCGCAAAATTTTCGTTCGCCACCAAACAACTTTTTATTCCCACCACCGATTTCGCTGGAAATATCCTCTGGAGCTTCATAACTCCACGGTCTTTCCATCTACGAACTCGCTGGCCATCTCTCACTTCTTTGTTGTTGCTGCCCACCCGATTTCACTCCGCGTCATGGTCGCCCGGTAACCTAACAACACCCACCTTCGTTCCGAAAAGTGAACACCTGTCCACGAAAACTCTGCATCACCATGGCAACCATCTTCGCCTCCATGGCAAAGGGCAAAGCTAGCCAAACAACAAACCCATTGCTTGGGGGGAGTTCCTCCACCCCACCACCAATCACATTTACACCACCACCGCCTCCGATCCCAACCCCACAACAGAGCATCCCCCTCGACATGTTCAACGTAGAGTTGGACTATGCGCCCAACTGGGACCACGATACTGACACACTGGCCAGCTTCCTCGTATGGAAATCCGAACTGGATCACACCACCGCTACCAACGACACCACCGAACGGCTACTTGAACTGATTTGCTGTTTCATCCGCGCCAAAATGACACACCAATTCGCAAAGCAACCAGTTACTGTCAAAATCCCTGGCCTCAAAGAGATGAAGGAGAGGGACCTGGAGATGCAGAAACAAATCTCCCAGTTGACCAACACCATCACCAAGCTCTCGGAGCAAATCGCCACCCTATCCGCACGTCCCATCCCCACCGCCACCCCCGGAGCCCCCAGGGTTGTGCCGGCACTCCCCCAACAATGCCAGAAGCCACCCACCACCACCAAGCCTCCCCCAGGCCCTGCACCAACCTACGCACAGGTAGCAGAAAAACAGCCGAGGGAGTTTACAGAGGTCAGAAGCAAGAAGAAGGCCAGGAAGGAGACGATCCTCCTGAAGCCTTACCCGACAGTGAACAGGCTGATAATCTTCAGCCTCACGACCGCACCCAATGACCGCAAGGAGGCCGCAGACCGCGCAGTCCAAGTGGCCAACAAGACCATCACCACCCATGCCGACATCAAACACCCACCCCTCATCCTGGCAAACATCACTGCCACCAACAACTTCGTTTTCACGGTCGCACCTCAGCACCTGAACACCAGCTATGAACCATACCTAGCCATCCTCGAGGAGGCACTCCACTAATTCCCAATCGCATCATCCAGGATCAGCCAGCGATGGACCTGTTTCATCGTCCACAGCATCCCGACCACCGCCACACCGGAATCCGCCAGTACGGAAATCGAATCATCCTATCCGTTCCTCTGAATGTGCCAGACACCACGTTGGCTCACCAGTCCTGAACGCCGCCAGGGTAAAGAGGTCTCCTCCATGATCATCACCTTTGTAGGTGAGATGACGAAGAAGTCTCTCGGTGCAACCAGCCTCGCCATGTTCAACCGCGAATGCACTATTGCCGAATACATCACCTTCGGCCCAGCCACCCAATGCAACAAATACCAGACCTTTGGGTACCCGACGCAATGCTGCACCGCCAGCAACCACACCTGCGCTGTGTGTGCACAACTCCACCCCACCAAGGATCATCTATGTGCAATAACGAACTGCAGAGCAGGGCACTCTTGCAACCACCTGCCGATCCGCTATGCCAACTGCCTACAACCACACAAAGACTCCGACCGAAGCTGCTCTACCTATGTCAAGATCATGCTGGGAATGCGCCACGACAATGCAGCAGCCACTGACACGATGATGGCCGCCTAGAGAGCGCCCAAAAGGTGAGGGTATTGCACTGCCTCCTTTACCAAAGTTTCCTTCCACTGCAAGTCTCCTTTATAATGTACCCACAAAACACTTTGATTTCGGCCAATGGGGAGGACGGGTTGTCATGAGTCTTTCTGTACGGTTGGTCGCTGTTACGATTTCTTTGGTGCCGTGCTTTCACTAATTCTTTGGTGCGGTGGGTTTACTTTTCGGCAGCAACGGGAAAGATGGAAGCCCCATAGGGGTGGTATGGTGGGAGGAGCGCATATAGTCTGTAGTACTGAGTGCAATTGATTGAAGTCACATATTATCCTCATAACACCCCCCAAAACTTCACTGTTTTCGCAACACCAAAAATCTTCTCTTCCAATTAAGTTTTCAACAACCCCGGAAACCCACCTCAGGAGTTGGTCAATAGTTTATTAACTAGAGGCTGCACCCCTCCGGAACCCTGCTGGGAATTTTCCCTCCTGTCGCCGCCTGCTTTTCGTGATTTTGGCTCGTGTCGCCAAACTATCACCACCTCGCTAAAAGGCTTCATGTCCACCAAGTACCCCGGTCAAGGATCCCGCGACGCCTTCCTCTGCCCAAACACTCCAGCCACCACCGAAATCTCTGTGCACAGCACCCCAAGAGCCCGCACCAAGCAGCACCCCTCCCGACACCACCTTCAACCTCCTATGGTCGCGGCCTCACGGTCACCCCCCCGCCGCAAAGTGTGGGTGTGAGGAAAACAACACCGACTCCGACGGTGACTCCGACTCCGACGACTCTGAAGACGAAGGAAGGGAAGAAGACGACAACAACGCTATGGACTTCCAATATACGGAACACGTCACTGCAAAGCAGGCGATCAGAGGCGACATGGACGAGCTCACCAGTACTGCCCCCCAGATGGCAGCCCCACTCAGCCCAGAGCATGCAGCACTCTGTGCCGACATCGAAATCATCACCAGCAACCTCCTAGACCAATTTGCCAGAACCATTAGTGCCGAGATCTCCGTGCTTTTCACCCAAAATAACACCACCTTTCAAATCGCCACAAACAGCCTGACCAAGAAAATCGCCACGCTGGGCACCTGAGTCACCCAAATGCAACAACAACTCCTCGCAGCCGCACAGGGCCCTGCCGCCACCACTAAGCCGACTGGGGGCCCAAGCAACATCGGCCCTAACCCAAAGAAAGAGAGAAAGAGATAGGGGAAGGGAGCCACCGAGAACAAATACAACACCAACAACCCTCCGACCAACAATGGCACCAGCACCCGCACATACGCTGACGCCGCCAAAGCACCCATCACCCAACCACACCCACCAACCGAACACGCCACACATGCCACTAACATTGAAGGATGGGAGAACTTGAAGAAGAAAACCCAAAAAAGGAAACCTGCCACACCCAAGCTTATCCCGACCATGTACCCCAAAGCTGAGCGCGAGGTCACGTGCCACTTTCCGGCCGCGTCCCCCACTGAAGCTGCCACCCACGCTGAATGAGACTACATTGCCCGCCAAGTCGTCATGGACGCAGCCCTCCACCGAGTCAACAAAGCCCTGGTCGATAACCAGGATGTAACCGCCCCCCCCTTCCTCCGCGTCCAGGTAACCATGTGTGGATCCATCATCTTCACCACCACCAACACCCAAAACAACATCATCTATGAAGACTACACGACGATCATCGCCAACATACTCTCCTACTACGGCTAGTGCGAGAAGGTCGAAATCGGGAAGCGCTTCAGCCAGTTCCTGCTCCACCGAGTCCTGACCCACCTCCCCCTGCCAGATATCTCCGACAGCATCGCCACCAACTACCCCCAGCTGATCCAGTGCCAGACGCCATGCTGGCTTACCCAGGCAGACCGACGCGAACAGAAAGCAACCTCGACGATAGTCATAACCCTCAGTGGCAGCACCAAGAAGGCTGACATTAGACGACACTACCTCACCATCTGCAGCCGTGAATGCCAACTTGACGACTACATCTCATATGGAAGAAGCACCCAGTGTCGGAACTGCCAGGGCTACGGACACCCTGCCGCCCTGTGCAAAAATCTGTCCCACTGTGCTGTCTGTGCGGATGCCCACGAAACAAAAGACCACCCATAAACTATTCCAGCCTGTAAGAGAGGCCCCACCTGCACCCACCCACCAATCTGCTGTGCCAACTGCGACACACCCCACAAGGCCAGCAACCCCAACTGCCCCACACGCATCAAGATCCGATCCTTCAACAACAACACGAATATGATGGCCATGAACACCCCGGGAGACACCTCCATGGCATGAATGACCGAATAAAATGCCCTCTCACACTGTCAGGTCCGTACAGCTGCTGAACTGTGCAAGGGGCCCAGCGACTACGATTTCAGCATTGCAAGAGTTCGCAAGAAAACCCAAAAACCTTATCTGCCTCCTCCAAGAACCATGGTGCGATAGACATGGAAACCCTCCCACTATGCCAAACTTCGACATGTTCACCCCAACACCAACACGCCCAAGATGTGCAACATATGTCTGCCGTGTACCTGGGCTCAGTGCTACCACCACCTTTGCGGCCCAGGATTCCTTCCTGGGCACCACCATCACATCCCTCCAACAACAACATACCACCACATTCACCCTATACAACCTATACTCCCCTGGACAACCGGACCCAGTAGCAGCCATCCTCCCCATCATCGACCTACCAACAGACTGCCTCCTGATGGGGGACCTCAATGCCCACCACACATGGTGGCAGGGCCCACTGCCCCCATCAGCACGCACTCCGCCGGCCAGCCACACCATCGCCAACTGGCTCACGGAAAACAACTTCCACCTTCACAACAAAATAGCCACCCCCACCACCACCCACCACCCCCAAAACGGGGGGCAACCCTCCACCATTAACCTATACCTCTCCAGGGGCAAGACAAAACAGCTGGTCCTCACCCTGGCAATCGATCACGACACCACCTCGGACCACTGCTCCCTCACTGCCACCCTCTTCCTACCCTCAAATGCAGCACCACAGAAGGCCCAGTGCTGCTGGCGCAAGGCCGACTGGGGAAGCTTCACCTCCCACATACAGGCTGCCCGGATGGACCTCTCAAACCTCCAAGGAACCGAGGATAGGCTCCGCGCCGTCACCAACATTACCCACCTCATCCACGAAGCAACCAACCACACCGTCCCCATGAAAGATCCACGAAGGCAGGAAGCAACATGGTGGAACCAAAACTTGACACTGGCAAAAAGAGCAGTAAAATGAGCAGAGAGACGAGCCCACCGAGAACCCAACGACACCAACCGGAAAGACAGACAGTACAAACAGCACAAATGGTCAACGATGGTACGCAATGCTAAAACAGCGTACCGAATCCAACACCTCCAAGCCGCATCATCCAAGACCATCTGGAAAACGATCTACCACCACAACACACACCACAAACCAATCCCCCCCCTTAACGGGCAAACAACCTTTAGGGGCAAATACGATACGCTACGCAATGCACTCTTTCCCCCAGTCAACGCAACCCCACGAACACGACTCCCCCCTGGCCTCCTCACCTCCACCAAGGACATCTGCCATCACACAAAGCCAGTCACAATACAAGAGACACATCTGGCAATTGTACACCTGAAGTATGGAACCTCAGTTGGCCCAGACGACATCTCATACACCACCCTATGCCACTTCAATACGGTGGCCCCTCACCTCCTCCCACAACTGTTTACAGCCTGCCTCACCTGGGGCATCCATCCACCAGAATGGAAAACGGTAAACTGCGTGGTCATTCCCAAACCTGGCAAGAAGAAATACTCCGACCTCAAGGCCTACCGCCCAATCTCTCTCCAATCATACTTCGGAAAACTCCTCGAATCCATCATCGCCAAGCGGCTCTCCCAGGCCGCCCTCACCTGTGGGGCCACACACCTCTCACAAATGGGGGCCCAGGCAGAAAACTCAGCAATCGACGCCCTACTGAGAACAATCACCCCTATCGCTAGGGCAATCAGCCAGAAGAAAGCAGCAAACAGAACCCCACTACGACCGGCCATCCTCACCCACGACATTGAGGGTGCCTTCAACCAAGTCCACCCAGCAACACTCTGAGAGGTTATGCAACAACGACGCATGCCCCTGTACCTGACGGAGTGGGTTACTGCCTTCAACCCTAACCGGAAAATCGCCTTCAGCTTTGACCAACAATCAGAACAGCCCCAACCATACAGGTGTGGGCTGCCCCTGAGATCCCCAGTCTCCCCAGCCCTGTTCCTCATCTACAGCAATGCCATGCTGGAGAGGAGCCATCAATCCCACGACGCGATCGACACATCCTACGTAGACGATGTATGCATGGTCCAAATGTCGATGACAATCACCCGAGCCAACACACTCCTCGAAGAAAGGACTGAAGAACACCTTGGCAGGGGAGTCCACCTTGGACTAACCTTCGTACCATCCAAGACTGAACTGCTCTACTGCCTCCCTCTCACCAGCAAAGATAAGAACAGGAGTCTTAGCACACACCCCCCTCTCAGAATCAACAACAACACCATTGTGGCCACACGACAAATCAAGTACCTAGGAGTGCACATCGATGAATCACTCAGCTTCCTACACCATGCCACCATGGCAGTGGCCAAGGGCAACCGGGCCCTTGGCAGCCTCAACTTCCTGCGACACTGCTCACGGGGCATCCCTGCACATGTCACCCACCACCTGGCAATGACGGCAATTCTTCCCACAATGTTCTGGGCATCATCTGCATGGTGGACGGGCACCCCGATGATCACTGCAACCTTACACACCACCTACAACTCAGTCGCCCGATGGATTACAGGACTCCCCCTCAATACCAGAATGACGAACCTCATCACACTATCACAACTCCCACCAATGGAGGTGTACCTGGACTACCTATCCCTGCAATATGCCATCCGACTCCACTTCCTCCCCCAACACCATGCTCTGGGCCTGCCACAAGCCCTATCAGAAACCGACCCCAACCTCCCAGGACTCCACCGCCTTTACGCACTCAGCAAGCACTTAGTACAAGACAAACTGGAGAACCGCACTACCACCTCGACAGTGGACAGAACCAATGTGCTCCCCTCCCCAAACCCAGATAAAACAACAACACCCCAACAGCTCCATAAAGAATGGCTCCACACGCTACCAAACCACACCATCGTCATCTACACTGATGGCTCCAAACTTGAGAATGGGTCTGTCGGGTGTGGGTGGGCAACCTTCCACTGCAGTGACCAACAACTCTACCGGCTGGGGGAAGGCAGCTGCCACCTCGGCAACCGGGCTGAGGTGTACAACGCCGAACTCCGCGCAATCCAAGGAGCAGTCACATCCCTCCTCACTACCACCGCACCACGAGCCACAGCAATTATCGGTGTGGACAACCGGGTGGCACTCGAAACACTACAATTCAACAAACACAACCACGAATATGCCCACCGAGCCCTGGAAATGATTAGCAACCTCAGCCTACTGGGCTGGGAGATCTCCACCACCTGGTGCCCCTCCTACTGCAACATCAAGGGGAACGAACGAGCTGACACACTCGTCCAACAGGGAGCCACCTCTGCCATTCTCTGCCTCTTTGCGCTCACCACCAAGACATGGCTACTGGCTCAAGCAAGAGCGGAGCTCCTCTGACGGTGGAAAACAGAAATACCACTGTTAAAGCCCTCATTCAAGTTTCCCAGCCACCTCCACGGAGCGAACTGGGCCGATACATGAGGAATATGGAGAGTCTTCTGCAACCGATCAGCCTCCAACCCATCCCCCAACATCACAGCAGACCCATGCCCTTGTGGCATGGACCTTACCTCCTCTCACCACCTACTACAAGACTGCCCGCTGCTGACGCCGCAGCGGGTACTCCTCTGCAAAGCCACCACAGGAGACATTCAGTCCCAGGAATTCATCACCGCACCTGAAAACACAAACCTGCTGCACCACTTCCTACGGGCAACAGGCCGGGGTCACTCCGCGCTTATCCGGTTCGACGGAAACCACAACACACCAGACTGCACCGATGTTAGCGACCCGAACTCCCACGAGCCGGACTTCTGCGCTTTCGAACCATAAAAGATATCATGACCGACACGACAAACGGGAGGAAGGACAGAGGCGATTGGTTTCTTTTGTACTGTCAGAGCATTTCCTGGTTCCCTTATTCTGTGTCATGCGTTGCGATCCTTGATTCCTGTCCTGCTTGTTCTTTTCCTTGGTGCGTATACTTCTTCGGCGGTTGGGAACGATGGAAGCCCCACATGGGTGGTACGGCGAGGAGGAGCGCACAAAATCTGTAGTGTTAAAGCGCGATAGATGGAAATCGAATATTATCCTCACAATACCCCCCAAAACTCCACTGTTCTTGCGACACCAAAAATCTTCTTTTCCAATTACGTTTTCAACAACCCCAGAAACCCACCTCAGGAGTCGGTCAATAGTTTATTAGCTAGAGGCCGCACCCCTCCGGAATCCTCCTGGGAATTTTCCCTCCTGTCGCTGCCTGTTTTTCATGACTTTGGCTCGCGTCGCCAAACTATTACCACCTCGCTTACAGGCTTCATGTTCTCCAGCAACCCCGATCAAGGATCTCTCGACTCTTTCTTCCGCCCCAACACCCCCGCCACCGCAGAGATTTCTGCACCGAACCCCGCCCAGCAAACCCTCCGACCCCCTCCCCGAAGTACAACCTCACAGTCCCCCTCCCCTGCCAAGCGAGCACGCGAGGACGACGAAGCGGCATCCGAATACGGATCCGACTCCGGCGACGAGAACGAAGAAGAAGACGAAGAGGAGACAAATGACGACGCCATGGACTTCCAGCCCACCCAATGTATCACTGAGACCCAGGCAATTGGCGGAGATGCCAACAAACCCGCCAACACAGCCCCCAGATAGAGGTCCCAATGAGCCCCGAACATGCCGCACTGCGCGCCGATTTCGAAATAATCACCAACAACGTTATGGAACATCTCTACAGGACCATCTCCGCGGAGATTAAGCAACTCTTCACCAAAAACAACACTACAATCCACAACGCTACCACTGAACTCTCCAAACAAATCTCCTCGCTTGGAACCTGGGTCACCCAGGTACAGCAACAACTCCGCTCAACCAAACGTAGGCCAGCCCCCTCTGCTCAACCGACCGGGGCCCGCGCCCCCACCGATGCCAACCCGAAGCAAGAGAGAAGGAGGAAGGAGAAGAGAGCTAACAACAACAACGCCGATAACAACGAACCAAACACGACTACGAACACCCGCCCCACCACCTGTACTTATGCTGACGCTGTCAAGACCCCGACCGCCCAGTCACAATCGCCAACCAAACAAACCAAACATGCCACCAATGTTGAAGGATGGGAGAACCTGCGAAAGAGGAGCCAAGGGAAGAAGCCGGCCCCACCCAAGCTCGTCCCAACCATGTACCCCCAAGCTGAATATGAGGTCACGTGCCACTTCTCAACTGCAACCCCCACCGAAGCCGCCGTCTATGCCGAACGACACTACAGTGCCTGTCAAGCCATCTCCGATGCCGCGCTTCACCGAGTCAACAAAGCCCTGGTCGACAACCAGGACATAACCGCATCCCCCTTCCTCCGCGTCCAGGTCACCATGCGTGGATCTATCGTCCTCACTACCGGCAACACCCAAAACAACATCATCTATGAAGACTATGCCACGATCATCGCAGATGCTCTCTCCTACTACGGAAAATACGAGAAGGTGGAAATAGGGACATGTTTCAGCCAGTTCCTCCTGCACGGCGTCCATACCCACCTCTCCCTACCCGACATCTCTAACAGCATCGCCACAAACTACCCCCAACTAACCCAAGGACAGACCCCACGCTGGCTCACCCCGGCAGACCGACGCGAACAAAAATCAACCTCCACAATCGTCATGACCCTCACTGGCAGTGTCAAGATGGCCGACATCGGACAACACTACCTCACGATCTGCAACCGCGAATGCCAACTCAACGACTACATCTCGTACCGAAGAAGCACCCAGTGTCACAACTGCCAGGGCTATGGACACCGGACAGCCCTATGCAGGAACCCCTCCCACTGCGCCATCTGCGCGGAAGCCCATGAGACCAAAGACCACCCCTGCACCATCCCGACCTGCAAGAAAGGCCCAGCCTGCACCCACCCGCCAATCTACTGCACCAACTGCCAGACCACCCACAAGGCCAGTGACCCCAACTGCCCTGAACGAATCAAAATCCGATCCTTCAACAACAACGCGAACACGAATGCCACAACCAACCCGGGAGATGCCCCCATGGCGGAAGTAGCCGAATAAAATGGCCTCACATGCCATCGGGTCCATGCAGCTGTTGAACTGTGTGAGAGGCCATGCGACTACGATTTCAACACTCCGAGATTTTGCAAGAAAAACATAAAACCTTATCTGCCTTACCCAAGAACCATGGTGCGATAGACATGGAAACCCACCACACCTACTGAACTTCAACCTCTTCCTCCTGACACCCACGAAGCCCAGATGCGCCACATACGTATGTCAACTCCCTGGGCTCAGTACCACCACCACCTTCACAGCCTAGGACTCCTTCCTAGGCACCACCATCACACTGCAACAAGAACAACACACCACCAGCTTCACCATCTTCAACCTGTACTCACCCGGAAGACAAGAACCGTTGGCAGCCCTGCTCCCCTCGATCAACATCCCAGCAAACTTCCTAATAATGGGCGACCTCAATGTACACCACCCATGGTGGTAGGGCCGCCTACCCCACACAGCCCGCACCTCCCCGGCAAGCCATGCCATTGCACACTGGCTCGAACACAACAACTTCCACCTCTAAAACAAGCCAGCAATCCCTACCCACCATCCAAGGAATGGAAGCAACCCCTCCACCATCGACCTACATCAGGAAAAAAAAAAATTGCGTTCTGAGCGTCCGGACGCACAAGACGCTCTGGACGCTTTGGACGCAACCTGCTTAACTCGGACGCAGTTCGCCATGGTACCGTGCATCCGGACGCAGCTTGCCATGGCATCTGCCTACTGGACGCAGTGTGTCAGGGCATTTTCCTTCTGGACGCAGCCGTGTCAGTGCATTTTCCTTCTGGACGCAGCTGTGTCAGGGCATTTTCCTTCTGGACGCAGCCGTGTCAGGGCATTTCCTACTGGACGCAGCCGTGTCAGGGCATTTTCCTTCTGGACGCAGCCGTGTCAGGACAAATGGCGTCCGGACGATGCGTGTCATGGCACCGCGGTCATGCTGGCTGTCAAGGCACGGAACATTGCAGCAAATACTCTCGTCGCATTCGCAAACACGCAGCGGGTTCCAGGCATAGTGACTCAGTACAGTTCTATTCTTTATATCTAATGTACATCTATATATGCTACTACCACACTTCGCGCGGAAACAAAGGAAAGTTGGCAAATACGACACGACGCGTTGAGCACGATGCGATGAGCACGACGCGATGAGCACGACGCGATGAGCACGACGCGATAAGCACGACGACTATGAGGAGGATGGCGATAAGGACGACAGTGGCGAGGACGATAGCAAGTAGGACGCGACGAGTATGATGGCGAGCTTTGTGGCATGGTTAGCACAGCTCTCAGAGTGACAGACAACGGGAAGTTGTACAATACAACGTGACAACTACGATGTCAAGGAGGGTGCCGGCGGTGAGAACGATAGTGAGTAGGATGCAGCGAGTAAGACGCGGCGAGTATGATGTCCATCAGGGGGCCGGCGGCGAGAACGATAGTGGGTAGGATGCGACGAGTAAGACGCGGCGAGTATGATGTCCATTAGGGTGCCGGCGGCGAGAATGATAGCGGGTAAGACGCGGCGAGTGTGGGAGCGAGTAGGACGCTGCGGGTATGGGAGCGAGTAAGATGTGGCGAGCATATGGCGAGCTTTGTGATATGGTTAGCTCAGCTCTCAGAGTGACAGACACCGGGGAGTTGTACAATACCCAGTGAGGAGTACGATGTCAATGAGGGTGCCGGCGGCGAGGACGATAGCGAGTAAGACGCGGCGAGTATGGTGGCGAGAAAGACGCGACGAGTATGAGAGCGAGTAAGATGCGGCGAGTATGGTGGCGAGAAAGACATGACGAGTATGATGGCGAGCTTTGTGACATGTTTAGCACACCTCTCAGAGTGACAGGAACAGCGGTGGGAAGTGGTACAATATGAGGTGACGAGTACAATGTCGATGAGGAGGATGGCGGCAAGTAACGTAGCGAGAAAGACGTGACGAGTAAAATGTCGATGAGGAAAATGTCGACGAGTAGGATGAGGTGAAAGGAGAAGAAAAAAGGGGTCTATGAGTGATGAGCGAGCCAAACCTTGCAAAAGCGCAAGCGTTAGTAATGACTTGGCGCTTTCCATTGCCATCGTACTCGCCACGTCGTACTTGCTCTCATACTCGCCGCGTCTTACTAGCTCTCATACTCGCCGCCTCCTAATCACTATCGCTCTCGCCGCCGGCATCCTCATTGACATCGTACTCATCGCGTTGTATGGTACAACTTCCAGCTGTCATTCACTCTGAGAGCTGCGCTAACCATGTCACGAAGCTCGCCATCATACTTGTCGCATCTTACTCGCCATTATACTCACCGCGTCTTACTCGCTCGCATACTCGCCGCGTCCTACTCGCTATCGTCCTCGCCGCCGGCCCCCTCATGGACATCATACTCGCTGCGTCTTACTCGCCGTGTCCTACTCGCTATTGTTCTCGCCGCTGGTGTAACACTCGGGTGTTTCACCAACGGCACAATCGCCCAGGTGGTCACCAACAGTCTATCACCCTTGAGCGGGCAACACTTGTATGATGGCAGCGGAGCGACTGTGTAGTCCCGAAGGATTCGCACGGGAGCGGGTGGGAAATTCACTAAGAGATTCGTGTTCGAAATATCACTAGAGAGTTGATCCCAGAAACAATGTAATATTGTTAAGGCTCAACTTCCGACTGATCGTTGCTGATGCCTCTCTACAT
>Ga0307508_10001892_pt1 | contig 23023 bp, 22 predicted proteins | sample 9_EM_MG_FD_203089 | JGI IMG/M metagenome (GOLD analysis project Ga0307508, IMG submission 203089) | Populus trichocarpa ectomycorrhiza microbial communities from riparian zone in the Pacific Northwest, United States - 9_EM | ecosystem: Host-associated > Plants > Roots > Unclassified | place... | reverse complement strand
GCGGACCCAACATAGACCGGCACAGCTACAAAGCCACCATCAGTATCGACATCATCACAAACCCTTGTTAACCACCCATCCGCCTTAACCGAGCGGCGTTGCCGCTAGCACTCCTCCAAGAATCCGTGATGAATCTGTAGCCTGCCCGGGAGACAAGTCCTCGCTGGGGCATCACAACCAGATAGGCGTAGGCACATCCCGCCAGTTGTGAAGAAAAATCGAACTGCTGTCTTCCCGACGCCGTCACTCTGCGTGCCTTCACGCGAACCTGTGAGTTTCCGGTCAGCCCACACATCCCTTGGAATAGATCAGATAGTGCGGTGACTTGCAACCCTCACCTGGTTGGCGAACATTCATGGTCACCGCCCTGGTCAGGCGAGTTCGCCGATGTCGGTCGGGTTCGCGGGCGGCACTGACCGCCGGAAGCGCCATCACCGAGCAACGCGGGCATTCTCGCGGCCTGCGCAGTGCGGCGCTTTCCGCGGTGTTCGTGCTGCCCGACGTGCTGTGGTGGGTCAGTGCCCGCGCGGTGCGGCAACGGGGCGTGGCCCGGGATGTGCCCGCCTTCGTCCGCTGACCACGGGCCGCGCCGGCAGATGCGGATGGAGGCCGGACGCAGGGTGCGGCGGCCTCCATCGCGCGGTGCTGTGAGCTTCAGCGGTGGTGTCCGTTGTCCGAGCTGTCTTGCCCGCTCGAGCCGCCCTGACCGCCGTGGCCACCTTGATCGTTCGGCATTCCCGGGCCGTGGTGGGGCCAACCGTTGTCGTTGTCCCCGTTGCTATGCACCTTCAGCCGCCACAGTCCCCGGTACATCCCGTCGGAGACCTGGTCGCAGTACGGGCCGTACCACCGGCCCTCCGAACTGCCGACGCGCCCGACCCACTGGCAGTCGGACTGGTCACGGAAGAAGCCGACCACGTAGCCCTGGTCGTGCCGGGGCTGCGGTCCGGCCGGGCCCGCCTGCGCCGGCCCCGCTAGCGACGCGCCGGTCATCAGACCGGCCCCTATCAGCACTGACAGCCGTGCCATGGTGTTCATGTCCCGTCCTCCCTGCTAATGACATGACCCCACCAGACGACCACGGTCCGGCCTCAGATGCATAGAAGTCAGACATTTTGCGATATTATACTGTAAGTTGTGCTATAATCGCGGCAAGTAGCCTTGAAGATCAACGAAATAGTCTCAGGGCTGGCTGGTCGACGGCTCCCCGGTCTCGACGTGGCCGACCAGCCGGCGGGCGTAGTCGTGGTTCAGGTCGCTGGCGATCGAGACGTCGTACCAGCCGCCGCGGAGCGAGAGCTTGTGGACCTGGCTCTGGCCGGGATTGAGGCGCACCACCGTGCGCCCGCCGCGGTATCCGTCGGTGACGACGACCCGGGCCGCGCGGGCCGACGGGTTGGCCAGGGTGATCCGGTCCCGCCGGGCCGTGACCTCGACCCCGGCGCCGCGGAAGTGGCGCAGGAAGCCGTTCGGGCCGTGCACGGTGAGGTCCGCGTCGGCGGGCCAGACGCCGGTCAGGTGGGTGTGCGCGGCCGCGGTGAAGGTCTGCGGATCGCCGCCGGCCCGGGTCACGTAGAAGGTCGCGCCCACGTCGCCGCGGCTGGCGAAGGTGACCCGCAGCTCGCCGCCGCCCACCCGGGCGTCCGCGGCGAGGTCGTAGGGCAGCGGACGGGCCGGCCTCACTCCGGGCTCCTGCTTGGGCAGTTCCGGATCGGCGGGCGGCGTCGGCACGTAGTCGGGGTGGCGCAGGCGGTCCGGCGGCGCGTACGCGGTGGTGTCCGGAAGCCTGGGCGGCGCCGTGCGGGTCCTGCCGAAGTCGAAGGCGGCCGTCAGGTCGCCGCAGACCGCGCGGCGCCAGGGCGTGATGTTCGGCTCGTGCACGCCGAACCTGTTCTCCAGGAACCGGATGATCGAGGTGTGGTCGAAGACCTCGGAGCAGACGTAGCCCCCGGTGCTCCACGGCGAGACGACCACCATGGGCACCCGCAGCCCGAGACCGTACGGTCCGGCGGCGTGCCCGTTCGACGCGGCGAGGAACTCGTTCTCCAGCGAGACCGTCGAGTTCCCGGGCGTGGGGTACGCGGGGACCATGTGGTCGAAGAAGCCGTCGTTCTCGTCGTAGGTGACCAGCAGCGCCGTCCGCGCCCAGACCTTCGGGTCGGCGGTCAGCGCGTCGAGGACCTTCGCGACATACCAGGCGCCGTAGTTGGCGGGCCAGTTCGGGTGCTCGGTGTAGGCCTCGGGCGCGACGATCCAGGAGACCTTCGGCAGCGTCCCGTTGACCACATCGGACCGCAGCGGGGCGAACATGTCGTCGCCGGCCTTGAGGTTCGTGCCGGTCCGCGCCTTCTCGTAGAGCGGGCTGCCCGGCGCCGCGTTGCGGTAGCTGTCGAAGTAGAGCAGCGAGTTGTCGCCGTAGTTGCCGATGTACGGGTCCGCGGTCCAGCCCCAGAAGCCGGCCGCGTCCAGCCCGTCGCCCGCGTCCTGGTAGATCTTCCAGGACACCCCGGCCGCTTCGAGCCGCTCCGGATAGGTGCCCCAGCCGTACCCCAGCTCGTCGTTCGTGACCACCGGGCCGCCGCCCGCGCCGTCGTTGCCCACCCAACCGGTCCACATGTAGTACCGGTTGGGGTCCGTCGGACCGAGCAGCGAGCAGTGGTACGCGTCGCAGATCGTGAACGCGTCGGCGAGCGCGTAGTGGAACGGGATGTCCTCGCGGGTCAGGTACGCCATCGTGGTCGGCGTCTTGGCCTGCACCCACTGGTCGTACCGGCCGCCGTTGAAGGCCGCGTGCCCGTCGTTCCAGCCGTGCGCGAGGTCCTGGATGAACTGCAGGCCCAGGTCGTCGGCGTCGGGCCGGAACGGCAGCAAGCCGTCCTGCTGCCAGACCGGCCGTCCGCTCGGCAGCGTCACCGGCGTACGGTCGCCGAAGCCGCGCACCCCGCGCAGCGACCCGAAGTAGTGGTCGAAGGACCGGTTCTCCTGCATGAGGATGACGACGTGGTCGATGTCGGCGATCGTGCCGGAACGCCGGTCCGCGGGGATCTCCGCGGCCCGGGCGATGCTGGGTGAGAGGGTGGCCATGGCGGTCGCGCCGCCGGCCATCGCCAAGAATCCACGGCGGTTGATCGGGCTCATGCAGCCCAGTCTTGGCGGGCGTTCGCGAACTGCGGGCGGCCCGCAGAAGAACTGATCAGGTCAGCTCACTGTCCGCCGGTTGCCCGCACCTCCAAAATCGACAGATTCAGTGTCGTGGTTGTTGCGAAAAGGTAACGGGCCCTTGCCGCCCGCGATCACGCGTGCCAGCCTCCAGCCATGGTTGCGCAACCATGTCCAGGTGGCGCAGACCGCGTTCCTCGCCCCCGCTCCTCCCGCGAATCCGCCACCGGAGATGACATGTCCAACATCCTGATGAGACCCGGCAAGCCGATGGTCCGTGCCGTCACCGCCGCGCTCGCCGTCGTCGCCGTGCTGCTGGGCACCGCTTCCGGGGCCGGCGCCGGCGGCCGGCACGAGCCCGGCGGCACCGGCGACTTCCGGGGAGTCAACTGGGCCGACCCACGGGACAACTACGCCGGCGACGCCGTCGTGCCCAGCGGGCTCGCGGTGACCGACAGCTACCCGACCGTCTACCGCATCGCCCAGCGCATGGTCCGCGGGTTCCGGCAGAACCTCGGGGCCACCACGCTGCGGCTGCCGATCAACCCGGCGAGCGTCGGCACCGCGTGGTGGAAGTCGTACCGCGGCGCGATCGACGCGGCCACCGCCGGCGGCGACAAGGTCATCCTCAGCTACTGGGAGGCCGACACCAGCAAGGACGGGCTGATCGACGACGTCGCCGCGTGGAACACGATGTGGGACACGGTGGTGCGGGCGTACCGTGACAATCCGCGGGTCTACTTCGAGCCGATGAACGAGCCGCACGGGTACGCGTTGAGCGAGTGGGTCTCCGTCACCTCGGGCTGGCTGGCCCGGCACCGGGACGTGCCCCGCGGCCGCGTGGTGATCAGCGGGACCGGCTACAACGACAACGTCACCGGCGTCGGCGCCGCCCCGCAGCTGCGGGGAACGCTGTTGTCGCTGCACTTCTACGGCTTCTGGGCCGCCTACACCCAGGAGGCGGACTGGGTCGCCAACCTGAGCGCCCGGATCGGCGCGTACGCCGGGCGGACCATCATCGACGAGGCCGGGGCGCCGATGACGATCGGGCTGAACTACGGCGCGCACAACGGCAACATCTACACCTCGTACTTCGCGGCCGTCACCGACACCGCCCGCGCCTCGGGGATGGGCCTGGTCTACTGGCCGGGGCTGCGTTTCGGCGACGCGTACTCGATCGAGTCGGTCGGCAGCGACGGCCGCCTGGTCGACAACAGCGCCACCGGCGTCGCCCAGCTGCGCTGGGGGTACGGCTTCGGAACCGTCCCGCCCGTCAACGACCTGCCGCCGGCCCCGCCCGGCGAGGTGCTGCGCGGCGTGGGCTCCAACCGCTGCGTCGACGTGCCCGGTTTCAGCACGGCCAACGGGACCCAGCTCGACCTGTGGGACTGCAACGGCGGCGGCAACCAGTCCTGGAACTTGACCGCGACCAAGGAACTGACCGTCTACGGCGATAAGTGCATGCAGGTCGGCGGCACCGGGACCACCGCGGGCGACCCGGTGATCATCGCGGACTGCACCGGCGCCGCGGCCCAACAGTGGAACCTCAACGCCGACCAGAGCGTGACCAGCGTCGCGAATCCCGCGCTCTGCCTCGACGCCGCGGGCGCCGGCACGGGCAACGGCACCGCGGTCGACGTCTGGTCCTGCAACGGCGGCAGCAACCAGGCGTGGGCCAGAACCTGATCCGTCGCGCTCAGCGCGGAGGCGCCGCGGTGCTCGACCGGACGATCAGCTCGGTCGGGACCGCGGTGCGGTCGTGGGCGTCGGGCCCGGTCCCGGTCCCGGCGACCTTGCGCAGCAGTTTCTGGACGCTGAGCCGGCCGACCGCGGTGAAGTCCTGCCGCACGGTCGTCAGCGGCGGCCAGAACGACCGGGCCTCCGGCATGTCGTCGAAGCCCGCCACGCTGACCTCGGCCGGGATACGCCGGCCGAGCTCGTGCAGGGCTCGCATGGCGCCCAGCGCCATCTGGTCGTTCGCCGCGAAGATCGCCGTGACCTCGGGCCGGGCGCCCAGCTCCAGGCCGTGCGCGTGGCCGGACTCGGTCGTCCAGTCGCCGTAGCGCACCTCGGGCGGGTCGATGCCGGCCTCGCACAGCGTGCGCTGCCACGACTCGACCCGGTGGATGGCCGAGAACGAGGTCAGGGGTCCGGCGATGTGCCACACCTGGCGGTGGCCGAGCGCGAGCAGGTGCTCGGTCGCCTGCCGGGCGCCCAGGGCCTGGTCGGTGTCCACAACCGTGAAGCCCGCGCCGGCGTTGGAGTCGATCACCACCACCGGGATGCCGGGCGGGAGGGTGAACTCGGCCTCGTCCAGCCGGTGCGCCTCGAAGATGATCACGGCGCCGTCGACCGCCGCCTCGGCGAGCCGGTTGTAGGCGCCGGACACCCGGTCCAGGCTCGGGTCGGAGATCGGGATCAGGGTCACCGCCTGGTTGGCGAGCGCGGCCTCCTTGGCGATGGCGTCGAGCGTACGCATGTTGCCGAAGGTCTCGAGCGTCGACACGATGACGCCGATCGTGTTGAACCGGCCGCTCTTGAGCGCCCGGGCGGCGCCGTTGGGCCGGTATCCGAGCGCCCGCATCGCCTCGATCACCCGCTGCCGGGTCGCGGGGTCGACGTTGAGGTGACCGTTGGACACTCGGGAGACCGTCTGCGGCGCGACGCCGGCGCGTCGGGCCACGTCGACCATGGACGGCCTGGCCCGGCCCGGCGCGCGCTCGCTCACAATCCCCGCCCCTCGCCGGCTTTACCGGGCAGGATAGCCCCGCCCACCGGCGTGGTGGCACGCGCCGGCCGCCCGGCGGCCGCTGGGGCGGGCGACGAGCCAGCCGACCATGCCGGCTCTCCCTACCGCGCCGGGCGGTAGGTGAGAATGGCGACCCCCGACTCGGTCACCACGTTGCCGACGAGTTCGAGGCGTACGGCCGTGGCGCCGTCCGCGAGCAGGGTTCTGCCCTTGCCCAGCAGGACGGGGTGCACCAGGACGCGATATTCGTCGATGAGGTCGTGCTCCGCCAGCTCGTGCATGAGGTCGTGGCAGCCGTACATGACCAGGTCCTGGCCGGGCTGCCGCTTGAGCTCGGCCACGCCGTCGGCGACGTCGCCCTTGATCAGCCGGGAGTTCTCCCAGGTCAGGTCGTCGAGCGTGGTCGACGCGACGTGCTTGGCCATACTGTTGATCTTGTCGATGTAAGGGAGCTTCCCCGCCCGCGGAGGCCAGATGGCGGCGAAGACCTCGTATGTCTTGCGGCCCAGCAGCAGAGCGTCGCTGTCCTTCAGAAGCTCGGTGTGATAGACGACCGACGCGTCGTCGTCATACGGAATCACCCAGTCCTGCAGGTCGTCCACCCGCCCGTCCAGCGTCGCGTAGGTCGACACAATCAGTTTTCTCATCGCGGCCTCTTTCGGTGTGTGCCTTGAACTCCGACAACGAGACAGACACCGCGACCGCGGGAAAGGGGGCGGCCGCCGGTCAGGTCAGCTCGGAGCGGCGGTCGCGGGCGCCGGCGAGGCCGACCAGGACCAGGCCGGCCAGCAGCAGCACGAGGGCGATAGCGGCCGCGGCGCGGTCGGCGCCCGGGCGGGTAGGCCAGGCCCACAGGCTGTCGATCCGCAGGTCTACCTCGCCGCCGCAGTAGAGCACGTAGCCCAACGGCACCGTCCAGGCCAGGTGCGCGCCGAGAAGCCCCGCCGTGAGCAGGGCGATCCCGGTGAACCCGACCAGGTTGCGCAGCAAGGCGATACCGTACGTGGCGGTCAGCGCGGCCGCGGCGGTCACGGCCAGAGCGACGCCGGTGAGGGTCAGCAGGTGCGCGGCACGTAGCAGCGGAAGCGGGCTGCTCGCGGTGTGCTCGACCTCGCCGAACGGATTGTGGGTGCCGGCGGCGACGGCCGTCGCGGCGGCCGCGGCGAACAGCAGCAGGACGACCTGCGGAAACAGTCCGGCGCCGCTGGTCCAGGGTTGGCTGGCCCGCACGGCCGCCGCGATGGCGGCCAGCGCGACGAGGCCGCGGCCGGTCTGGCGGCCACGCAGGTGCAACCCGATCAACTGTCGGGCAGGCAGAGTCATGACATCTCCGGTCTAACCGGACGAGCCGGTTCGGGACAGGTCGGATCGGGACAGGTCGGATCGGGACAGGTCGGTTCGGGACGGATCGGGACGGGCCGGATCGGGACGGGCCGGATCGGGACGGGCCGGATCGGGACGGGCCGGATCGGGACGGGCCGGATCGGGACGGCCAGCTCAAGGCAGGTCGGTGAGGGTGAGGGTGCCCGCTCGCAGGGCGGCGGCGTGGGCGGCGAACCAGGCACGCCGGTCGGCGGCGTCCAGGGCGGCGAGCCGTCGCGCGGCCGCCGTGTCGACGGTGGAGGGTGGCAGGAGGCCCGGCTCGGGTGTGACGCCGGCCTGGCCCAGCAGGTAGACGGCGACGGCGCGCTGCGCGGCGCCGGCCTGCGCGGGCAGGGCGCCGGGCGCGCTCACCAGGGCGAGGGCGAAACGGGTCCGCAGGTCGGTGAGGGCCCGGTACGGGACGATGGTGTCGCCGCTCAGCTGGTAGTTGCCGAACCCGAAGGCCAGCAGGCTGCCGTCGGGGTTGGACTGGGTCACGCCGGAGGGCATGGCCGGGGTGCCGGCCAGCGGCGCCGCGACCGGGCTCAGCGCCGTCTCCAGCGCGGCCAGCTCCCGGCGGAACGCGGGATGCACGCAGATCGGCAGCGGCGAGCCGGCGCAGACCGGCGTGTACGCGACCGGGACCGCCACGGACGGCGGCCGAGCGGCGTGACCGAAATCGCCGACGGGGCTGCGATATGCCAGCCCGCTCGCCGTGGCGACCAGCACGAGGCCGGCCGCGGCCACAGCGCCGCCCCAGAGTCGGCCCGCCCGGGCGCCCCGGCGCCGGTTGGCCGCGAGCAGGCCGGCCGCAGCCGCGGCCACGCCGAGGAAGCACAGCGCCTGGGCCTGGGCCAGGCTCGGATCCACCCGGAAGAACGGGGACTCCCCGATGCTCGGGTAGATCGGGCTGAGCCGGCCCAGCCGTCCCCCGGCCAGCGCCCACTGCATCACCGCGGCCATCGTCGCGAACGTGCCGATCGCGACCAGCGGCGCGGTCAACCGGCCGGGCAGCAACTTCCCGGCCACGAACCCGAGCACCGAGCACGCCAGGACGGACGTGAGGCCGGACAGTACGGGCCAGAGCACCGGATGCCCCCAGGTCGCCTGCCCCGTGGTGATCGCGAACACCGCGCCGGCGTTGGCCGCGTAACACAGCACGGCCCAGAGGGCGGTGGCACTCCAGGTGGCCAGCCAGCGCGCGAGCGGCGGGTACGGCGTACAGGTCAACAGGTCGGTGACGCCCCGGCGGCGTTCCCGGTAGGCCGCCCAGGCCGCCGTGCCCGCCACGAACGGCCCGATCGCCTGAACCGTGCTCTGCACGTCGTTGCTGCGGCTGGTCCAGAGCGCCACCGGGGTCAGGTGGCGGGCGATCGGCGAGAGCAGCAGCAGGCCGGCCATGGCGGGAATCATCGGCAGCATGGCGCTGCGCCGCACCTCGACGGGGAACAGGCGCCTCAAAGTCGTGCCTGCGCCAGGACGGCGGCGTAGCCGCGCTCGAGGGGCGCGTCGCCGACCGCGTGCCCAAGGCCCCGGTCGGTCAGCTCGGCCGGGCTGCCGTGGAACACGATCCGCCCGTCGTACATCAGCGCGACCCGGTCGCAGGCGGCGCCGACGTCCTCGACCAGGTGGGTGCTGACCACGACGGTGGCGGACCCGCCGATCTCGCGCAGCAGCGCCCGGAACCCCATCCGCTGCTCGGGGTCGAGCCCGGCGGTGGGCTCGTCGAGCAGCAGCAGGCCGGGATCGTTCACGATGGCCTGGGCGATGCCGACCCGGCGCAACATGCCGCCGGAGAGCGTACGCAGCTTGGCGCGGGCCCGGTCGCCCAGCTGGACCCGGTCGACGGCGCTGGCCGCCGCGCGCGCCGCCCGGGCCGGCGGGATCTCCTTGAGCAGCGCGAAATACTCCACGAACTCGAAGACCGTGAAGTTCGGGTAGTAGCCCAACTGCTGGGGCAGGTAGCCCAGCCGGCGGCGGATCTCCCGCCGCTCCCGGTGCGCGGCGGGGTCGCGGCCCAGCAGGCGGACGCTGCCGGAGCTGGGCGGGATCACCGTGGCCAACATCCGCAGCAGCGTGGTCTTGCCGGCGCCGTTGGGCCCGAGCAGGCCGAACACGCCGGCGTCCGCGCTCAGTTCGACGTCTCGCACCGCGGTCGCCCGCCCGAACCCGCGGGTCAACCCCTGGACTTCGATGTTCATATCCCACCTCGTACGCGGTCTCCGGGTATCCGCGTCACGTGCAGGACCACTGCCACACACGCCGCGGCGAACAGAAGGTCGGGCAGGATCAGCGCCGGGACGGACGCCGCCCGTTCGGCGCCGCCGGTGGCCACCTGGGCGGCCAGCACCGCGATCGCCCACCCGGCCAGCCCGATGGCGGCCCCGGCCGCGGGCGAGCCGGTCAGTGTGGCGGCGGCCAGGCACAGCGCGGCGACCGCCGTCATCGGGACCAACCAGGCCACGGTGACGCCGCCGGCGGCCGGCGCGGCCAGCGACGCCGCCACGCCGAGGGCGGCGTTGACCGCGAACACGGCCAGGGCTCGCGCCAGCAGCACCGTCCGGGCGCTGACCGGCACGCTGCGGGTCAGCTCGTACGCGGGGTCGGTGCCGGGACCGTACGAGTAGGCTATGCCGGCGCCGGCCAGCGCGGGCGCCAGCAGCGGCACCAGGGTCGTGCCCAACTCCCGGGAGACCAGCACGCCCACGGCCAGAACCGCGGCCGAGGCGAGCAGCCACGAGCCGAGCAGCGACGGCGTGGTCACCAGCGCCCGCGCCAGCCCCGGCGAGCGCAGCAGCCGCCGGGCCACCCGCTCCACGGCCGCCGGCTGCGAAGCCCAGATGCGTGCCGTGACCCCTTCCCAGACGCGGTCCAGATCGGCCGCCATCATGCACCGTCCCTTCCCAACGCCGCCCGCAACGCCTGCCGCACGCGGGAGGCGCGGCTCTTCACCGTGCCCCGGGAGATGCCGAGCCGGAGCGCGACCTCCGCCTCCGGCCGGTCCTCGACGAACAGCAGCCGCCACAGCTCGCGCCGCGGGCTGCCGGCCGGGCCCAGCTGTGCCAGCGCCCGCGCCAGCTCCACCTGGGCCAGCGCCGCGTCCTCGGGATTGTCGTCGCCGGGCGGCTCGACGGCCGGCCACGCCCGCACGCCGGATCGCCCGTTGCGGCGCAGCCAGAGCGCGGCCTGCCGGACGGCGATGCCCCACAGCCACCCGCCGGCGCGGCCCTGCGGCCGGTAGCGCCGCGAGCCCTGCCAGGCCCCGACGAACGTCTCCTGGAGCACGTCCTCGACCGCGTCGGCGGGCACCAGCCGGCCCAACCGCGCCTCCAGCCAACGGGCATGGCGGTCGAACAGCTCCCGTAAGGCTGCGTCGTCCCCGCCGGCCACCGCGGCGACCAGCTCATCGTCGTCCATCGGCCCTCTATTGCGGGAAGGGCCGCTCCGGTTCCCGTCCCATCGAGGAAATCTCGGACGGCGGCCGAACACTCCCCCGCCCGCCCACTCTAGGGCCCGACCTCCAACGACGCCGGAAGGTGCCGTACGCCGAGCGGGCGTCCGGGCGGAGCGCCGGATTCACGGCGTGATGATCGAGGACGCTCGGGTGAGCCCGCGTCGCCGGATTCCGGTGATTGTGGGCGGATTCCGCGGCCACCCGGTCGGCCGACCGGCCCCCGGCGGCCGCCCATTCGCCTGAGGCGGCGAGGGCTCAATTGCCCTTTCATCCCACTCGAACGCATATTCGGGAGGCAGGACCGGGTACTCTGGCGCACCGGGACCGGCAATCACGGAACCTAAGGAAGACTTAAAGAAGACACGCGGTAATAAACGTTATCGAATGGCCGGAACGCGAGTGCCTGGACCGTTCTTCCGGGCCGCCTTGAAATTCTCCTTTTGCGCGTTGAATCGGCCGTCGCGGCCCTGCATACTCTCGGCGAAACCGCTCCACATCATGTGCCGAAAAGGCAGGGACTAAGGATCGAAATGCGTACTGACGCTCAGCATGTCGCATTGTCCGACCCACGTAAGCGGCGCCGGACGACCCGCGTGGTTCTCGGCGCCGCTATCGCCGCGGCGCTCGGCGCCAGCGGCCTCTACCTGGCCAACGCCAACGCCGGCGTGACCCCGGCCCCCGGACGGCTGCAGGCCGAGGCGTTCGCCGCGCAGTCCGGAGCGAAGACGGAGAACACCAGCGACGCCGGCGGCGGCAAGAATGTCGGTTGGCTCGCCAACGGCGACTGGCTGGAGTACAAGAACGTACAGATCGAGGGTGCGGCCCTGACCGCCCGGATCGCCTCGATGAACTCCGACGGCGGCTCGATCGAGCTGCACCTGGGCACGCGGACCGGCAAGCTGCTGGCGACGTTCCGGGTGGCCAGGACCGGCGGTTGGCAGAACTGGACCACCGTCTCCGCGACCGCGGCGAGCGTTCCCGCCGGCGCTCAGACCCTTTTCGCGGTCATGAAGAGCAAGTCGCGCTCGGACTTCGTGAACATCAACTTCTTCACCCTCGGCGCCGCCCCGGCGCCCTCGGTCCCGCCCTCCTCGGCCGCGGGGTCGCCCGCCCCGTCGACCTCCGCCACGACGGGCGGCGGCGCCCCCGCGGCCGGGTGGGTGCCGGTCGACGCCGTCGCCTGGGCGAACGAGCTCGCCGTCTTCAACGCCATCCCGCAGCAACCCATCCCCGCGGGCACGACGCGCGTCTCGGAGTTCCACACCGACTGTGACGTCTCCGGGCAGGCCCCGGACGACCCGATCGTCTTCCCCAACATGCCGGGCGCCTCACACCAGCACACCTTCTTCGGCCCCGCGGTCGACGCCTCCACCACCACGGCCAAGCTCACGACCGAGAAGACCAGCTGCAACGCGCCGGGCGACCACAGCGCCTACTGGGCGCCCACGCTCATGCACAACGGCCAACCCGTCAAGATGCTGAGCTTCCGCGCCTACTACGGCTCCCGGCTCCCGGACCCGTCGAAGGTCGTGCCGTTCCCGCCCGGCCTGGTGATGGTGCAGGGCAACGCGAAGCTGCAGGTCGCCACCCCCAAGGGCGCATCCGGCCAGTTCTGGTGCGCGGGCAGCGCGGAGATCGGGCGCAGCGCCGACGGCAACTGGCCGGTCTGCGCGGCCGGCGGCCACCTGATCTACCAGCTGACGTTCCAGGACTGCTGGGACGGCAAGCACATCGACTCGCCCGACCACAAGTCGCACATGGGCCCGCCGGAGAACGGCGTATGCACCGGCGCCTACCCGGTCGCGGTGCCGAACATCTCGATGATGCTCAACTACGACACGCTCGGCGGTGACGGCCTGTCGCTGTCGTCGGGCATGGCGTCGTCCATCCACGGCGACTTCATGAACGCCTGGGCGCCGGCGAACATCAGCGCGCTGGTGAAGGTCTGCATCGACGCCCACGCCAAGTGCGGCATCACGCCGGGCTTCGTCGGCGGCTGATCTCCCTGCCAGGTAAGCGTTCCCTACCGAGGTAAACGGTGGCCCCGCGATGCGCGGGGCCACCGTCGTGTCCCAGAACCGATCGAGAAGGAGTAGATCCGAGGTGAACGCCCGGCGCCGGCTTGTCCTTTCCGCCCTGACGACGATAGGCGCGCTGCTCGGCGCCCTCGGGTGCGCCGGGTCGGGCCCGTCCCCCACCGCGGCCGCGTCGGCGTCGGCGCCTGCATCGGCGCCCGCCGGTTTCGGCGGCACCGACCTCGCCTGGATCGAGATCACCATCGCCATGGACGAGCAGTTGTTGCCGCTGCTCACCCTCGCGCCGGAACGCGGCGGCGACCCGACGGTGACGGCGCTCGCCGGCCAGGTGCGCACGTTCACCGAGACCGAGCTGGCCGCCCTGCGATCCCTGCACGACGAGGCCGGCCTGCCCGCACAGAACCCGCACGAGGGCATGACGATGCCGGGCATGGTCACCGCGGACGAGGTCGCCCAAGCCGCCAAGCTGACCGGCCGGCCGTTCGACGCGTTCGCCCGGCAGAAGATCGCCGAAGCGTCGCGGCAGGGCAAGAGCCTCGCGGAGAGCGAGCAGCGGTACGGCGTGGAGCCGCGGACCCGCGCGCTGGCCGCGAACGCCGTCTCCGCGCGTACCCGAACGCTGTCGTCGCTGCCCGGCTGAGCCCTTCCCTACCAGCCGAAGCGTTCCCGGTGCTGGCGGGCCGCGGGCACCCCGGCCTGCCGGGCCGCGCGCAACACCGCCGCCGTCCAGGAGTCCGGCCCGCACACGTAGACGTCGTGCCCGGCGATGTCCGGGCTCAGCGCGAGCAGCGCCTCGGCGTCCTCGTAGTCGGCGAACTCGGCCGGCAGCCAGGAGCCCGGGGCGGCGCGGGGACCGACCAGCGGAACCAGCCGCACCCCGCGCTGGCGCGACAGCCACTCCAACTCGTCGAGGAATGCCACCTCGTGCGGGTGCCGGGTGCGGTAGACCAGGGTCGCCTTGCCGTAGCCGTACGGCAGGTCCCACAGCAGCGCCAGCAGCGGCGTCATGCCGACTCCGCAACCCAGCATCGTCACCTGCCCGCCCGCGTAGGTCGCCGCGGTCATCCGGCCGTACGGTCCCTCGATCAGCGCCCGGGTGCCGCGGGACAGCCTCGCCACCCGTTCGCTGCCGTCGCCGACCATCTTGACGGTGATCCGCAGCCGGTCGCCGGCCGGCCCGGACACGGAGAACGGGTTGCCGCGCAGCGCGCCCCAGCCGTCCAGGAAACGCCAGACGAAGAACTGCCCGGCGCGCACCGGCAACCGCTCCAGCCGCCGGCCGCGGAAATACACCGAGACCATGCCCGGCGCCTCCGTGACGACGGAATCGACGACGAGCCGGTGGCGCAGCGTGCGCCACACCGGCATGCCGAGGCGGAAGACCAGCGTCGAGCCGGCCGCCGCCAGGTGCAGCCCGGACCAGTAGGCGTGCGCCGCGGGCGTCCGGAAGTCGCTGCCCAGCCAGAGCTCGTGCGGCAGCGCGAGGGCGATGCCCAGGTAGGCGTAGAGGTGCAACAGGTGCCACGCCTCATACCGAAGCCGCCTGCGCGCCACGCGCACCGAGGTCACCACCACCAGGGTCAAGGCGGCGAAGGCCGCGACGGCCCAGACCATGCCGGCGTACGCGACCAGCAGCTCCCACAGGCGCCGGAAGGGGTCGACGCCGCTGTGCCGCGTGGCCGCCATCGACGCGAGCACGACGTGCGCGAGCAGGAGGGAGAACGAGGTGAACCCCGTCCAGCGGTGCCAGCGGGCCAGCGTGTCCCGCCCGAAGGCCCGCTCCACCCAGGGAACGTGCGCCATCAGGACGACCTGGATCAACAACAGATCGGTCGACCAGAGCGCGGACAATCGCCCCGCCGCGGCGAACCCTTCCGGCGCGGCGCCTCGGTCGCTGAGCCACAGCACGGTGACGAGAAGGAGGCTCAGTGCCACCGCCGTTCTCGCCGCTGTACGCACGACCTCGAAACATACGAACCTCTTCACCATTGCGAAAGCGTCTGTGAAGAATCCGATGACTTCCCGGATAAACGTTATCCGGCGGGCCGGCGCCGCCGCCCGTACGGGCGATCACGATTGCCCTTTTGATCCGGTCCCGCGACCGAATCAGCGGGCGGTCACGCTCTCCATGAACCGGCGGACACGGCCGTCCTCGACCGCCGTCACCCACAAATCGCGCACCTGAGAATCGTAGACCGGTCGGTACCGGGCGAGCCTCTCGTGCACCGGCAGCCGCAATTGATGCTTGGTCAGCCGAAAAGTGTCGGCCGGCACCCTCGCCAGCCGGAGCGCCGCGTCGATCGACGCCCGTGACAGCTCCGCGCCGGGCACGAGCTGGTCGACGAAGCCCGCCGCGAGCGCGTCCGGCGGCTCGAACGTGCGGCCCGTGACCACCGCGGCCCGCGCCCGGGTCTCGCCCAGCGCGAACCGGACGATCTCCAGTGCCGCCGGCGGGAACGGCACCCCCACCAGGAGCTCGGTCACCCCGACGCGGCCGCCGGGCTCCGCCATCAGCCGATGGTCGGCCGCGCAGGCGAGGATCGCCCCGCCGGCGATCGCGTGGCCGTTGACCGCCGCGACGACGGGCTTGCCCAGCGTGAAGACGGCCAGGAACGCGTCGCAGAGCGCCGGCAGGAACTCGTCGACATAGCCGGCGCCGCCGTCGACGACCCGCCACAGGTCGACGCCGGCCGAGAAGCTGCGGCCGGAGCCGGTGAGCACCACCGCGGCGTGGCCGGAGTTGGCCAGGTCGCCGAAGACCCGCACGATCTCCCGCAACAACTCGACATCGAGCGCGTTGACCTTGCCGTGCGCAAGCCGCACCACAGCGACGCCGTCGACATCCTCCCGCTCGATCATCAATGCCTCCCCGCGGCCGGATCCCGGCGCCCGTTCACGGTACCGGTCGAAGCGCCGGTCACGCCGCCCCGCGGCCGGCTGCCTTCGCCCGCGCGGCGATGCGGCGCTGGTAGTGGCGCCGGGCCAGCGCGGTCACGATCGGCAGGACGATCCAGCAGTCGTACGCGTTGGTGGTGTAGAACGACACCGGCACGGACGCCAGGAATCCGGCCGCCAGCGCGCCGGAGCCGAAGTACGCGTTGCTGAATTTGTCCGGCGGGATGTCGGCGCGGTAAAGCCGGTTGGCCTGGATCTCGCGGACCATCAGGAGGAAGAAGACGCCGGAGAGCGCCTGCACCACGGCGTACAGGATGAAACGCACCTGGAAGGCGCCCTCGCCGGTCAGCATCCGGGTGGCGAACGGCGTGACCACGAGGGTGAACAGCCAGAGCAGGCTGAAGAGGGTGAGCCGGCCGCCGATGCGGGTGACGTACCGGAAGATCCGGTGATGGCTGGACCAGTGCGTGCCGATCACGTAGAAGCTGATGAGGAACCCGATGTAGGTCTCGCGGTTCCGCCACATCAGGTCGAGCAGTGCGGAGTTCGTCGTGTCCTCTGTGCCCTTGGGCGCGAAGAGGTCAAGGGCCAGCAGCGTCATCGCGATCGCGATGACGGCGTCGGCGAAGAACGTCAGCCGCTCCGCGGCGACCGCTTTCGGGTCGGGCTCCTCGGCGGCGGGCTCCACGACAACGGCGGCGGCCGCCTCTGAGGACTGCGGGACATCCATGGCGACGCAGCCTATCGGGGGCCGTCACCCCGGGTGGGTGATGGCCCCGAGAGCAGGGACGACCACCCACCGGCGTGACTCGGGCCCGACGATCAGCCGAGGCCGATCTGGGCGTAGAAGGCCTGGTTGTCCCAGAAGAGGAACTCCTCGTCCATGTATCCCTTGCGCTTGTTCCAGATGCCGACGGTGGCCATGTTGATCGCGTACTTCTTGCCGGTGGGCTGGATGTGGCCGCCGTTGCCGTCGGGCATGGGTTGAGTGAAGGTGCCGCGCATGACGCCGGTGACGGCGGTCAGCCCGTTGGTCGCGAGGCGCAGGGGGTGCTCGTGGATGCGGGTGTCGGGCGCCCACACGAACAGCGCCTTGAGGTCGGCGATATGCCGGTCGATGCCGTCGGTGAAGTGCCCGTCGGGCCAGTGGACGCGGATGTTCGGGGCGTGGCTCTCGCCTAGCCGGTCCCAGTCCTGGTGGGTGAAGACGTCGAAGTCGAGCTCGTCGAACGTCTTCAGGTGGGCGTGCTCGGCCGAGCTGAGCCCGGACGGGAACGGCGGGTTGGGTACGGGGTTGGTGGCCGGATCGGGCATCGGGGTGTAGTGGTCGGCGCCGTGGGCGAGGGCCGGGTTGCCGCCGGCGACCGCGCCGAGAGCAAATGCGCCGAACGCGACGGCGCTGCTGTCGCGTAGCAGGGAACGACGATCCATGATGACGATCTCCTTGGTGAGCTCGGAGTGGACGGTGGTCGAACCCACACGCTCCTGGTACCCAGACGATTGCAGTTTCTTTTGGAAACCGCAATCTCCTGGATCGCGTTGTGTATGAGGTAACATCGCCGCATGGGAGCTGTTGACACGACGGATGCGGTGGACTATTACGACGTGTTCGCCCGTACCTGTCCGTCGCGGGCGGTCCTCGAGCACGTCACCGGCCGCTGGGGCGCGCTGACCTTGGGCGCGCTGACCGGCGGCCCGAAGCGCTTCAACGACCTGCGCAGGCGGGTCGACGGCGTGAGCCAGAAGATCCTGGCCCAGACGCTGCAGATGCTCGAGCGCGACGGATTCGTCGAACGGAAGGTGATCAGCACCTTCCCGCTGCACGTGGAGTACTCGCTGACGACGCTCGGTCGCGAGTTGTCCGACCAGCTGGTAGTGCTCTTCCGACTCCTGCAGTCGCAGATGCCGCAGGTGCTGGCCGCCCAGCAACGCCACGACGCGCAGACGCCGGCAGATCGCCGCCCGACGACCTGACCGCAACCCGACCCGCGGTCCGCGAGACCGGGCTCTAGCCTGGTGGCCGAGGACGCCGGCCGCTCATCCCTAGATCGTGCCAGGCTCCGGCCAGGTCTAGGGATGGCGTCGACGGGGGCGGCTAGCGTGGCTGTCGTGCCTTTCTCCCGACTCGGGCGCCGGACCGCGGTTACGGCGTTTTCCCTGGTTACTGCCCTGGTGATGACGGCCGTGGCGGGATGTAGCAGCCAGAGCTCGCCGCCGTCTGCGCCCGGCAAGTCCTCCTCCGCGCCCGACCAGCGCCCGCCCGCGGACATCGGCGCCAAGGCCGCCGTCCTCTTCGAAGGCAAGCGGCTGCCGGTCTTCGCCGCGCCTCCGCCGCCCCAGCCGATCACCGCGCCCACCGGCGCGCTCGCCCCGATCTACAGCCGGATCCCGGTCAACCAGCCGGTGGCCTTCCTGACCATGGACGACGGCCAGACCCAGCTGTCCACCGCGGGGCCTCTGATGGCGGCCGCGCACATCCCGTTCACGATGTTCCTGATCGGCCCGGTCGCGGCGAAGAACCCGTCGTTCTTCGAGCGGCTGGCGAGCGAGGGCGGCGTGATCGAGGACCACACCCTCACCCACCCGATCATGCGCGGGCGGCCCTACGCGCGACAGCACCAGGAGATCTGCGGCGCCCGCGACCTGCTGCACTCCACCTTCCAGATCACGCCTCGGTTCTTCCGCCCGCCCTACGGCGACTACGACCGGAACACCCTTCGGGCGGTGCACGACTGCGGGCTGCAGGCCGCCTTCAACTGGGCGGAGACCGTCAACGACGGCAAGGTCTACTACCAGACGGCCAACCACAAGATCGAGCCGGGCGACATCATCCTGATGCACTTCCGGCCGGCCTTCGTGAGCGACGTCATCGCCGCGCTGACCGCCATCCACCAGTCCGGACTGACCCCGGCTCTGCTGGAGGACTACATCAAGTGACCGCCACCGGCGGGTCAGGGCTGGTTCGCGCGCAGGAAGGCGAGGACGGCGCGTACTCGCCGGTGCGACGCCGGGTCGCCGGAGATGTCGAGCTTGAGGAAAAGCTGCGTGGCGTGAGCCTCCACGGTCCGCGGGGTGATGGACATCCGGGCGGCGATCGCCCCGTTGGACAGCCCCTCGGCCATCAGGGCCAACACCTCGCGTTCGCGGGCAGTCAGGGCCGCCAGCGGATCGGCGACCCGGCGCCGGCCGAGCAGGCGGGACACGATGGTCGGGTCGACGACGGTCTCGCCCTCGCTGATCCGGTGCAGCGCGTCGACCAGGACCGCGACGTCCATCACCCGGTCCTTGAGCAGATATCCGGTGCGTTCCGGATGGTCGGTCAACAGGCCGAGCGCGTAGCGGGGCTCCACGTACTGGGACAGCACCAGCACGCCGGTGCCGGGGTGCGACGACCTGATCCGGCGGGCGGCCACCAGTCCCTCGTCCGTGTGGGTCGGCGGCATCCGGATGTCGACCAGCGCGACGTCGGGGTGGCTGAGCCCGACCTCGCGCAGCAGCGCCTCCGCGTCGGTGGCCTCGCCGACCACCTCCACCCCGGCGCCGACCAGCAGCCGCACGATCCCCTCGCGGGTCAGCAGCGAGTCGTCGGCGACGACGACCCGGATCGCGCGGTCCGCGCCGGGCCGGGGTGACACCTCTGGCTCCACGGGCCCCATTCTCGCAGACCCCGGGCTGGCCACGATGTCGCGAAAGCGTCGACGTGCGACGATCGCCCTGTGCGGGACACGGTCCTGGTTGTGGACGACCACGCCGACTTCCGGGCGGCTGTGCGGGGCCTGCTCGAGGCCGGCGGCTTCGACGTGGTCGGCGAGGCGGGGACTGGCGCCGAGGGCATCCGTGCCGCTCGGCGGCTGCGCCCGCACGTCGTGCTGCTCGACGTGCGGCTGCCCGATCTGGACGGGTTCACCGTGGCCGGCCGGCTCGCCGAGTTCCCGGAGCCGCCGGCCGTCGTGCTGATCTCCAGCCGCGACGCTCGCGCCTACGGCAGCCGCCTTCGCCGCGCGGCGGCCCGCGGGTTCCTGGCGAAATCCGACCTGACCGCGCCGGCACTGCGTGACCTGGTCGGCTAGCCGCGTACGCGTCGCCCGTGCCGTCCTGGCGGGCGTCGCGGTCGCCCTCGGCGCGTACACGGAGTGGGTCGCGTACGCCTTCCGGCAGCCGCTGCTGTGGGTTCCCGACCTCCTGGTCGGGTTGGCCTTCGCCGGCGCCGCGGCGGTCCGGCTGGGCCGGGACCGGCCGGCCGCCGCCCTCACCGCGCTGACCGCGGGCGTCTGGTTCGCCGGCACCCTGCTGCCCGCGGCGACCCAGTGGCACCGCGGCCCGCTGATCCATCTGCTCGTGTGCGGCCTCGGTTGGCGGCCGCGTACCCGGCTCGGCGCGATCGCCGTCGCCGTCGGCTACGTCTCGGCCGCGGTTCCCGGCGCCTGGGACGGCGAGGTGTCGGCGATCGTTCTCGGCGCGGCGTTGCTTGCCGTTCTGGTGACGGAGCGGTCGGGCTGGGCCGGGGTGGGCTGGCTGGCCGCGGTCGTGGGCGGCGCCGCCGCGAGACTCGCGCTGCCCGGCGACGCCGTCGACACGGCGACCTCGCTGGTGTACGCGACGACGTTGTGCGCGGTGGCCGTCGCCGCGGCTCGTGGCCGGCAACCGCGGGCCCGCGCCGTCACCGACCTCGTCGTCGAGCTCGGGGAGTCGCGGTCCGGCACACTGCGCGACGCGATGGCGCGGCTGCTCGGCGACCCCGATCTCCGGGTCGGGTACTGGGCGCCGGACGCCGGTCGGTACGTCGACGCGGCCGGCGCGCAGGTGCCGGCTCACGGCGACGGCTCGCGGGCGGCGACCGCGATCGACCGCGACGGGGCGCCCTTCGCCGTCATCCTCCACGACCGGTCGGCGCTGGCCGATCAGAGCCTGGTCGACGCCGTCGCGGCGGCGACCCGGCTGACCGCGGCGCATGCCGCGCTGGGGGCCGAGGTACGCGCCCGGCTGGCCGAGTTGGCGGCCTCCCGCCGCCGGCTCGTGGTCGCCGGCGACGAGGAGCGCCGCCGGCTGGAACGGCTGCTGCACGACGGCCCGCGGCGGAGCCTGGCACGGCTGCGGGACGACCTGCTGCAGGCGCCGACCGGTACGGGCCAGCCGCATCTTTCGCAGGCCGCCGCGCAGCTCGATCGAACGCTGGAGCAGTTGGACGACCTGGCCCGCGGGCTGCACCCCCGGGAACTGGCCGGAGGGCTCGCCGGCGGCGTGGCGGCGCTGGCGGAACGCAGCGCGGTCCCGGTGCGGACCGGGGTGCCGGCCGACCGTTTCCCGCCGCCGGTTGAGCTGGCCGCGTACTACGTCTGCGCGGAGGCTCTGGCGAACGTGGCCAAGCACGCCGGGGCGACGGCGGTCGCGATCGAGGTGCGCCGCGAGGGCGGCACGCTGATCGTGGCCGTCACCGACGACGGGCACGGCGGCGCCGACCCGGCCCGCGGCTCGGGATTGCGCGGGCTGGCCGACCGGGTGGAGGCGCTCGGCGGACGGCTGGACGTGGTCGCGACGCCCGGCGCCGGCACGCGGATCGCCGCCGAGCTTCCGCTCGGCGGCGACGCTCTGGCCGGCTGACCGGGTCACCCGCGAACGCGGACGAACGGCGAGCTCTCGAAGACCAGGAGACCGCCCAGGCAGCCCCCGTCCTGCCCGCACGACTGCGCGGTGATGTCCTTGAATTTCAGGGTGAGCGCGTCACCGGACAGGGTGTAGTCGAACGCGCTGTCCCCGCAGCACGGCTCGTAGGTGCTCAACGTGTGTGCGTCTGCCGTGTAGGTGCCCTTGCTGCCCAGGCCGGTATGCCCGCCCGCGGTCTCCGACTGCGCAAAATGACCCTTATCGAACGTGATTCCATACGTGACCGGGAACGAGGCGATGCCGCGTACGGTGTTCTCGGCCTGTGCCGGGGTCATTCCGGCCGTGATGCCGGCCTTGATCAGCTGCTCCCGGGTCAGCGCCGCGGTGCGGTACGTGCCCTCCGGCGGCCCGGCCACGCGGGCCTTCGTGGAGGCGCCGGCGCTGGGCGAACCGCACGGCTGGACGGCCGGGGGCGGCCCCGATTTCTGCTTTTCGGCCCGGATCCGCTCGATGAGCGACTTGGTGGCGGCGTCCCGCTCGAGCTGGGCGTAGACGGGCTGAACGGCTGCGTCGAGGGCGCTGAGGTCGGCCCGGCCGGCGTCGGCCACCACGCCGCCCGCGGCACAGTACGCCTGTGCCAGCGCGGGATCGTCGTTTTCGCTCCCGCTCACGGCGTCCCGCGTACGCGAAGCGGCGTCTCGCAGGATCTGCCGTTGCCGTTCGGTGAGGCGGTCGAGTCGTTTCTGGTTGCCGACGAGCGTGTTCACCTTCGGGTAGTACGTCACGTTGCCGGTGACGATCGCCCGGTCAGGGAGGCTGCTCGGGGCGATCGAGAAGGACGAGTCGGCGCCGACGATCGTGCCGTCCGCCACGCCGCTGACGAACTCGTCGGAGTTCCAGTCGTCGGGTTTCGCGCCGAGGGCCCGGAACATCGCGTAGCTTTCGTCCGAGCGCGGGGCGCGGATGCCACCGCCGGCGTAGTCCTTCGGCCCCGACAGCCGCCGCCCGCCGAAGGCGAACGGGTGGCGCAGGCCCTCGTGCATCAGCGCCAGCGACGCGACCCCGAGCTTGCCGAGCCCGGCCGTGAGCTCGCCGGCCATCGGTCCCGCGATGATCGTCCTGGCCAACGCGTCCGAGTCGACCAGAAGCGGGGCGTGCAGCGCCTCGAACGTGGTGACGCCCTCGGTGTCCCAGGCCCGGGCCGGAACCATCCCCAGGTCGAGCTCCCCCTTGACGACCTGCCGCGCTACCTGCTGGTCCCAGTCCCGTGGGCCGTCGCGATTCGCCTCCCACACCGGCTTGACGGTCAGCTGGCCGCCGGACAGCGCCGTCACCTGCCGGGCGAACTCCTCGATCGCCAGTGGTCCGGGTCGGGTCCCCTGCGGGTCGGCGGTCCCGAGAGTCAACGTGGTCGGGGGCAGGTCGCCGCCCGATTTCGAGCCGGACGCGTCGCATCCCGCGCTGAGCGCGAGGACGCCGGCGACGGCGACCAGCATGTGGATGGTCGAGTGTCTCATCGTCGTCCCTCCTTCGGATGCGACCGAACGTACGGCCGGCGCGGTGACCGGCACATCGAGGCGAACCCCGATATCCGCGTGGGCCGCCCTGTGGCTGGCCACATTGTGGCCAGCCACCAAGCCGACCGACGATGGCACCGTGGCCGATTCGCCGACCGGACCGGGCCACCGGAGAAGTCGGCCGGTGGCCGTCACGGTCGCGGCCGGGTACGTCCTGACCACCGTCCTGGTGATCGTCGGGAACCGG
>Ga0307508_10001891_pt1 | contig 23026 bp, 9 predicted proteins | sample 9_EM_MG_FD_203089 | JGI IMG/M metagenome (GOLD analysis project Ga0307508, IMG submission 203089) | Populus trichocarpa ectomycorrhiza microbial communities from riparian zone in the Pacific Northwest, United States - 9_EM | ecosystem: Host-associated > Plants > Roots > Unclassified | place... | reverse complement strand
TTTAATAATAATTTTTATTTCTTTCTATCAGGGTCTCATGACCCGAGTTGAAGATTTGATATGTTAATCTAATTTGATTCAAGTAAATCCGAGTTGATTCAAGTAGATCTAATAAGATGTCGTCTCAGTATTTTTAAAAAATATATCATTTTGATTTTTTTTTATCAAACTATATTTTAATTGGTTGTTCGGGTTATTTTTGAACTTGCAAGGTCGACTATGTCATATCAAGTTAACCTCCATGTAATTTAATTTTGAGATGATTACAAAAACCCTCCCATAGTTTAATTTGAATTTTAATTTCTCTTTAGATGTTCATAAATTATATATTTTACATCCTATGATTTATATGTTTAATAACAATTTACATCTTTAACAATGTATTTTATTTGATTAATAATATAAAATATAATTTATGAAAATATAGAGGAAAAGTAAAATAAACAAATTATAAAAAAGTTTCTGTAATTATCATTTTAATTTTTTTTACTAAAAAATATGTTAACAATATTTAAATATTAATTTTATATTTATTAAAAATTTAATCTAACCTGGCAGCATACGACATAATTATCAATAAAATGTTAATCAAATTTTTGTCTCTCGTGTTAAAATTAGATATCATACTGGATAATGTACGTGTGGAACTTGCCTCAGTAACGCTCTGTATACGAGTACAAATTAGAATACGTGCTATGTAGACACCAATCCGATTTGATTTCCTCATGAAATTATACCCGACACGTGTACTCTGTTGGTTCGTAGTTTTACCTTTACTCTCTCTCTCTCTATATATATATAAATATATTGTTTTTTTTTTTAATTGTTTTCTTAGCCCGATTAATTTTCCTCCCTCCGGCTTTATTTGTTCTCCAGCGAGCTAACTTCGATTATCATCATTATCTGTAATTACCAAACATTAACACTCATTTATTCACCATCAAAATAATCCAAATCCATTGTATTTATTTATTTATTTATTCGAGTTAGAAAGAAAGAGAGAGAGAGAAAAAGGTTCCATGTCAAATATCAGGGCCACAACCATCAAACCTTCCTCGCTTGGTCTTCCTCTTTCCCTTCTTTAGTTTTCTCTCCTTTTCTTCTCTCTAGCGGATCTAAATGAAAAATATAGAACATAAATAAATAAGGCGAGCTCTCACTCTTTTCAATCGTTGCTTTCTCCCTGCACGGATCTCTTTTCCCTTCCCGATCTCATACGAAGCCCTTGAGAGAAATTTCTTTCCTTTCTCTCTCTCCCCACCTTTTACTCTCCGCTAGGGTTTCCAAAAAAAAAAAAACTAATCAAGCAAAAATAGAACGAAAGGAATCAAATCTCAGGCAAGGAGTTCTCTATTTTATTGTTTGTTATTAATATACGTGTCTGTTTGCTTGCCGAGAAATTGCCGGAAAAAGGAAGGAAAATAGAATGGTTTTTATTCTTTTTAATAAAAATTGTACTTAGCCTGTGTGTTTTTTAGTTTCTGTTTGCTTTATAATTACGATTGATCCGATTCGTTGTTTATTCGAGCGAGTCTCCTAGATTTTTCTGTAGAATATGTGACTTGATCTTCTAATTTCTCTTAGCTCTAATAAATAAATAAATTAATACTATATTTTTTTGGCTTATTTTTAAATTTTCAATGGATTGTAGTCAAAGCGAAACTGTAGATTGGAATTATATTTTGGTGATAAGAGGGAACCTTTTTGCATTTTGGGTTCAGAATATCAAAAGTGAATATAAGATAGGGCATGATTTTAGGGTTTAGAATGTTGAGAAATCTAAATTCTGTTAATTGATCAAGTTGGAAATGTTGCAAAGAGGTTATGCATGCTTAGTTAACTATTTGGATTTAGCAAGTTTTTCTGTAATGCATTATCAAGGAAATGTCGCATGTGTTATTTTCCTCTATAGAACACTCAACTCTGCTAATTATGTTCCCCACCAAACTATACCAGGTTGCCTGCATGAGTTCTTTTCGTCCTATAGCAATCAAAATTTATGATTATTAGTTAACCACTAGTTTTTGATGCCCAATTGATTCAATTTTAGTCATCTTTTTTTATTCATATGGAATAGTATTCCAGACATTTATGCTGTTTTGTTTGTGCATTTTCTTGGTTTTGTTTGATTAAAATTTTGAATGAGTGAGAGAAGAAGTGTTTAGTGGCTTTAGTGGAAATTAGGCACTAGTAATCAGTAACAGAGTAGTGATTCAAGGAAGATCCTAATGGTCTATCGATAGTAGTTAAGGAGAAACTTTAACATGAAAATTATAATTTGGATGTCAAAGAGGGAGCAATGAGTGTGTGTTTATTGGGTTTTGTTTTGTGTGGACTAAGATTCCAGAAATTTGTTTTGTACGGATTTAGATTTCAGAATCGATTCAGTCTTTTTTTGTGCATGCTTTGGTAGCCCCCCGTTTTTCCCCTCTTATTGAAGACAAAATCATGTATATCATTATCCACTGCATATAAAATGCTTACCATCCTTTTACCATGGTCTTTATGGTGATGCATCATTTTGATGTAGTTTATCTGTTTCTTTATCTTCCTAGATTGTGTCAAAGTCTTTTGGATGACCTTGCTAAGACTACTGAATTATGACATCAAGTATGTTGACCGGAGATCGCAGGTATGGGGTTTATATGTGTTTTCATCTCCTTCAAAATAAACTATCATCTTTAAGCATGTGTTTGGTTTTGCATGGGCCAGTGGGAGGACAGACAGTTTTTTCTCATGGTATTGATATTACCCCTCTAAAACTTGTGCAATATTGGCTTAGAGGGGCATTACCATTTTATCAAAAGATTGTTTGGCGTACCATACTTCATAAAATCCATGCATTTTTTATATTGCATTTGACATGTTCACATTTAAAAGTGTTGTGGTTTGGATTTGGCAGTGTGGGCATCTTTATTTATGTTTTACGTTTGTGCTTATTGGCAGCTTCCAACCTCTATGTATGAATGGTTTTGATCTTGAAATTATTGGGTATAACCAACAAATTTATGAATTGTTATCTAAAAATGAGTGTCTGCAGATATGCTCCTGCAAGAAGAGGTGGTGGCATGACAAGTTTGGGGAAAATCGCTGTTCCCAAACCAATAAACCTACCCAGCCAAAGGTATTAGGTTTCTGCTGAATAAATTGTGGTTCTGTATGATGAGGCTCTTGGTTTACCTCCAATAAATTTTTATGTTTCCACTCTGATGTTTCAAGGTTAGAAAATCATGGTCTGGACCCGAATGTCGAAATTGTGCCCAAGTGAGTAATTTATCTACCTTCTGGTTTTTTGATGCCCTTTTCCGGTTCTCCTGCCATTGTTCTTCTTTTTCCTTATGAAATGCCTTTGTGCCAGTACTTTTTTTCTTCAGTATGAATGGATGTATATAGCTTGACTTGATCCTTAACTGCTTCCTAAACTTCACAGGGGTACCTATAGCTGGGGAACCAGATCATCTTCTTCCACTCCTAATGCCTGGGGTTCTTCAACGCTGTCTCCAAATACTGATGGTGGTAGTGGTTCACCAAGCCATCTGAGTGGTCGCCCCTCATCTGGTGGAAGTGGCACTCGACCATCAACTGCAGGCAGTGATAGAACCCACGATCCCATTGCTAGTGCATGGGGTACAAATTCTAGGCCATCTTCAGCATCAGGAGCTTTGACATCGAATCAAACATCATTTACATCATTGCGTCCTTGCAGTGCAGAAACAAGACCTGGTAGCTCGCAGTTATCCCGTTTCGCTGAGCCCTTATCTGATAATTCAGTTGCTTGGGTTGCAACTGGAACGGCAGAAAAGTTGGTATGGTTTTCTTAAAGATCACCTTTTATATCATCTCATACTAATCACTTTGAAATGAATTTTTTTTGCTCATGTCATCAAGAATTTGCTTGGATAATTATCATCAACATATGGAATATATTTTTGTTTATGTAATGTTTGCTGGTGAAGTTTGTGCATTTCATTTTTGGCACTTTCGCTGTTATTGCAGTTCTTTGTACAAGTGGGCAGTTTCTACTGAACCCAACCTTTCAAACAAATCCTGAAACCAATGCAGTGAAAGGGAAAATAGCATCAATCAGGCAATAGGTTTCTGAATTGCTTGAGTAACTTGCTGCTAAATGGTGCTTGTTCGAGTGTAGTAGGCAACAGATTCTTAAATTAGTTGATTATATAGCTAGTAATATCTAGAATGGTAGCCATGAGATATTAATGAAAATTGTAGAGTTTTTCTGTTGGTAAACCCTGCAACAGCTCACTGGAATTGATTATAATAGGACCTTCTAAGTCATATGGAGGATTACATTCATCAAAAGGTATTGTAATTGAATGCATGTGAAGTTCATTGTTGGTTTGAATTACAATTTGTAGCCGTACTCCCTAAAACCTCTCTTATCAAGCTTCTTCTTTAATACATTTGTTGATTGCTTTCTTCTTGTGTTATGAATGCATGTTGTGTGATCTCTTAAATTACAATTGCAATCAATGAACTCAAAATTCTTAGATGGGCATCCACATGCTAGATCGAATGGTTGTAGCTAGAAATCCCCATGTTTTCGCAGTAGAAATCCATATTGATCAGTTAAAAGTTATCCACACAACAAGGTTATGGCTTCCCTACCCATTGGAGAGCTATGAATTTTCAAATTGTTATTGATCTAATGCCACTACATTTATCTACTCTCTGTAATTACCAGTTTTTTTTCCCATACATGTCTGCAAAGGGCTGCTTGTTATTGTAAACCTTTTTTTTACTCATTGATTGTATTTATGTAATAATAAGATCCTTTAACCAATTTGTTAATGAACACTCTTTTTTGGAGGATGTAAAGTGTTATTTCTATATAAACTATAGAATGGTAGGCGTTGCAACATGGTAATTTTAGGGTTAAAGGGCAAACACTTTAAAAAGATGGGGAATAAAGCATAATTGGATTCATAATTGAGTGTGCTGTGTCATATTTGTGTACGACTTTTCATATTTTATTCGACGAAGAAAGTCTTAGTCATTTACATTAGAAATCGTGGTTATTATTATGATATTTTGAAGGAATAGTAGTTGATACAAGGAGAAAGATTTTCCAAGGAGGTTAGATTTGGTTTACTGATTAAAAACATTGGGTTGGGCCATTTGGTCTGTGTGGGCACAGAATTGTTCATGTAACTCACATTCTATGTGCTTGACCATTCCCAACAACCCAAGCCAAGGCCAAACTAAATTTTATCTGGGTTTCTTGGGTTTGCTTTTGCGCTTTTCTTTTATTAATTTGACTTGCCTTTCTCACTGTTATAACTGCTATACGTGCAGGGAGGGACATCCTCTAAGAATGAGGGGTTTTCTTTGACTTCAGGAGATTTTCCAACACTTGGTTCAGAGAAAGAAAACTCTGGAAAAAACACGGAGTCCCAAGGTATACTTTTATTGCCTTGCCCTTTAATACTATTGAATCACAATAAGAATTTGTGCTCATTCTATGATTGGTTCATTGCTTTTAGACCTGCAGTGCTTCTTACAGTGCCAGGAAAACTTCCTGTCATTGTTTTAGTCTTTTAATCACATGTAGCTCAATTTCCTTGGTAGGTATCACCAAATTGTATTCAATATTATCTAAATGGCATGATGATATTCCAAGATCTTATATTTATCAAAGTAATGCTACTTGTTTTGATTTAAAAAAGCTCATGTAAATTTTATTTTCTAGTGAGGATCAGAGGGAAGACTTATTGAATTGGCAATTTTTCTTTTTCTTTGGCATCAGTGAAGAAATTTGGATGGCCAATCTTATTCTCAAATAATGTTCACACATAAGATTTATTCATATTGATGCTGTAGTCTATTCCAATGACATGTCTCCCATTCATGATCTGTCAAATACATAAATGATGATGTTAATTTCTTCATGAACTATTTAATTGCAGACCATGATTCTTACAGTCGTCCTGGTTCATCATCGGGTGGAGTAGCTCCAGGGAAAGAGAGTGCTGAAAATTCTGCAGGTTTGCATTTTTGGCACCAGACACTTATTTCTTATAGGCATGCTGCCGTCTCTTTCATGATGTAATCTTGCATGTTTGTGTGCATGCCTTAAATGTGACATTCGCCACTTCCTAGCTAAATAACGATAGTCATACTGTTTTTTTTTTTCCTTCTAATTTTCAGGTGATGCTTCTATAAACACAAATGCAAAGATGGAACCTGCAAATTCTTGGAGAAGAGAGAATCCCATGTGTGGTGAAGATGGGTTGAGGCCTAGCATGGAGAAGTGGCACCCTGATCACCAATTGTATCCTAATTCTAATATTCGCCCACAGAATTATGATTCTTGGCATGGCCCCCCTGTAAATAATCCTCCAGGTGGTGTTTGGTACAGAGGACCTCCAGGTGGTCCACCTTTTGCACCGCCAATAGCACCTGGTGGCTTTCCCATGGAGCCATTTCCTTATTACTGTCCGCAGATTCCACCTACTGCTCTTGCCAACCCACAACAAGGTCCTCCACCAGGACCTGGACCAAGAGGACCCCATCCAACAAATGGAGATATGTACAGACCCCACATGCATGATGCTTTTATGCGTCCAGGCATGCCATTTCGTCCTGGCTTTTATCCTGGACCAGTTCCTTACGAGGGCTATTACGCTTCTCACATGGGCTACTGCAACTCCAATGATCGAGATATTCAGTTTATGGGAATGGCAGTGGGTCCTGCTCCATATAACAGATTTTCAGGTCAAAATGCTCCTGATCCTGCAAATTCCCATGGAAGGCCAGCTGGATATGGTCCTCCTAGTGGTCACACAATGGTTCCAGAACAACTCGAATCTGGTCATCCACAAGATACTCGTGGACCATTCAAAGTCCTTCTGAAGCAGCATGATGGTTTAGAGGGAAAAGACAAAGAACAGAAGTGGGATGACATGATGGCAACCAATGCATCTTATCCTGGGAAGGCAGGCCATCAAAGAAAGTCATCATGGGAGAATGGTTGGAGTGCAGATGAGAAGAACAATAAAGAGAGGAATACAAGAAGAATTGGCGAAGAATTTTCTTCCGAGGCCAATGGCAACCAAGGAGGTGTTAAAGTAAAACCTCTTGAACATGTAGGAAATTGGAAGGCAGCTGATGACAGTTCAGTTAAGAAACTGGAACCTGCAGCATCTGGTTTTCCAGAAGTTTCAACCGCCCCAAAGGATCCTAGTCTAATCAGGAAAATAGAAGGTTTAAATGCGAAGGCCAGGGCCTCTGATGGAAGGCAAGAAGTTAAATTTTCTTCCAGTAGGGAGGAGCATAAGAATAGATTACAAGGTGGTAATGCCAGGTCTAATCATTCTGCAAATGAAGCTGGTAATAGTTATGCATCTCTTGAAAGAACTCATGTCTGTGGCATTAGCGACACTGCTTCCCATGAAGACGGCATTTCTGCTGCAGATAAGAGCCATGAGGTAACAGATGCTATCGGAACAGCAAGCTCCAGGTGTGTGTGTGTTTTCCTGTAGGCTTTTATTGACAATGAATCTGTTATTCCAATGGTGGACAACACTAATGTACAATTTCACAGGAGATCAACTCATGGTATGCATGGGAGACCTGATCATCATGGTAAAGGGAGATTCAGTACCCAAGAGGCTGAAGGGTGGCGGAGAAGATCTCATGTTGCAGACTTGTCGAGTGTATTGTCGTCTTCTCATTTTGAAAGTTCTAATGTTCATAGGCAAGACCATAGTCCTGCAGAGGCAACTGAAAAGTCTGGGTCATATCATCAAGGGAAGGATGATGGAGAATCTGTGCTACCTCACCCTGATCCCAGTGATAGCCAGGTGCAAGTAATATTTTTTTATTTTTTTTACCTTCTGTTGTTTATATAATTCCTTTTTTTATCTATCAGCATCTTTATTTGCTATTGTTTTTTTAATCAGCGTGCTAAGATGAAAGAGCTAGCCATTCAACGGGTTAAACAACGCGAGAAGGAAGAGGAGGAACGTGCTAGAGATCAAAAGGCCAAGGCACTTGCAAAATTGGCAGAGTTGAATAAGCGGACTAAGGCAGCGGAGAGTTTAAGCGAGGTTCTGCCAGGGATGCCGAAGGCTACCCACAAGGAATCTGTTGTGATACATGACCAATTGGAGCCATTGCAACAGGATGTTAGTCGTGCTGATGGTGATCACCCTGATAATGCCCCACAGACTTATGACAATAGAGCTTCTAAGCAGAAGCGTGTGAGCTACAGACAAAAGCAGAATGGTCCCTTGGAAAAGACTTGCAATGATAAGTTAATGACTTCTATAATTGAGGCACCAAAAAATGTTACTGATGTAGCAGCCAATGCTCCTGTTTCTATCGAGGGTGCAACTGAAATGACCACAAGCCCTGAATCGACTTTGCCCATCAACCCAACTGCCACGACCGAGTCTTCAGTACATCATGGTAGAAGAAAGAACAGAAATGGAAAGAACAAGTACAAAGTGGAGGAGGCATCATCTATGGCAGTAGTTGTAACGCCAACCCTATCAAAAGAAATAACTGCTTTAGACATTTCAGTTGAAAGTAGCAAGTCCAAGGCTTCTGAATCTGTGTCAGATCCAAGCTCCCAGACTGATTCTAGAGATGGAAATCAGTCTTTGGATCATCGCACATCATCACCAAATGAAGAAGTTCAAGGCAGAGTAAATAATCAGTGGAAATCTCAATATTCTCGCAGGATGCCGAGGAATCCACAAGCTAATAAATCAACTGAGAAATTCCAAAGTGGTGATGCTGTTATCTGGGCTCCTGTGCGGTCACACAATAAAATTGAGGCTACTGATGAAGCCAGTCAGAAGACTCTGGCTGATGCCATTAGTGAACCCATGAAGAGTGATCAGCAAGTGCAGAATAATACAAGAAATAAACGGGCAGAAATGGAAAGATACATTCCAAAGTCTGTAGCCAAAGAAATGGCTCAGCAAGGAAGTAGTCCCCATTCAGCGGCGCCATTAATCAATCAGATTACTCCAGATGAGACTGCTGGAAGACCTGAATCTCGTTCTCTGGGCAATGAAAGTTCTCAAAGCCCTGCCACAGGTATGGGAAAGGTAGTATCCATTTTAGAATCTAAGAATGGGGATGGCAGGCAAAATAAGTCAGGAAAAAGGAATGGATCATGGCGCCAACGGGGTTCGTCTGAATCAACTATGTTTTTTACAAGTAAAAATGTTCAAAAATCAATTGAGCATCAAGTCCAGAAACCTGATGTAAGTTCAGTGAAAGAGCAACTGGGTCATTATGATGAATGGAGCGACTCTGATGGTTGGAACATTCCTGAAAAATCTGAGGTGCCCATCACTGTCCCTGCTATAAAAGATCATGGTGCAACAGCCAGAGCTAGGCGGCCATCATACAGGGGACATAAAAGTAGCCATGATCCTGATGAGAGGAGAATTCATACTGGGGACGCTGAAAAGGTTCATGTCCAAACCTTAGGTTCAGAGATGCATCAAGCAGACTCAGCTGCAACTTCAAAAGAAAATCGTGCTGTTGGGGAACGACCAGCATCTCATTGGCAACCCAAATCCCAGGCAATTTCAGCAACTACTAATCCAGGAAGCAGGGCCAGTGGTGGTCAGAACACAGGCTCTGAAGTTGGTAGGGGTAATAAAAAGGATTCCACTTCTCAAAATGGTATGCCAGTTCTGCCTCAACCTGACAAGGATATTGCTGCAGAGGCCCAGTCCCATCCTGATGGCTCTCTGTCTGCAAGGAGCAATTTGGATGAAGATCCTAGCACTGGGCATCAAGAGGTTAAGAAGGAAAGGAAGATAGCATCACATAAAGGACATCCGGCTGAACCATCTCCTTTGAATATGGATTTTCAACAACGGGTGTCTTCAGGGTTCCGAAAAAATGGAAACCAAAACAGCCGCTTTGGCAGAGAGCATGATTCTCGTGGTGGCGAGTGGAGTGGTCCTGGGAAAGATAACGAGCACCATAACCGTGAAAGGCAGAGACAGAATTCACATTATGAGTACCAGCCAGTAGGGCCTCAATATAATAACAAAGCTAACAATTATGAATCTTCAAAAGATGGTTCTCATAATTCTGTTGCAAGGTCCAGGGAGAGAGGTCAGAGTCACTCAAGGCGTGGTGGGGGGAATTCTCATGGGCGGCAACCTGGTGGTGCTCGAGGTGATGCCAATTATGATTAGGGGTGAAACTCTTGAACGGGCTCTGGTGTGTCAAAAACCATGCCTCCAATAAAAGTTTTGAGATGATCTCTCGCACTCAGGTATTTTAGTCAGGTAGTCATTTTCAATTGTAAATAATATTGGATCGTCATCAACTGATTGCATGGTAATTGAGCAGGGCTTGGAGCAAACAAAATGGCATCGAAGAAAAGAAAAGAAAAGATAGAGAGGCAGGCAGGAGGCACTCGGATATGGTTGATTTATTTTCTTATTTTTCAAAATGTATTTGATCAGAACAGTGTTATTTTGTCGCAGTGTGTTTGCTGTGGAACCCTAGATATGTTTTGAGCGGTGTATCTAGTGATCAATATTCTCCTTTATATGAACACTAGAAAGAATGAAGTAGAGGAGCTTTTCTGGTTCTCCCACTTTATCTCAATCTTCCATTCTTTAGCGTGTGACGTGCCCCTAGATTTATTCATGTTTTCATTAAGTCTCTGCTATGGTGCTCTTGGAGGTTTTCTTCTTGACACGGTATTAAAAAAAAAAGAAAAAAAAGTTGCCCATGAAGGGAATGTGCTCTGGCTGTAACTATTTCGAAAGTTAATTTGAGATTATAGATTCTCCCAAAGGGAGCAGGATGTGAATTTACTATCTCTTTCTTTTCTTCAACAAAAGCTTTGGGTTTTTGGCCAGAGAAATTACTTGAGAGGTAGGAAAGCATAACTGTCAAAAGCTTCCGGAAAATGAAGGGGTTGATTGCTGTGTTTTTGCTAGCAATAACCGTAGAATTTCTTGTTCGTGAAGTCTGGAATGTTTTGACTGCTTATGAGAGAGTCTTCCCGAGTAAGGCTGCGTTTGTTTTTCATATTTTGTACTGCGGATTCCGTTAAAAAATTAAGTTTTACGTAATTTTTATGCAGCAGTTTTTACATGTTTTTTTAATTGAGTTTCGTAAAATCTTGTTTTGTTTTTACATGTTTTTTATTTACTTCAAATTGATATATTTTTGGTGTTTTCAGATCATTTTAATACACTGATATCAAAAATAATTTTAAAAAAATAAAAAATATATATTATTTTGATGCATTTACTAGTAAAAAACACTTTGAAAAGCAATCGTAATCATACTTTCACCAAATATTTTATACGTGTTTTTTTGTTACATATAAACTTCAACCATAATTTTTACAAAAAACATATCTAAATCGAACTAACCGTATTTTTTTCAAACTTACTTTTTTAAAGCATAACCACGAAAACAACCTTAAAAACAAATACATTCTAAGTCTTTCATGTTACCTGGTCAAGTATGCATACAATTGCTGGAAACTCTTAATCTATTGAACCAGATGCTCCTTATTCCTTTTTTGTTTGGATTGGTAATCAAGATGTGTGGCCATATGCATTTCACATAATGTTGACACCTACTTCCCATGTTACATTACAAAATTAAGTCTGGATTCTATTTTTACATTAATAAAAAAAATAAATGTTTTTTTAACAAAAATATATGATTTTTGAATTAAAATTAAAATAAAATAAATTCAATTTCTAGTATTCCAAACATTAAAATTGTAATAAGTTATCAATTAAATAACAACTAAGTTAGTAGCTCAACTGACAATAGTCAAGTTGTAAAAAATTAATTAGAGAGAAATGACATTCCTGATTTGAATTCTATCATTTATATTTTCAATCTACATGTAAATGTGTGAGTGTTAAGGATCTTGAGTTTACAGGCTCTTCCTCGTTATTTAGCTCTTGAAAATAGCCATCTTAAATCACATTTAAGAGTATATATACAGAAAAAGCTACTAATTAAATTTAAATTTCATGTGGAATTAATTTGATTCCAGACAGTTAGTTAGTAAGAAACGAGATTGAATTAGACAAGTGGGAGCTTTTTTGTGTTTGTGGATTAAAAAAAAAAACTTAGTTGCAGTTCTTTAAAAGTAATTTTTTTAAAATATATATTTAATTAAAATTGTTGAGAGATAGATTTTTACATATAAATAAATAAATAATATATTATTTCAGCATTTTTAAAATCAATATTTGAAACGAAATTTTATTTGCCTAACTAAACAATATTTTCTCTATAATTGAGCAAAAAAAAAACCATCACAATACAAAACAATTTATTAGTATCCTCCGATCGTAGTATAAAAGCATTCGGTGATCATAATATCAAGACAATGAATGATATCCTAATCCAATCTTTTGTAAATAAAAAAATGTTTAATTTCTTTATTGATTATAGAAATAGTTTTTTGTTAGTTTTATAAATAAAATAATTAATTTATGCTAAAAACAATTCATTTTATAGTATTTAATTTAATTCTATTAGTTTTATAAATAAAAATATTAAATCTCTCTATGTTTATTTTATCTCATAAGTTTCTTGAGACTCAACTATTTTCAAGTCATGAATAATAACAAATAATTTGTAATTTTCAAATTTAATTATTAATATATTTATTTTCATAAATAGAATTATTTTTCTATTATGATGAATTTTGAAAATAGTTTTATTGAAACATATTTATCAATAATTATTTTATTTTATTTTCAAAAAACATAAATTATTAATTAATTTATTTAATCTGTATCATAAATAAAATACATGAAAAAAAATCCAGAAGGGAAAAGGCGGGCGGGTGCCACTGAACAGGCCTAAGTGGGCCGTTCTATAAAAGCCCAGCCACTAGTTTTTCTATCTATTAATATTATTTTATTTCAGTTGTTGTATTCCCATTTAAGGGAAAAGGAAAATAAAGAACCGTAGCCAAAAACCTCCTGACTCACTTTTTTATGGTGCGGTGCGAAATTGATTATCCACGACCACTGTTAGTCTGTTAATAATAATAAAAAAAAGAAGCCCCTTTTATAAAAATTCACCAACAAGAGAAGAGATACCTCTCTTTCTCTCTATCCATCCATAGGAATTCAATCAGATAACAAAAGGGTTTCTCTTTTTCAATCAAATTATCACATAAAGGTTGTCTTTCTGTAGAGCTATTCTCATGAATTCATGTGGACAGGTTAGTGTGTTACTATCAAATTTCTATCTTTTTCTTCACTTGTTAGCTTCAATCTGTTCTACCTTGCTTTGGTTAGGGTTTTTGCTTTGTGGGTTCTTTGTTATTTGGTTGCTATGAAAATTTCAGGGAAAGGCTTGAACCTTCTGCATTTGCCTAGTTTTTATGTGAATGTTAGAGATGATGTGGCTCTGTTTAGCTTATTTGTCTGTTTGGTTGCTGCTCAGAAATTTGAAGGTATAAAAAGGAGAGGAATTTGAAGTTTTTGGGTTTTTGGCTAAAATAATAAAGCGAGGTTAATTCAGATAATTTGAAGGCATAATTCAACTTGTTCGTTTTGTTTATTGAAACTAATGACGATAGAACTGTTGGTGATTCAGTGCAAAAGAAAAAACAAACAAACAAACAAACTTTTGTATTTTCTTTTTCCTACGGTTTCTTGCAATTGAATGGATCATGAGTGTTTTTGATGCCTCATCCTAGTGATGCCACTAATAAAAAATGATATTTTTTTCAGCTTCGCTGATATCTTTCTGGTTATTTTTTTAGCTTTGAATTGAATAAGGCATTGTTGCTTTGTATTGAATAAGGCGCTGTTGAGTTAATGAGTGGGTGCTTGAAGTGGAGAAAATGGCATTGGTGACCCATCAGATGCAGGTACTTATAAAATAATTGTGTGCAGAGCTTGTGCTCTAAGAGTGTTACCGTTTTCTCCCCCCAGTTATTTTCAAGTCAACCAGGCCTTAATCCACAGCAATCAAATTATCATGTCATTTTATCAATTCTGCTTGTACGGACCTTTTGTGTATATTAAAGGGTCTCAGGGGGCTTTATCAGTTGTCTTTTATTTTTCTTTTAAACTTGAGGGTTAGAGTGTTGATACATGTCCCTGTTGGGTTTATGGAAGTTCAATCAGTCATTTGTGTGGTACACACGGCTGTGTTAATAGAAGATATACTTAAATTGATGATGTAGTGGATGAATTACTCTGCTAAAATGTTCTAGGTAGCTGAGATGATTTATTCTACTGTTTTAATTGGTTTTCCTTCCATGTTTTTGAGATGTGAAATTTAGTGAAATTGATAGTATCTTGTGCTTGTATCACAGCAGTTGTACTTGCCTTGTTGAAAGTGTTTGGGTACATGTGAAAAAAGCTAAACATAGATGCTCACCCATGCTATGCTAGTTCAAGTTCGTAACATCATATTTTCACTTTGTTTTGCAATCTCCATTGTTTAGCACTCCTATATACTGTAATTATAACATCATATTGCTTTGTTTGCTGCACATAGGGTTCTTATGCAACATTTCCTTCGAGGCCTTTATCTTGGAGCAAAGGGGTGAAGTTGAAGCAACGTGTAACAGAACTTCAGATGGTAGGGAGAACAGATATGTGTTTTTCAGTAAAACACAGTCTTCGTTTAAGGTAAAATTTTCCTATATAATTGAATTCATGATCAGCTGCTTGTCTTTGCAAATCCAAATTGCTTAATATTGGATTTTGCAGTCAGTTTTATTTGTTTTACTTTGTTCTGAGAAGATGGTACAAAACTTCCTGGCTCTGGCTGATTACTTGTTGATGTGCAATTCAAGAATATTTCTTGGTTAATGATAATTTGGAATTTTATTTTTCTTATGCTTCTCTATCAGTAGACTATGTGATTGGCGCAAACTTGTCCTTTGAAATCACTTTTGTATTTTGTTTATATCTAATGAATTTCAAGCATATAGATTGAGCTGCATTGTTTCCACAGTGCAGGGGCTTTCTCACATGGACCTAAAGTAAAGCTCTTGAGAGTTTCAGCTTTTAAAGGCAGTGCACAAAATGATGAATCAGGAGGCAGAGCTAATGGATCCAAAGTTTCAAAAAAATCTGTTAAACTTTCTTATGTGCCAAAAGAAAGTGGGGAGACCATGATGGACTCTTCAAAGGTGCATAGTATTCCAGTTTCCTATACTTCTGAAGCAGATGAAAGGATTGCAGGATCCCCTGCTATTAATAAATTATTCAAGAAATGGCTCAGCATGTTGCGCACACAATCTCCAAGTCAAGTTGCGGATGAGATTCTGGAAGAAGGACCTCCTCCAAGGGAAGAATTGCAACAAGCTCAAAATACCACCCAAAATAAGGAGAGAGTTGATAATGTAAAGTCAGTTTGGTATCACTTCCTGAGTCTGGATGCAACAATAAAGATACCCATACTGACATTGTAAGTATTATTGCTTCTTCCACACGGTTATTGAAAAATTAATTTTAGTCATTACTTGTTCTGATGAAAAATATGGCTACAAACATAGCTCAAAGATTAAGGATTCACCATTTAGCTGACTCAACTGCTATGAAGCAATGAGGTTTTGTTGAATTATTTGTCTGGCATAACCAGTATTCAATTATCTTTATCAACTGAGCTCCTTTTGCTACACTGCTATATGATAATCTACTAGCAATACAAGAATTCTTCCAATGCTTGATTTCTAAACAAATACATTATGTATACAGTTCTGGGTTTAGTTTTTAATATTTGTTATTTTCTTGAGAATTTTCTGGCAGCTTCTAACTGCATTGCTTCGTTTTCAGCATTCCTTTGTTCCTGGCCGTCAATGTGGTGTATGGAGCTGGAGTGTCAAAGGAATTGACTCCATTGTGGATTTTGGGTCCCCTTATTGTTGCTTTCTACATCAAGTTACTCCAGGGCTTGTGGGCACTCTATGTTTTCAGCTTTAGGCAGACAATTAAGGTTATCAAAAATGTACCTACCTACTATCTCGTGGCCTACGGCTATATCAGACAAGGGAAGCTCAAAGAAGACATACAAGCTCGTGTGTTGCAACCTCTGCAAAGCTTTAAGAACTTGGACCGCAAAGAGTTTTCAAGAAAAAAGATGATGGAATTGCAAGAGTGGTGTATGGAGAAGTACCTAGATTATGTGGAATCAATATGGCCCTACTATTGTAGGGCAATCAGGTTTCTAAAGAGGGCTAATCTGATTTAGATTTGGTAACGTTAAAATTTTAGGCAAGGGCAAAGTGTTGAGGTTGGAGTTTCTTTGGGAAATGTTTCAAGAGTTTGAGATTTTTGAAAAAGTGCTGGCCAATCCCATTTTAGCTGGGCTTCTAGTATCATCAGGCAAGTCAAGGATCATAACAGAAGCTGATTTTTCCGATTTATGTAATTTTATAGGGCATTCTTGCACGAGATTCCCGTCATCTTGTTCCTTTTTGTATTATGTTCTTTGAGGTTCCATAGTAGCATGAAAGTTTTTCAACTCTATTATTCGGTTATTAATGAGAATTTGTATGTTTTCAACAATATCTTTAAAAAAAAAAAAAAAAGGGAAATAGAAATGGTAGTATGGGATAATTTTCCTTGGTTGTCTGCTGGTTTAAACTACACTAGTTCTGATGCCAGCGCTTTGCTGCAGCTATGGATTTTGAGTTGTCAATGACGTTCCTATGAGCTTTTTTTTTGTAAAAATTAGGGATAATCTCATAACATTCAAAGCTAACTTGGTTGAAGTCTAATGAGTAAAAACAAGTCTTTTAGAAGGAAATTTTGAGTGATGTTTTCTTGGGTGTTAAAAAAAAAAAAAAAAACTAGCAATATGATATGCAAGCTATTCTAATAGTAAAACTATTACAAAATTATTAATTCTTCATCATACTTTAATTTGTGCTATTAAACCATCATATTCTAGTATAAAGAGTATTTAATCTCTTTTTCCCTACATTTAAATATTTTCATTCCTATAAGTGTTATCTAGTGATATATAGAAATATTAAAGCTTCAATTGTATTATTCACTCTATTGAGAAAGTTTGTTGTGAAAAATAAATTATCCTTGTAAACCTTTGAGAGTTAGATAAAAACTTTTAATATTGGTGATGAAATTCCACTAAGAAAAAAATCTTGAAGAGGGATTTCTTCAAGTGGTGTAAAAAATCTGGTGTGGATTCATCAAATAGAAATTGTACTCTAAAGCTTGGACAAGTTGAGGAATACAATACTTAAGTACGGTTTGATACTTGAGATGTGGATGTAAGCTTGTTGAACCATATTAAAAACAAGTCCGCGAATTCTCTCCCTTAACTCTTTACTTTAAGTACTTTAATTATATTGTTGGTTATTTTATTTACTTGAAGTAATTTGTATTAATTGTAAAATTTAGTGATACATCTAATTCGCTTCCCTCTTACGTGTTAAGTTGTCTTAGTCTTTGAACAACCTCATGTAAGGTACACTAAGGGTATCAATACCTTTTCTAACCACAATTAGTTTCTTACCCTGAAATTTCAAATAAGATCAGTCCACTCGGGTCTCTTGGTGATCTTAAATCAAACAATTAGGTGGCGACTCCTTGACTCTAATGTCCCACCAAGTCGCGCGCGCGTATGTGATAAAAGGAACAAAAGTTTATCGTAATTAAGGGGCAAAAATCTACCTCTCAACAACTGCTTTATTTGCTCCCAAGTCTTAAAAAGTTTTTTGTCCTCTCGCCTCGTAGCCTTTAATATCATATCCCACCAAAATAAAACCACATGCTTCAATTTAAACTCTACATTTTTTTATTACTATTCTCGAATATAAAATTCTTGTATACTCATATAATTGATCAAATTTAGCTAACCAATCAAAAGATTCTTCCCCTTTTAAATTATCACTAAAAGAAGAAATCTTAACCTTCATATGATATTTTTTTTATCATACATATTATTTCCAGTAACCCTACCTCGATCTTCTTCATTAAATGAATATTCATAGTCATATTAACCACGGGGATTTGCACAAATTGGTTCAGGGACAGGTGCCACGAGTGTCATTCTCGGTGAGTGCCTCTCTTCTTTCCTGGTTCACGTTTGCATGCAACCCTAGTGCCTCAAGCCTAAATGTAAGGCCATCAAATCTAGTGTTGATGTCGCCAAACTCAATTTGCTCTTTCTCTTCTAAAGCTGCTATCATTACTGAATGGCGATCTAGCTGATCCCAAATAACTTGCATCCCATAATCACCATCACGAAGATGGTTGTCACCAATTGTCCCCCGATTCTCTTCATTGTTCGCCATCAATTCAAATATTAACTTGCTCTGATACCTTCTGATGCAGCATATAACGAAGATAAAACTAGGGTTCTTAAACTTTAGAATCACAGATATAACTATAGAGAAATCTAGAGAAAACTCATTAATATTTTTTATTAAATTTAAATAATAATTTGAATATTCTAAAAATAAACTAGACATCTTCTATTTATAATAATTCTAATTCTTTAAATAAAAGAATTTTTAACCAAAATTTTCATAACTAGTAAAATTCATACAGTTTTAGTATTTTTAAATAGTAAAATATTAATTAAATTAAAATTTTTAATCTAAGCAAGAAAAAAAAATCAAAATTAATTAAGAAAATAATTAAAATAAAAAAACATAACTTCAAGTTTTGATATCAAAATGCTTTTAGATTTCTTACGGATTTCTTTTCAGGTATGGTCTCGTCGATCTCCGTGTTTATCTTGTCACATATAATTGTATTTCTTTGCAAAGAGCCAAGGACCATCTTAGAGATTTCTGCTGACATTTATTTTAGACAGCTGTAAAGCAGAAGTGATAGTTGATGACTTGATGCTAACAACTTGGAAGACGAGATACAAAGTATTTATCAATGAAGGATGGTGTCAGAGGTTTCTATCAAAGTTCTAGGATGTGACGTCTCTGACGTCACTTAAATAACAATTACTGTTTCAAGAAATAGAAAATGACATTTAAGGGTTTATTTATAGCCTGTTTGGCTATGCAGTTGTGACTATTTTTTATTTAAAACACAGTTTGTAATCGTTTGGTTAAGGAAAAAATTGATATACTGTTTGTTGAGTCCTACTTAATTTCTGTGTTAAAAATGCAGTAAAAAAAACAGTAATTTCTTATTTTTTTCACTGTTCATGTTAATTGCACTGTTCAATGAACAGTGCAATTAACATGAACAGTGTATAGTGTACACTGTTCACTTAAAAATAGTGAACAGTACAATTATCTTGCACTGTTCACTTGCCTGCGTGAACTCTTTTTTTTAAGTAGTGTGTTAATTTTTTTAACATTTATTTTTTAAAAAAAACTAGTTTAAAGTGAATTCTATACCTGATAATATTTTATCTAGTTTTATTACATGCTAAAAATATTATGAAAACGGTAGTTTTTGTCGGATGTATTTCGTACGTAATGAAATTATAAATGATTTCATGGAATAATAAAAAATATTTTATATAAAGTATGATTTATTTTATGATATAATACCAATAGTTAAATCCACAATATTTAAATTAAAAATCATCAATATTAATATATATTTTTAAAATTATTTTATAACCTTAATTTTAAAAGCATTATTAATCAAATACATTAAATTATTTTTTCTTCAACTTCAATTTTAACCACAGTTTTAACCAAACACCTATTTTTTCAAACCAACCTCAAGTAAAAATACTTTTTATAAAATAATTTTTTTCAAATCACAATCACAATAGCTACCGCAATACCAAACACACTCTTAACCGAGATAGAGGCTGAAGACATAGTGAATGTACCACTGTGATGATTGTACAGATGAATATCTGAAAAAATGGAAGGGCAGTAAGTCTGAATGGATGAAGAACGTTGATGCAAGGTCTAAGAACTGATGTAAGTCAGCAATCCTCCAAAAATGCAAACGCAAAAAAAAACAGAAAAAATGTTGTGGCTCTAAAGATAATGGATAGCAAATAGAGGAATAAATAGCTCAGTGTTTTGGCATTTCTGAATATTAGGCTGTGAATGTGTCAGAATGATTAGTAGTTTGTCCATCAAAGCTCTATGTTTCATGGACATTTCTTTAAGTTTTTGCTTTGTGCTTCTGGTATAATTGGAAGATGTATATGCTTCTTCTTTGAACATCCCTTCACTATCTACATGCAGATTTCCTTCTATTGTTCTTCATGGAAGCTCTTTTTCTGCTGTGGTGTTGTGGCTTTTCTTCTGCTAATAGACCATTTAAGGAGGCCTGTGGAACCAGCATCTGCTGTAAATGATGACAGAACCTCTACTCCCCAGTTGACTTTGCCAGGACTGCAGAGTGATGCTTGAACATTGAAGAGAAGGTATGGTTGTCATCGCTTTGCTGAATAGAATGCCGGTGCTTGATTCAGGTAAATCTAATATACATGAATTTCTGACTTCTTTGAGCTACGCTTCTCTATGGTGAGTATTTGGAGCTTTGTGGATATCAAAGACCCAAGCATGGTGGAAAATCGCACTAGTGGGGTTATTTGAATGAAGACATATACTGGAGAGAAGTGTTGCTAAAAGTTGCAATGCTGGTTGCAATGCTGTGATTTCTTCGATTTACAGTTCTTTCACAGTTTCTGATCTTACTATCAGGATGCTAGACAGCACTTGGTTACCCTCATCGTCTACATATTTACTGTTCATATTTTGGGACCGAGATGATTTTTTAACATCTACTAGAGTTTTAATGTCACCAAGCGATCACAAGTTCGAATCTCAGTATTTTTATTTATTTGATAAAAATTAAACACAAGATAAGATAAAATAGACCTGTGAAAGTTTTAAGCTTAAAAAACTTTCACTTGAAGAGTATATTAGAAAATAATATAAATCATATCCTGAAACCTCAACCGAGAGCTCAAACTATTAAATTGAAAATATTATTAACCTGAAAGCTTAAACTATTAAATTAAGAATTGAGAATGTTATTTTACAGATCGTTTTCCTTCAAGATTTTTTATATTGTAGAATGTGTTTCGAAAGTCATTTTGGCTAATTTATACCCATGAACTCATCTTCTTGCCAGAACGAGTTATTGAGATTTTGAAGCGTCCAAAGGTTGTCTTCATATACTGTTGTCCCCTTTGTGCGCTTCTCATTAAAGCATTTTTGAACTTGTAAATCTAACCATGTGGGGAGCTTCCATCCCAGTGTTTAATTTGTGCTTTAGAAACAATAATTACTACTAAATTTGATTTTACTATATTGTTTCTTTGACTGAATCCATATTGCAGTCATGTTGTTACCCTTGAGTCTAACTGGTCGGATCCATTTATCAATCACCTGCATCTTGGCTTTAGAATGAAGAACAGATTGGGACATGATGGGCAAGATAACAGATATCCTGTTGAGTAGTTTTACATCTAGATATCATCAATTTGCTGGGGCTTTGAAGAAGAGTTCGCTAACAAAACAAGCATGGAGAAGATAACACCAAAATTAGAGGCCATCTTATCTGTCAATCAGTGTAAAGATCTGCCATTAAAGTGGGGATTAGCATAATGAAGCCTTTTGGTCCCTGCATAACAAATTTAGTTGAAGCCACCTGGTAAGTACTCTGCTTCCATGTGTCATTTAAATTTGTTTTATCTGAGGTCAAAAAACACAGATTTATGGCCATTATGTTTAGAGTATTTGCTATAATAAACTAAATATTCAGATTTAAAATAACTTGTTATCAAACTAAACCATGGAAAAGCACAGTGATTATCAGAACAAGGGAGATTAATAAAGATAATTTGGTTAATATATAAATGTATGCTAATCTAAAAGGTTGATGTATACCTTGCAATACACAACCTCTTAGAACAGCAAAAAGTACACCATAAATGGTGGTGCTTTCTTTTCCACTGTGCGCAAAAGATGGCCGCCTTGCTCACAATGAGTCACATGCGGATGGAAGTATTTTGCACATATAACCGAGATTCATCGTTAACACACAAGAATGATCATGTGCAATCGATCAATGCAGAAAAAGAGAAAAACATGGTAATATATATACTCATTTAATTAACTTATAGCTCATCTAACTCAGAGATTTAGGATTTAAGCCTCTCGCTGTGTAGGTAGTTAAGCTCAGAGTTAATTTCCCTCAAATGCCAGTACCATATATGGCCCTGTCAGTAAAAAGGCAAGAACATAACCGATCATCACACACACACACACACAGGAGGAGAAGACTTCCTACTAAAGAAACAAGATGGTAAAGACCAGGAAGGAAGGAAGGAAATCTACAGCAGACATAACAGGATGAGAAGAGAGATGGCTAGAAGGAGGGAGAAGAGAGGCTATGCAGAAAAGGGCCTTAGCGAGCTTTTATACAGAGGTTCTGAGCTCTTCTAGGGCAAACCCTGGTGCAAGGTTTTCGGGCAACGGGCAGATTAAAACCTACCTAGCAGGTACGTGTTGGGGCAGGGCGGTTGCTCTTGCTCTTGTGTTAAAAAAGAATTAATTTCATGCAAGTTGTCGTTGAGGTTATCTCTTGCTGTGCAACTTGCCAGCAACAAGTGGGGGAGTTGCTGGACTTGCAGCAGGATATCATGCGTGCATGACGGAGAGCTGGACAATAAAGAGAAAACAGATCTCAAGGATTTGACGTCGTTTTATTGTTTTAGGACGTGAATTTTAGGATCAATATTTTGAGAATCTCATTATATTCTTTTTTTTTTATACACTGGATTGTTATATATTTAGCTAGTATCGTTTGAAAAGATATTTAATCTTAATTAATATACAGGTTAATTCATGTATATTATTATCGTCGAGAAAATAAAGAGAAATTAAATTAAAATCTATATTTGTATGCGTAAAGGCATACCATGGATTACTCTCCTAACATGATTCATGATGTTGGTTTGGATTTCAATAGTTAAAGTCTTCTTTTCAGAATAAATTGGTGGTTAGATTTTTTTTCTTTTAAAAAAATAATTCGTGTATATATATATATATATATATATATATATATATATATATATATTAAGAAACTCAAGTTATTTATTTTATTATTAATAA
>Ga0307508_10001889_pt1 | contig 23036 bp, 26 predicted proteins | sample 9_EM_MG_FD_203089 | JGI IMG/M metagenome (GOLD analysis project Ga0307508, IMG submission 203089) | Populus trichocarpa ectomycorrhiza microbial communities from riparian zone in the Pacific Northwest, United States - 9_EM | ecosystem: Host-associated > Plants > Roots > Unclassified | place... | reverse complement strand
CCAGCACGTGCTCGACCCGGGCGCAGGCGTCGTCGGTGCCCGCGTACATCACGGTGAGGGTGCGGGCGCGGGCACCGGCCACGCCGCCCGAGACGGGGGCATCGACGTGGCCGATCTCGCCCTTCGCCAGCAGTTCGGCGATCGTCCGCGCGGCGGCCAGGCCTACCGTGGAGGTGTCGACGACGCAGCGGACCCGGCGGTCTGCGGCGGCGAGGATCTCGCGGGCGACCTGTTCGGAGGCGGTGCCGTCGGGGAGGCTGAGCACCATCACCTGGCTGCGGCGGGCGACTTCGGCGACCTCGGAGACGTAGACCGCGCCCGTGGGGGACCTTGCCGGGCCCAGGGCGTCGTGGGTCACGACCGTATGGCCGCTGTCCACGAGGTTCGCGGCCAGGACGGCACCCATGCTGCCCAGTCCCACGAAGCCGATCACGCCTCCTCACCCCGCTCCGCCCGTACCGCTTTGACCGAGCGGCGGGCGGCGCTGCCGGCCGGTGCGCCGCAGTAGGCGGCGATCTGGAAGAGCAGTTCGTCGACCTCGGCGTCGGTGGCGCCGGCGCGTGGCGCGGCGCCCAGGTGGAGGCGGAACTCCTCCATGCGGCCGAGCGCGGCGGTCATCGCCAGCACCAGCAGACTCCGGTCGCGCGGACTCAGGACACCGCCCCGCGCCCAGACTCCCCACGCCGTGGCGGTGAGGAAGTCCTGGAACTCGGCGGCGACGGGATCGGGTTCGGGTTCGGCTGTCTGGTCGTCGACGTAGGTGTCACCGAGCACCGCCCGGCGCATACCGCGCGCGGCACGGAGCTCCTCGGTCTCTTTCATGGGTCTCCCGCTGGGGACGGAGGGTGAGAATGACGCTCTCCTAAATGCACACCCAAGATTCCAGAAATCGGAGAATTGTGCTACCGTCCGACGTCGTCAGCGCGCTGACGGAGGGAGATCGGCAGACCGTGGACGGCTTCGAGAGCATCGACTTCTTCCGGGACGAACGGCTCGTCGCGGATCCCTATCCGTACTTCGACGCCCTGCGCGGGCAGTGTCCCGTGCTCCGGGAGAACCACCACGAAGTGATGATGGTGACCGGGTACGACGAGGCGGTGCAGGTCTACAACGACACCGACACCTTCTCCTCCTGCCTCTCGGTCTCCGGCCCCTTCCCCGGGTTCCCGGTGCCGCTGGAGGGCGACGACGTGAGCGCGCTCATCGAGGAGCACCGCGACGCGCTCCCGATGAGCGACCAGCTCCCCACCCTCGACCCGCCGACCCACACCGACCACCGCGCCCTGCTGATGCGGCTGATCACACCGAAGCGTCTCAAGGAGAACGAGGCGTCGATGTGGCACCTCGCCGACGGTCTCCTGGACCGGTATCTGCCGTCCGGCGAAGGGGAGTTCATCACCGGGTTCGCGGGCCCGTTCACCCTGCTCGTCATCGCCGACCTGCTGGGTGTGCCCGAGGAGGACCGCGCGGAGTTCACGGACCGGCTCCAGAACCGGCCGCCCACCGAGGCCGGGGTCGGCAGCACCGGCGACGACGGCATGCACCATTCCCCGCTGGAGTTCCTCTACGGCCGTTTCGCCACGTACATCGAGGAGCGCCGCAGGGAACCGCGCGGTGACGTCCTCACGGGCCTGGCGACCGCGACCTTCCCGGACGGTTCGACGCCCGAGGTCGCCGATGTCGTCAGGGTCGCCGCCAACCTCTTCGCGGCCGGCCAGGAGACCACCGTCCGGCTGCTGAGCACCGCGCTGCGGATCATCGCCGAACAGCCGGACGTGCAGCGGCTGTTGCGTGCCGAGCGCGACCGCATCCCGAACTTCGTCGAGGAGGCGTTGCGCGCGGAGAGCCCGGTCAAGGGCGACTTCCGGCTGTCGAGGGTGCCGACCACGGTGGGTGGGGTCGACATCCCCGCCGGCACCACGCTGATGGTGCTGAACGGCGCCGCCAACCGCGATCCGCGCCACTTCGAGGACCCCGGCACCTTCGACGTGGGCCGGGCGAACGTCCGCCGCCACCTCGCCTTCGGCCGCGGGGTCCACACCTGCCCCGGGGCGCCACTGGCCCGCGCCGAGGCCCGGGTGGCCGTCGAGCGGCTCCTGGACCGCACGACGGATATCCGGATCGCCGAGTCCGCGCACGGGCCGGTGGACGCCCGCCGCTTCCAGTACGTGCCGACGTTCATCCTGCGCGGCCTGACCCACCTCCAGCTGGAGTGGGGCGAGGCCCGGTGAAGGTCGCCGTCGACGACGACCGCTGCCGGGGTCACGGGGTGTGCTGCTCGCTGTGCCCGGAGGTCTTCGACCTGAGCGACGACGGGTACGCCGTCGCCGAAACCCCGGACGTCCCGGCCGAGTTCGAGGACGCGGTGCGTTCCGCGGCCGGCATGTGTCCCGAGCGCGCGATCACGGTCAGCTGAGGAGAGCCATGCCGAAGGCGTACGTCATCCTCACCGAGGCGATCGGGGACCCGGCCGGCATGGCCGCGTACGCCAGGGCCGCGGGGCCCTCGCTGGCCGAGGGCGAGGCGCGGGTGCTGGCCGTCGATCCGGGGCCGCAGGTCCTGGAGGGCGAGTGGCACGGCAATCAGACCGTGGTCCTGGAGTTCCCGTCGGTGGAGGCGGCCCGGGCCTGGTACGCGTCACCGGCCTACGAGCAGGCAAAGCCGTTGCGGCAGGCGGCGGCCGAGACGAACGCGGTGATCGTGACGGGGTTCGAGATGCCGGTGCGGGGCGACTGACCGCCGCCCCCTCCTCACCTACCTGGTGACTGTCAGCCCCGCCACGGCCCCGCCGTCCACGAGGATGTCGACCCCCGTGAGGAACGACGCCTCGTCGGACAGCAGGAAGGCGACGACCGCCGCGAGTTCCTCCGGTCGGCCCTCGCGGCCGAGCGCCGAGCGGTCCACGAGTGTCTTCATCGACGGATGGTTGGCCGCCTCCTGTTTCCCCTGCGGGGTGGCCACGATCCCCGGCGACACCGAGCACACCCGGGCCCCGAGCGGTCCGAGCCGTACGGCTTCCCGCTGCACGAAGCGCTGCACTCCGCGCTTGGCCCAGCTGTAGGCGACGCCCGGTTCCTCGACGGCGGGTCCGAGCACCTCGCGCAGCCGGTCGGCGAAGTGCGCGTCGAGCGGGGCATCGAGGACCTCGTCGGCGGCGGGGTGCGGTTCGCCGGCGCCCAGCCGGGCCGCCATCGAGGCGAAGCACACCAGTGCCGTGCCGTCGGTGGCAAGGGGCCGCAGCGCCTCGGCCAGCAGCGCCGTCCCGACGAGGTCGACCTGGAGGATGCGTCGCCAGTCGGCCATGGTCGGCGAGATACCGGCCGCGTGGGCGACGGCCCGGAGAGTGCCCAACTCACCGGCCCGCGCCGCGAGTTGCGCCGTCCCCTGCGCGTCGGTCACGTCAAGGACGAACGGCTCGACGGCAGCACGGTGTCCTTCGGCCGACAGCTCACGCGCCGCCTTCGTCACCGTCGCCCCGTCAAGGTCCACCAGCAGCAACCGGTCCACCAGAGAGCCCAGTCGACGCGCACACTCCAGTCCCATCCCCCGGCCCGCGCCGGTGACGATCCCCACGGTGCTCATCCGTTCCTCCTCCCCGTAGCCCAGTACCGTTCGAGGACCGGCTGGAGCGCGCGGGTCACCAGCTCGACGCGCGGGCCGACGGCACCGCGATGGAACGCCCAGTACGGGGTGCCGTCAGGGCGCCTGCCCTCGGCCTCCAACGGATGCCCCGCGCGGGCGAGTTCGGCGGAGTCGGCGGCCACGTCGTCCGACCAGTAACCGAGGTGGTGGACGCCCGAGTCGGCGGGCTGCCAGAGGGTCCCCGGGACACTCCGCACCAACTCCAGGCGGGGCGTGGACATCGAGTACACCGAGGTCAGGTCGAGGACCGTCTCGCCCTCGGGCAGTCGCACCCGGACGGGCGCACCGATCTCCTCGCACCACTGGTAGCCGAAAAGCGCCGTCAGTTCCGCGGCAGCCGCCACGAGGTCGTCGACGACGATCCCGGTGTGGAACAGGTCAGTTGGTTTCACTCGTACGTCTCCTCCGGGGTGACCGTGCGCAGACAGAACCGGGTGATGTGGTCGACGTCGGCACCCGTCGGAGGCGTACGGCGCCACAGATGCTCCGCGAGCCTGCCCACCGTCGCGTGGGCGGCCAGCGAGGCGTCCAACTCGGGGTCACGGCTGCCGAGTTCGCCGTACGGCCCCTTCAACAGGTCCGCCAGCATCCCGGCGGCCGACGGCGGGCCCGCGAGGAACCCCTCCCCCACGCTCTGCGCGTTCCACATGACCGCGCGCGTGGTCGCCGCCGTCTCCTCGTCCATGGCCTGGGAGAGCACGCCCTCGACCCAGCGGCGCACCTTGCCCTCGGGGGTCCGCTCCTTGGCCATCTGGTGGGTGAGGTAGCCGCACAGCTGCCCGGCGCCGTCCTCCATGATCGCCGCGACCAGCGCGTCCTTCGAGCGGAAGTGCCGGTAGAAGGCCTCGTTCGAGAGCCCGGCCGCCGTCACGATGTCGGCGACCCGTGGCCGGGACGCGGTGCCGCACCGGCGCATGACGTCCCGTGCCGCGTCCAGCAGGGCGCGCACCTCGCTCGCGTAGTGGGCGCCGCGCCTGGCCAGGGCCTGTCGGGCGATGCGCTCGGCCACGTCTCCGGCGACCGGCTCGGCAACATCGTTCCGTGTGAGGGGAATTGTGTTCTCCTTCATGAGAACGCTATTCTGGCAGCCGCCGGAAGGAGACACAATGCCGTGGGACTTCGAAACCGAACCGGACTACCAGGCACAGCTGGACTGGGCGGCCCGGTTCGTACGCGAGGAGGTCGAGCCCCTCGATCTCCTGTGGGACGGCCTCCAGTTCACCCCGCCCGACGAGAACCTCCGCCGCGTCCTCGACCCCCTGAAGAAGGAGGTGCGCGCCCACGGGCTGTGGGCCACGCACCTCGGTCCCGAGCTCGGCGGTGAGGGCCACGGGCAGGTCCAGCTGTGCCTGCTCAACGAGATCCTGGGCCGTTCCTCCTGGGCCCCGATCGTCTTCGGCTGCCAGGCGCCGGACACGGGCAACGCCGAGATCCTCGCCCACTACGGCACCCCGGAGCAGAAGGAGCGCTATCTGCGCCCGCTCCTCGACGGCGAGATCTTCTCCTGCTACTCGATGACCGAGCCCCAGGCCGGCTCCGACCCCAAGGAGTTCACCACCCGGGCCGTGCGGGACGGGGACGACTGGGTCGTCAGCGGCTGGAAGTACTTCTCCTCCAACGCGAAGACCGCCGCCTTCCTCATCGTGATGGCGGTGACCGACCCGGACGGCGACCCGTACAAGAGCATGTCGATGTTCCTGGTCCCCTCCGACACGCCCGGCATCGTCATCGAGCGCAATGTGGCGCTCGCCGGTGAGCCCCAGGAGCGCGGCTCGCACGCGCTCGTCCACTACGACGACGTACGGGTGCCGGCGGACGCGCTGCTCGGCGGCGAGGGCCAGGCCTTCGTGATCGCCCAGACGCGGCTCGGCGGTGGGCGGATCCACCACGCGATGCGGACGATCGGGCTCGCGGGCAAGGCCTACGACATGATGTGCGAGCGGGCGCTGAGCCGGCAGACGCAGGGCGGGCGGCTCGCCGACAAGCAGTTCGTGCAGGGGCACATAGCCGACTCGTACGCGCAGCTCACGCAGTTCCGGCTGGCCGTGCTGCACACCGCCTGGAAGATCGACAAGTACAACGACTACCGCAAGGTCCGCAAGGACATCGCGATGGTCAAGACCCAGCTTCCCGCGGTGCTGCACGACATCGCCCACCGGGCCATCCAGGTGCACGGCGCGCTCGGGGTGAGCGGCGACATGCCGCTGTTCCGGATGCTGCTCGGCGCCAGTGTCCTCGGGATCGCGGACGGTCCGACCGAGGTGCACAAGGTGACGGTCGCCCGTCAGGTGCTGCGCGACCACCAGCCGAGCGACGACCTGTGGCCGAGCGCCTATCTGCCGAAGCGGGTCGCGGCGGCGCGTGCCAAGTACGCCGAGTTCCTGGAGCCCGAGGCGGAGGCCCGATGATCGACGTCGAGCGACTGGCCGGCTGGCTGGACCAGTCCGGGCTCCCCGGGAAGGGCGAGCCGATCGAGCACCGCTATGTCTCCGGCGGTGCGCAGAACGAGATCTACGAGATCCGCCGCGGCGACCTCCACTGCGCCCTGCGCATCCCGCCGCCCACCGCTCCGGCCGCCCGGGACGAGGGGATCCTGCGGGAGTGGCGGATCATCGAGGCGCTGAACGGCACGGACGTCCCGCACACCGAGGCGGTCGCCGTCTGCACGGACCCGGGCGTGCTGGGCCGCACCTTCTATCTGATGGAGTTCGTCGACGGCTGGTCGCCCATGGGGGTACGGGGCTGGGCGGCCCCCTTCGACACGGATCTGTCCGCGCGGGCGGGGCTCGGGTACCGGCTCGCGGAGGGCATCGCGCTGCTGTCCAAGGTGGACTGGCGGGCGAAGGGCCTGGGCGACCTGGGCCGCCCCGACGGCTTCCACGAACGCCAAGTGGACCGCTGGACCCGCTACTTGGACCGGGTGAAGGGCAGGGAGCTGCCCGGCTTCGACGAGGCCTCGGCGTGGCTGCGCGCCCACAAGCCGCTGGACTACGTCCCGGGCCTGATGCACGGCGACTACCAGTTCGCCAACGTCATGTTCCGCGACGGCGCACCGGCCAGGCTCGCCGCGATCGTCGACTGGGAGATGGGCACGGTCGGCGACCCCAAGCTCGACCTCGCCTGGATGCTCCGGGGCTGGCCCGAGGACACGAGCACACCCGAGGCCGCGACCGCGCTGTACGTCGACCTGACGGGCATGCCCACTCGGTCCGAGCTGATCCGGCACTACGCTTCGGTGTCGGGCCGCCAGGTCGACGACATGGACTACTACGACGTCCTCGCCCAGTGGAAGCTGGCCATCGTCCTGGAACAGGGCTTCCAACGGGCCGGGGACAACGAGAAGTTGCAGGCCTTCGGCCCGATGGTGCTGGACCTCATGAAGAGCGCGGCGGAGCTGGCGGGGACGACCACCTACGGGACGTAGGCCTCACAGCCCCAGCGACTTCGCGATGATGACCTTCATGACCTCGCTCGTACCGGCGTAGATGCGGGTGATGCGCGCGTCGGCGTAGAGGCGGGCGATCGGATACTCCGTCATATAGCCGTAGCCGCCGAAGAGTTGCAGGCACCGGTCAACCACCCGGGCCTGCATCTCCGTGCAGAACAGCTTGACCTTGGCGGCGTCGGCTCCGGAGAGCTCGCCGTCGACCAGGGACAGCACCGCCCGGTCGAGCATCGCCTGCGCGGCCTCGATCTCGGCGGCGACGGCGGCGAGTTCGAACTTGGTGTTCTGGAAGGACGCCACCGTCCGTCCGAAGACCTCGCGCTCCCTGACGTAGTCGATCGTGGTGTCCAGGGCGGCCCGCGCCTGGGCGACCGAGCCGACCGCGACCGTCATCCGTTCCTGCGGGAGGTTGTGGCCGAGGTAGCGGAAGGCGGAACCCTCCTCCCCCAGCCGGTTGGCCACCGGCACCCGTACGTCGTCGAAGGCCAGCTCGACGGTGTCCTGCACCTTGATGCCCATCTTGTCGAGGACGCGCCCCCGGGTGAACCCGGGCATGCCGTCCTCGACGACGAGCAGGGTCAGACCGGCGCGGCGGTCGTCGGGGTCGGTCGAGGTGCGGGCGACCACGATCACCAGGTCGGCGAGGAGTCCGCCGGTGATGAAGGTCTTGGCGCCGTTGACGACATAGGTGTCTCCGTCGCGGACGGCGGTGGTGCGGATGCCCGCCAGGTCGGATCCGGTGCCGGGTTCCGTCATGGCGATCGCCGTCAGGAGCCGGCCTGAGGCGAGTCCGGGGAACCAGCGCTCCCGCTGGGCCGTGTCGGCGTAGGCGAGGAAGTAGGGCAGGACGACGTCGAGTTGGGTGCGGACCGTCCCGAGGGTGACCAGGGCGCGGGCGGCCTCCTCCTGGAGGACCACGCTGTAGCGGTAGTCGGCGAGGCCCATACCGCCGTACTCCTCGGGGACCGACATCCCCAACAGGCCGAGGGAGCCGAGCTGTTCGAAGAGCGAGCGCGGGAGCCGGCCCGCCTTCTCCCAGTCGGCGTAGTGCGGCACGACCTCCTTGGCCACGAACTCCCGGACCAGTGCGCGGAATTCCTCGTGGTCGGCGTCAAAGACGTCTCGGCGCACGGTGCTTCCCCTCCCTCAGCGGATCAGTTCGACGAGCGTGGCGTTGGCCGTGCCGCCGCCCTCGCACATGGTCTGGAGGCCGTGGCGGATGCCGTGGTCGCGCATGTGGTGGATCATGCGGGTCATCAGGACGGCGCCCGAGGCCCCGAGGGGATGCCCCAGGGCGATGACGCCACCGAGGGGGTTGAGCAGGGCCGGGTCGGCCCCGGTCTCGGCGAGCCAGGCGAGCGGGACGGAGGCGAAGGCCTCGTTCACCTCGAAGACGCCGATCTCGTCCAGGACCACTCCCGCCTTGCGCAGCACCTTCTCGGTCGCCGGGATGGGGCCGGTGAGCATGAGCACCGGGTCGGCGCCGGTGACCGCGCCCGCGCGGTACCGCACGATCGGTGTCAGCCCCAACTCCCTTGCCCGTTCAGGAGTGGTGACCAGGAGCGCGGCGGCGCCGTCGGAGATCTGGGAGGCGTTGCCCGCATGGAGCACCCCGTCGTCGAGGAAGGCGGGCCTCAGGGCCGCCAGTTTCCCGACGGTGGTGCCCCGCCGTATCCCCTCGTCGGCCGTCACCGCGTCCACCGGAACGATCTGCGCGTCGAAGGCACCGGCGTCCTGCGCGGCGGCGGCCCGCTCGTGGGAGAGCGCCGCGTACTCGTCCAGCCGGGTCCGCGAGAGACCCCACTTCCGCGCGATCCCCTCGGCGGACACGCCCTGATTGAAGGAGAACCCCTGGTAGCGGGCGAGGACTTGAGGGCCGTACGGCATTCCCGTCGCCCGTGCCGAGCCGAGCGGCACCCGGCTCATCACCTCGACCCCGCCCGCCACGACGACGTCCTGCTGCCCTGACATGACGGCCTGGGCGGCGAAGTCGAGAGCCTGCTGACTGGATCCGCAGGCCCGGTTGACCGTGGTGCCGGGGATCGTCTCGGGCCAGCCGGCGGCGAGGACCGCGTACCGGCCGATATTGCTGGACTGGTCCCCCACCTGGGAGACGCAGCCCCACACGACGTCGTCCACGACCGAGGGGTCGATGCCGGTCCGCTCCGCGAGCGCGTTCAGGACCACGGCGGAGAGGTCGGCGGCGTGTGTGCCGGACAGGCCGCCGTCGCGCTTGCCCACGGGGGTACGGACGGCCTCGACGATCACTGCTTCGCGCATGCGGGGTCCTCCGGAGTCCGGTACCAGCGGCCGGTGAAGCGGGGCTCGCGCTTCTCGGCGAAGGCCACGTAGGCCTCGGGAGCGTCGGTGGTCGCGAAGTTGACCGCCTGGACGCGGGCCTCCGCGGTGAGCGCCTCGCGCAGGGTGCTGCTCGTGGCCTCGTTGAGGAGCGCCTTGGTCTGGGCGAGGGCGACGGGAGGGCCGGCGGCCAGCCGCTCCCCCAGGTCCGCGACGAAGGCGTCGATGCGTTCGGCCTCCACGACCCAGGTCACGAGGTTCAGGGACCGCGCCTCCTCGGCGTCGATCGTCTCGGCCAGCAGGGCGAGCCGTTTGGCCTGCTGGAGTCCGACGAGCCTCGGCAGCAGCCAGGTGCCGCCGCAGTCCGGGGAGAGTCCGCGGCGCGCGAAGATCTGCGAGAAGCGGGCCTCGGGGGTGGCCACGACCAGGTCGCAGCCGAGGGCCAGGTTCCAGCCCGCGCCGACGGCCACGCCGGTCACCTTGGCGACGGTGGGGACGGGGAGTTCGTGGAGCAGGACCGCCACGTCGTTCAGGTCGCGGACCTTGTCCAGGGGGTGCCGCGGGTCTCCCGACTTGAGATCGGCGCCTGAGCAGAAGGCTTCACCGGAGCCGGTGAGGACGAGCGCGCGGACACCCCGGTCGCGGGCCACCGCGGCGAGCGCGTCCCGCAGGGCCTTCCACAGCTCCGGATCGACCGCGTTCCTGCGGTGCGGGCGGTTGAGCGTCAGGGTCCGTACTCCACCGGTGTCGCTCGACAGCAGGACCGTCACCCGTCCCTCCCGAGCTCGCGCAACTCCTCGTGCGTCAGGCCCAGTTCGGCCAGCACCCGATCGGTGTGCTCACCCAGCGCGGGAACGGCGCCCATCGGTGGGTCGTATCCGGAGATGACCGGGGGCGGCAGCAGCGCCGGTACCGGTCCTGCGGGCGTGTCGATGTCGCGCCAGCGGTCGCGGGCCGCGAGGTGGGGGTGGGCGAGCACGTCACTGGGGGTGTTGTAGCGGGCGTTGCCGATGCCCGCCTCGTCCGCGTGCCTTTGGATGTACGACAGTTCGTGCCGTGCGCACCAGGCGGCGAGCTCCGTGTCCAGCAGGTCGCGGTGTTCGACCCGGCCGGGGTTGGTGCGCAGGCGTTCGTCGTCCGCGAGGTCCTGGCGCTGGAGCAACTCCCTTGCCAGGCGCTGCCATTCGCGGTCGTTGGTGGTGCCGAGGACGACGGTCTGGTCGTCGGCGGTGCGGTAGGCGCCGTAGGGGGCCACGGCCGGGGAGCCCATGCCGCGTGGCTGTTGGTCGACCCCGGTGTGGCGGGTGTGGTTGAGGGCGTAGCCCATCAGCTCGGTCATCGTGTCGAAGAGGCTGACCGTCACCGGACGGTGGTCCCCGGAGTACAGCAGGGCCACGATCGACAGGGCCGCGTACAGCCCGGTGCTCGCGTCGGCCATCGGCGGGCCGGGCTTCGCGGGAGCGCCCGGGGTTCCGGTGATCGAGCAGGCGCCGGACTCGGCCTGGACGAGGAGGTCGTAGGCCCGCTTGTGGGAGAGCGGGCCGCCCTGGCCGTAACCGTCGATCTCGACGGCGATCAGACGAGGGTGGCTGGTGGCCAGGTCGTCCGGGGCCAGGCCGAGTTTGGCGGTGGTGCCGGGGGTGAGGTTGGAGACGAGGACGTCGGCGCGGTCGAGGAGGCGGTGCAGGGTCCTGAGTCCCGCCTCGGACTTCAGGTCCAGGGTCACGGACTCCTTGCCCCGGTTCACCCACACGAAGTGGGCGGACACTCCGCCGACCACGTCGTCGATGTGCCGGGCCGAGTCGCCGCCGTCCGGGTTCTCCACCTTGATGACGCGGGCGCCGAGGTCGCACAGGGCCCGGGTGCACAGCGGCGCGGAGACGGCCTGTTCCAGGGCGACGACGGTGACGCCGTGCAGCGGGCCCATCAGATGACCAGGCCGCCGTCGACCGGCAGCACTTGGCCGGTGACGAAGGAGGCCGCGTCCGAGGCGAGGAACACGAAGGCGCCGGCGACCTCCTCGGGTTCCGCCCAGCGGCCGAGCGGGATGCGGGCGAGCATGGTCGCGGCGAACTTCTCGTGGGTGCGGACGGTCTCCGTCATGGGGGTGGCGGCGAGCGGTGCGAGGGCGTTGACCTTGATCTGTCTGCGGGCGAGTTCGCGGGCCAGTGACTTCGTCATGCCGATGACGGCGGCCTTGGCGGCGGAGTAGTCGACCTGGCCTAGGGTGCCGGTGAGCCCGGCCGACGAGGTGACGTTGATGATGCGTCCGGTGCCGTCGGTGGGCAGGACGGGGAGTGCGGCCTGGGAGCAGGTGAAGGTGCCCAGGACATGGATGTCGAGCAGCTTACGGAAGCTGTCCTCGTCGAGGTCGGGGAACATGGCCGGTGCGGTGATGCCGGCGTTGTTCACCAGGATGTGCAGGGTGCCGTCGGCCAGTGCGGCGGCCTTCGTCACGGCGGCGTCCGCGGCCGACCGGTCCCGTACGTCCAGCGGCGCGCTGTCCGCCGTACCGCCCGCCGCCGTGATCTTCCCGGCGACGGCCGCGGCAGCCGTTCCGTCGACGTCGGTGACGAGGACGGCCGCGCCGGAGCGGGCGAGTGCGTGGGCGACGGCGGCGCCGATGCCGCCCGCGGCTCCGGTGACCAGCGCGGAGCGGCCGGTCAGGTCGAACAGCCCGTTGATCATGTCGTCCTTCGTGTCGGGTCGGGAGCCGGTTCAGTCGGAGGCCGGCAGGGGCTTCGCGGCCTTGAGCGTCAACGGCACGCCGTCACAGGCGAGTTCGCCCGCTCCGGCGCTGGTGCAGAGCACTTCGAAGGTGTCGTCGGCGTCGACGTACCGCTTGCCGAGGAGCGTGACCGGCTCGGCGCCGGTCGAGGCGCCGGGCGGGGCACCGGTGGCGGGGACCATGGGGCTGCCGCCGCACGTCAGGCCGGGGCTCCCGTCGGCGGGCGCGCGGACGACGACCACACGGGTCGTACAGACCGTGCTGGCCAGCTGGTCACCGGGGCGCGGGGTCGGTGCTGGTGAGGTCATGGCGGGCGTCCCTTTCGCTCAGACGGTCGGCGAGCACGGCGAGGTCGTAGGACTGGCGGGCCATCCAGAACCGCAGGAAGCCGGTGAGCGAGTAGCGCAGGAACAGGGCCGCGCCGACGACGGTCGCGGCGATGCCGCCGAGGCCGAGGGCGAGGCCGTCGCGCTGGTCGAGGGGGTTCTGGGTGGTGTGGGAGACGAGGTAGGCCGAGGCGGCGAGGGCCAGGCCGAGGGCCATCAGCGTGGCGCCGAGGCGCAGCCAGAGGGTCGTACGGGCGGCGGCCGGGTCGGGGATTCTGAGCTCGGACAGCTCTTGGACGAAGCGGTCGGCCCGCGTCTCACCGGACATGGATGTCATGCGGAACTCCCCAGGTAGAGGGCGGACAGTTCGTCGCGCAGACCGCCGTCGGGGCGGCCCTGCCGCTCGACCCGGCCGCGGACGACGACGGCCGCGTGGTCGGCGATGCCGAGGACGGCGGCCGCGAACTGTTCGACGATCAGCACCGCCACGCCCTGTCGGGCGATCTCGGCGACCTGGTCGTAGAGCCGCGCGACGATCAACGGGGCGAGGCCCATGGACAGTTCGTCCAGGAGCAGTACGGCGGGGTCCGTGGCCAGTCCGCGGGCGAGGGCGAGCATCTGCTGCTCGCCGCCGGAGAGGGTGCCGGCCGCCTGGGAGCGGCGGCGGGCGAGGGCGGGGAAACGGCCGTAGGCGATGTCCTCGATCTCGGCGCGGGTGCGGCCGGTGAAGGTCATCATCAGGAGGTTGTCGCGGACCGAGAGGTTGGGGAAGACTCCGCGTCCCTCGGGGATCAGGCAGACGCCCGCGCGCGCGAGGTCGCGCGGGTCGGCTCCGGTCACGTCCCGGCCGCCGAGGAGCAGTCGGCCCGACTGTGCGGGGTGCAGGCCGGCGGCGACCCGCAGGGTGGTCGTCTTTCCGGCGCCGTTGGGGCCGAGCAGGGCCACGACCTGGCCGGCCCGGACGTGGAGGTCCACGCCGTGCAGGACGGTGATGCCGTCGTGGGCAGCGCGGATTCCGCGCAGTTCGAGCAGGGCGTTCACGCGTCCCCCAGGTAGGCGGCCAGGACCGTCTCGTCGGCGCGGATCACCTCGGGCGGGCCGACGGCGATGACCTTGCCGAGGTCGAGCACGTGCACCTCGTCGCACACGGCCATGACCAGGCCCATGTCGTGTTCGACGAGCACGACGGCCGTCCCGTCGTCGGCGAGCGAGCGCAGCAGGGCGGCGAACCGCTCGGTCTCCTCGCCGTCCTGTCCGGCGGCGGGTTCGTCGAGGAGCAGCAGCCCGGGGCGTACGGCGAGGGCACGGCCGACCTCGACGAGGCGGGCGACTCCGGTGGGCAGCGTGTCGGCGCTCGACTCGGCGATGCCGGTCAGTCCGAGCCTTGCGAGCAGCCCGTCGGCGACCTCCGCTGCCCGTCGCCGCTCGGGGCCGAGTTCGGCGGCGACGAGCAGGTTGTCCCGGACGCTCAACCGGCCGAAGAGCTCCAGGCGTTGGAAGGTGCGGGCCAGCCCGTGCCGGGACCGGCGCGCGGGGCCGTACCGGGTGACGTCCCGGCCGCCGAGGACGACCCGTCCGGTCGAGGGTCTGCGCAGCCCGGACACGACGTCGAACAGGGTGGACTTTCCTGCCCCGTTGGGCCCGATGAGCCCGGTGACCCGGCCGCGTTCGGCGCTCAGGCCGACCCCGTCCAGGGCACGGTTGCCGCCGAAGGCGACGGTCACTCCGCTAACCTCCAGCAGTGCCACGGGCGAGCACCTCCCCGTCCTGAGGGCGCCAGGGCCGCCGTACGCCCCACCACTCCACCGGCACGTCCGGCTCCTTTTCAGGCGCGGACGCGTAGGCGCGGCAGGCGTACGCCACGGCGAGTGAACCGAGCAGCAGCGTCCAGCCGTTGATCACGTCGGTCAGCCGCAGGACCCAGCCCAGGGCGAGGGCGCCGAGCAGCGCGGGCAGGGCGATCCGGTGGCGGCCGAGCGGCTCCCACTGGCCGCGGAACCTGGCGATGATGCCCTGCGGGCTGTGGCCCAGGCCCATACCGGCCAGCGCGGGCAGCACGCTGACGATGTTCTGGGTCCAGGACGCGAGGCCGATGAGGATGGTGGGGCCGACGAAGGCCGTGCCCGCGAACAGCCCGACGCCGACCGCTCCGAGGCCGCCGATCACCGCGACCAGGAAGATCGGCAGCCCGGCGACGAGGTTGAACTGCTCGGCGGTGACGGCCTGTTGCTGCATCCCGTACAGCGCCCCGCCGAGCCCCGCGATCCCGGCGGACAGCGCGAACACGAGCACCTTGGCCACCAGGAGGTTGCCGCCGAGCGTGGCGTACGCCGCCTCGCTGTCCCTGAGCGCGATCAGCCGCCGCCCGAATCCGCCGCGTCGCAGCCAGGCGACCGCGAGGGAGGCGAGGCCGAGGAGGACCGCGGCCAGGACGGTCAACTCGGCGGCGGAGTCCAACCGTAGACCGAACAGATCGGGTCCTGCCATGTCCACCGAGCCCTGGTCGAACAGCGCGATCCGCACGCCGAGGACGTCGAAGGCCGGCAGGGTGAAGATCCACCGGTCCAGGACGACGGCGACGGCCGCCGTGCCGAGGGCCAGATAGACGCCCGAGAAGCGCAGCGCGGGTACGGCGATCAGGGCCCCGGCGGCGGCCGAGACCGCGATCGCGGCCGGCAGCGCCCACAGTTCGCCGTGGGCGCCCAGGTGTCCCCAGACGACCGCGCCGATGCCGGCCATGCTGAGCTGGCAGAGCGAGATCTGTCCCGCGTATCCGACGAGCGGGACGTACGACAGGGCGACGATGCCGAGCGAGAAGATCGGACCGTAGGTGACGAGGTCGGCCTCGCCGAGCACGGTGGCCAGCACGAGCGCGAAGGCGACGGTCGCCGCGGCGAACACGGCGGTTCCCCTCAGGGAGGGGGCCGGGACCCGGACCAGCCGGCGTTCGCGGCCGCGCAGCCGGGGGTGGCGGAAGACCAGCAGGGTCAGGAAGAGCAGCAGGGCGGGGGCGGCGAGGCGCAGTCCGGGCAGGTAGTCGTTCTGCGGGAGGTAGCCGGTGAGGTAGCTCTCCACGCAGCCGACGACGACCGCGCCCGCGAAGGTCAGCGGCAGGCTGCGCAGCCTGCCGAAGACGGCCGCCGTGTAGGCGCTGACGATCAGCAGGGAGAGCTGGGAGGCGTCGAGGGCGACGGTCGGGGCGATGAGGATGCCGCCGATCGCGGCGAGCTGGGTGCCGAGGATCCAGGCGGTGCGGCCGGCCCGGGTGGGGTCGGCGCCGGTGAGCCGGGCCAGTGCCGGGTCGTCGACGGTGGCCCGCATCTCGGTGCCGGCGCGGGTGCGGTTCAGCAGGAACCACAGGGCGGCGGCCACCGCGAGGGCGACGGTCATGGTGAGGGCCTGGTGCCAGGTGACGGTGGCCGCGCCGAGGTGGAAGGGCTCCCGGTCGGCGAAGAACGTGCCCAGGGGGCGGGGGACGTTGGGGTCCCAGATCCAGCGGGCGGCGGCGATGGCGCCGCTGAGCAGCGCCACCGTCATCACCAGCCGTTCGGCCTCGCCGAGGTGCTGCACGGGCCGCATCAGGACCCGCTCGACGGCGAGGCCGAAGCCCGGGGCGAGCACCAGCAGCACCAACGCCAGGGCCACCGGGACCGGCCAGCCCCAGCCGACGGTGAACTGCCAGTAGCAGAACGCCGCCAGCATGCCCGCCGCCCCGTGCGCGAAGTTGAACACGCCGGTGGTGACGTAGGTGAGCACCAGTCCGCTGCCGATCACCGCGTAGATGGCGGCGGTGCTCAGGCCGACGATCCCGAAGGTGAGGAACTGCTCCATCTACTTCACATCGCTCAGGGATTTACCGACGTCGGCGAGGGTGAGCGGCTTGCCGTAGTTCCCCTTGAACTCGTAGGTGGGCGCATCGCAGCGGTAGGCGCCGTCGTCGGGGGCGAAGTCGGCCGGTTCCCAGCCCTTGGAGGTGGCCTTCTCGATGTTGAAGCAGGTCAGCGGAGCGTCCGAGGTGGAGAGGTCGACGGGTGCGAGCAGTCCGCCGCCCGTCCACGCGGACTCCTTGCGGGCGGCCTCGTAGACGCACTTGCGGGTGAGGTCGTCGCCGCAGCCGGTGGCCGACTTGGCGAAGAGCAGCCAGGCCGCGAAGCCGCGTACGGCGGGGAGGGTGACCTGTGCCTTGGGGGCGTACTTCTTGAACAGGTCGACGAGTTGCTGGGTCGCCGGGTTCTGCGCGGCCTTCTCCAGCGGGTACACGCCGCTGAGGTCGGCGAGGTTGTTCTGGAAGTCGAGGGACTTGCCCGCGAGTTGGAGGAAGGCCGGGCCGTAGGCGTTGTTGTTGGCGTCGATCCAGTCGAGCTTGTAGCCGATGCCGGTCAGTACCTGTTCCAGCTTGGACAGCTGGACGAAGTCGCCGTTGAAGATGAGGCCCTTGACACCCTTGCTCTTGATGGACTGGGCGTACGGCGTCCAGTCGGAGACGCCCTGGGCGGGGTACAGGTCCTTGTAGACGATCTTGGCTCCGGCGGCCTTGAGGCCCTCCTGCGACTCGGCGTTGATGACCTTGGTGACCGGGACGTCGCCGCCGATGGTGCCGATGGCGTTCGCCGACTCCGGATAGGCCTGCTTGAGCAGCCAGTCGTAGTAGCCGGCGTAGCGGTTGTAGGAGGCGCCGCCCGTCGCGTTGAGCTGGAGGTCCGAGCCGTTGTTCTGGATCTGGCTCACCTGGGCCGGGAAGTCGGGCAGCAGGCAGTTCAGGCGGTCCTTGACGCCGAGCGCGTCGAGTGCGGCGCCGCCGCCGACCAGGGCGAAGTCCTCTTTGCAGGCCTCCAGCATCCGCTGGCGGACCTCCATCAGCTTGGAGTCGCGGGTGGTGGCGGTGAGCTTGCGGCCGTTGATGCCGCCGGCCGCGTTGCACCAGGAGGTGAACACCTTGGCGGCGTCCACGAATTCGGACTTCTTGGTGAAGCCGACGTCGGAGAAGACCCCGACCTCGATGGCGTCGGCGGTGACGCCCTGGGCCGACGCCGTCTTGGCGTCGCCGGAGCCGCAGACCTTCTTCAGATCGCCGAAGTCGGCCGTGGCGGCCTGCTGGGCGGCCTTGGTCGGCGCTCCGTCGTCGGACGCCGAACCGGTGTCGTCGTGGCCGCCGCATCCGGCGACGGCGAAGAGCGCCGCCGCCGCGAGGGCGGCGGGAATGGCCTGAACTCTCACGGAAGTTCCCTTCTGGACGGCGGTGGCTACTTCTCCGGTACGGGCTTCTCCGGCACGGCGAAGGTCTTGAGCTCCAGGAACTCCTCGAGTCCCGCCACGCCCATCTCCCGGCCGATGCCGGACTGTTTGAACCCGCCGAACGGGGCGTCGGCGGCGAAGAAGTTGCCCCCGTTGATGCTGAAGGTGCCGCTGCGGATCCGGCGGGCGACGGCGGCCGCCCGCTCGTCGTCGGCGCCGAGCACCGCGCCGGACAGTCCGTACACCGAGTCGTTGGCGATCCGGACGGCGTCGTCCTCGTCGTCGTAGGCGATGACCGCGAGGACCGGTCCGAAGACCTCCTCCTGGGCGATCTCGGCGCCCGGGTCGACGTGGGTGAGCAGCGTCGGTTCGTAGAAGAAGCCCTCGCGTTCGGCTGGCCGGCCTCCGGTGACCAGCCGGGCCCCGGCGGCGACCGCGCGCTCGACCATGGCGTGCACCTTGGTGCGCTGCTTCTCGCTGATCAGGGGGCCCATGTGGGTCGCCGGGTCGGTGGGGTCGCCGTAGCTGACCTTGCCGAGCATGGCGGCGACGAGGGGCACGATCTCGTCGTGCCGGTCACGCGGGACGAGGAGCCGGGAGGTGAGCGCGCAGCCCTGCCCGGCGTGGGAGCAGATGGTGAACGCGGCGAACATCGCGGCGTTCCTGAGGTCGGCGTCGGGCAGGACGATCATCGCGGACTTGCCGCCGAGCTCCAGGAACACCCGTTTCAGGGTGGTGGAGGCGGCCGCCATGATGGCCCGGCCGACCGGTGTCGAGCCGGTGAAGGTCACCATGTCGACATCGGGGTGGGTGGTGAGCAGCGCGCCGGTCTCGGGTCCCGAGGAGGTGAGGATGTTCACGACGCCCGCGGGGATGTCGGTCTCCTCGGCGATGATCCGGCCGAGCGCGAGGGTCGTCCACGGGGTGTCGGGGGCGCCTTTGAGGACGACGGTGCAGCCGGCGGCCAGCGCGGGGGCGAGCTTGGCGAGGGCCAGCTGGTTGGGGAAGTTGTACGGCAGGATCGCGGCGACGACTCCGGCGGCCTCCTTCTCCACCCAGCGGCGGTGGCGCCGGCCCCGGCTCTCGACGGTGCCGAGGTCCTCGCGGAACGCGTAGCGTTCGAGCAGGTCGGCGTAGTACTTGACCATCTCGACGGGCTCGTCCAGCTGTGCGCCGTGGGTGAGTTGGCGTGGGGCGCCCACCTCGGCGATGGTCAGTTCCCGCAGTTCCTCGCGGTGCCGGTGCAGTCCGTCGTACAGCTGACGCAGGCAGCGCAGCCTGAGGTCGCGGTCGCGCATCCAGTCGGTCGTGTCGAAGGCCCGGCGAGCCGCCGCCACCGCGGTCTCGGCATGGCCGGTGTCCGCGTCGGACGCCGTGCCCAGCACCTTCCCGGTGGCCGGATCGACCGTCTCGAAGCTACGGGCGGCGCGGACGAGCTCGCCGTCGATCAACAGCCGGTCCTCATGGAAAAGACTCACGGCTCCCCATCCCTTCCGGGTTCGCAGGGTCCTGCTTGCCACGGTCCTGCCTGCGGTGGAAAGTAGCTTCTCACTAGATGAGAAGCAACCATTCGTGCAGGAGAATTACGCATTCACACGGCAGTGGGAGGAATCATGCCCGGTCAGCGCAGGGGTACCGCGATCGCCATGTCGGCCGAGGAGCGGGACACCTTTCTGCACAGCAGTCCCGTCTGCCGGATCGCGACCGTGGGCCCCGGCGGGCATCCGCACAACGGGGCCCTCTGGTTCGTCTGGGACGGGACGGCGATGTGGCTCAACTCGCTGGTGCGCAGCCAGCGTTGGACGGACATCGCACGCGACGCACGGATCAGCGCACTGATCGACGACGGCGGCTTCGACTTCCTCCGACTCAAGGGCGTCGAGCTGCTGGGGAAGGCCGAGATCGTGGGCGAGGTGCCGCGCGCGGGCCAGTCCCTCGACGAACTCCGGGCGCCCGAAAGGCTCTTCGCCGAGAAGTACGGCGACTTCCGCTACGACGGCCGGCACGCGTGGCTGCGGCTGCGACCGGAGAAGATCGTCAGCTGGGACTTCGCCAAGCTGCGCGCCTGATGGTTGACGCCCGCCCGACCACATGGAAACCTTCAGCGCGTGCGGCGAGAATGCCATTCTCGCCCATTGTCGGGAGGAGCTCCACGTGCCCCAGCGCCTGCCTCCGCTGCCGGACGACCAGTGGGACGACCGGACCCGCGAGGCGCTGTCCTCTCTGCTCCCCCGCAGGCTGCGCAACGAGCGCGGTGCCGGACCCGCCATCGGTACCCTGGCCCGCCATCCCGACCTGGCCGAGCTCTTCCTCCCCTTCAGCACCTATGTGCTGTTCAAGAACTCGCTGCCACCCCGGATGCGGGAACTGGTGACCCTGCGCGTGGCCAAGCGGCGCGACTGCGCCTACGAGTGGGCCCACCATGTGAAGCTCGCGCGGGAGGCCGGTCTCTCGGACGCCGAGATCGAGGCGGCGGGCCGGGGCAAGGCGACCGATCCGGTGGAGAGCCTGGTCCTTGCGGCGGTCGACGAGCTGGAGGACGACTCCACCCTCTCGGACCGCACCTGGGACGCGCTGGCCGAGCACCTCGACGAACGTGGGCGGATGGACCTGGTGTTCACGGTCGGGACGTACGCCCTGCTGGCCATGGTCTTCAACGCGTTCGGCGTGCCGGGCGCACCGGAAGGAAGCGGCGATGACCACTGACGACCTCGTGGAGATCCAGCAACTCCTGGCCCGTTACGCGGTGACCATCACCCGGGGCGACATCGACGGGCTGCTCGCGGTGTTCACCCCCGACGGCACCTACAGCGCCTTCGGCGACACCTATCCCCTCGCGGAGTTCCCGGCACTGGTCGCGGCCGCGCCGAAGGGACTGTTCCTCACCGGGACACCCGTCGTCGAGTCGGACGACGGCGACACGGCGACGGGCACCCAGCCGCTGTGCTTCGTCGACCACGCCACGCACGACCTGCGGATCGGCTACTACCAGGACACCTACGCCCGCACCGCCGACGGGTGGCGGCTGCGGACCCGGGCCATGACCTTCATCCGTCGCAGCGGGGCGCACGACTCGGGGCGTCCGCACGCCTTCGAACGCCCCACGGTATGAGGACCGTCCAGGAGTTCCGGTCCGCGCTGCGGGCCTGGCTCGCGGAGCACGACCTCTCCCCCGGCCCGGACCACTCGCTGGACGCCCAGGTCGCCCAACTCGCGCGCGTACGCCGGGCGTTGTTCGAGGCCGGGTGGATGCGCCACGGCTGGCCCACCGAGGTGCGGGGGCTCGGCGGACCGGCCGTGTTCCGGGCGGTGCTCGGCGAGGAGGTCGCCACGCGCGGCCTGGCCGAGCCCGGCATCTGGTCGATGGTCGAGGTCCTCGTGCCGACGATGATCTCGTACGCCCCGCCCGAACTGGCCGCCGAAATGGTCCCGTTGCTGCTCGGCGGCCGGGAGCAGTGGTGCCAGGGCTTCTCCGAACCGGGCTCCGGCAGCGACCTCGCGTCCCTCACCACCCGGGCGGTCCCGCGCGAGGACGGCACCTGGGTGGTCACCGGCCAGAAGGTGTGGACGAGCCTCGCCCAGTACTCCGCCCGCTGTGTCCTGCTGACCCGCACATCACCCGGCCACGACGGGATCACCGCGTTCTTCGCCGACATGGACACCCCTGGCATCACCGTCCGGCCACTGCGCACCCTGCACGGCGTCGACGAGTTCGCCGAGGTGTTCTTCGACGACGTCGTCGTCCCCGCGGGCCGCATGCTGGGCCGCCCCGGCGACGGCTGGCGGCTCGCGATGGACCTGCTTCCGCACGAGCGCTCCACCTGCTTCTGGCACCGGATCGCCCATCTCTACACACGCCTGGACCGGCTGCTCGACGAGACGTCCGTGCCGGACGACGCCGCCCTCGGCTCCGCCCACCTCGCCCTGCACACGGCCCGCTGCCGCTCCCACGCGACACAGCGGCGGCTCGCGGACGGGGCCCGCCTCGGTCCGGAGACCTCGGTGGACAAGGTGCTGCTGGCCACGGCCGAGCAACAACTCTTCGAGACCGTACGGGACTTGCTGCCCGGAGTACTGGAACTCACCGAGTCGCCCTGGCGGTCGGAGTACCTGTACGCGAAGGCGGCCACCATCTACGGCGGCACCGCCGAGATCCAGCGGAACATCATCGCCCGCCGGCTGCTCGGCCTGGGGAAGGAGTGAGCATGGACCCGGGCGAGGTGGAACTGCTCTCGGAGACCCTGCGCAAGACGATGACGGCCGCCTCGGGCCCCGCCCTGGACACGGCGCTGACCGAGCTGGGCTGGCCCGAGCTGCTGGCGGAGTATCCCGAGGTGGCGATCCCGACGGTGTTCCGGCTCCTGGGCGAGACCGGGACGCAGGCTCCGGTGCTCAATGACGTGGTGGCCGGTGCGGTCGGCGGGACGCCGGTGCTGCCGTACGCGGGCGGCAGGTGGGTCGTATGGGAGCGAGACCGTACGACAGGGACACCGCTGGACCCCGGACTTCCGCTACGGCAGGTCGCCGAAGGGGATCCGGTGCCGCTGGCCGCCGGGCGGCGGGCCGTCGGCTGGTGGTTGCTCGGCACCGGGCGGGCCATGCTGTCGCTGGCGCGGACACATGCACTCGACCGGGTCCAGTTCGGGCGTCCGCTCGCCTCCTTCCAGGCCGTACGGCATCGGCTCGCCGAGACCTTCGTGGCCCTGGAGGGCGCCGAGGCCGCTCTCCTGGCCGCCGACGACGCGTTCGGCTCGCTGCTGGCCAAGGCGGCTGCCGGGCAGGCCGCGCTCACGGCCGCCCGGCACTGCCAGCAGGTGCTCGGCGGGATCGGCTTCACCGCCGAGCACCCACTGCACCTCCATGTCCGGCGCGCTCTCGTGCTGGACGGGCTGCTGGGCAGTACGCGGGAGCTGACCCGGGAGGCCGGGGCGCTGCTGCGGACCGAGGGCTCGGTACCGCGGCTGGTTCAGCTCTGAGTCACCAGGGCAGCCGGCCGGCCGCGTCGAAGAACCCTCCGGTGGGGCCGTCGGGGGCCACCTGTGCCATGCGCACGATGATCTCGGCGCCCTCTTCGACGGTCTGGGTGCCCGTGTTGCCGTTGAGGTCCGTCTTGGTGAAGCCGGGCTCCACGGAGTTGATCCGCAGGGCCGGGAACGCCTTCGCGTACTGGACGGTGAGCATGTTGACCGCGGTCTTGGACGTCGGGTAGGCGATGCCCGGGTAGAAATGCGCGGGGTGGTCCGGGTCGGAGAGGTGGCTCAGCGAGGCGAGACCGCTGCTGACGTTGACCACGACCGGCGCCGCCGAACGCTCCAGGAGCGGCAGGAAGACGTGGAGGACGCGGACGACGCCGAAGACGTTC
>Ga0307508_10001888_pt1 | contig 23037 bp, 34 predicted proteins | sample 9_EM_MG_FD_203089 | JGI IMG/M metagenome (GOLD analysis project Ga0307508, IMG submission 203089) | Populus trichocarpa ectomycorrhiza microbial communities from riparian zone in the Pacific Northwest, United States - 9_EM | ecosystem: Host-associated > Plants > Roots > Unclassified | place... | reverse complement strand
TGCACTTGTGTTGACATGCAAGCTATCATTCCGAAGTGTTACGTATAATAGAGGCACCGAAGCATAGTCGAATATCGTGCTCCCGTTGGACTGCCACTCCCCAAGGAGAAAGAAATCATTCACTATGAGCCGTCAGTGTGCGCCCATGGCAGAGGCAGGAGGTCCGGAACACACTTTTAATGGTGGGAGGAGCATCTTTGCTAGACTTTGGACCGCCAAATGTAAAATCTCCCTGCGTCGATTGCAGTTGTTCGGTGAAGTTGGTCCTCCACACGATGGAATCCGAGAAAAAACCAAATTGAACATTAAAAACAACTCCAAACCAAACTAAGGCAATTGATCATTCGTCAGAATCTACCGTAATGATAAGTGAAGAGACGACGGACTGGCACTGGGTTCGGTCCACTGCACGATGAATTGATCCACGGATGGCTGACGAGATACGATGCCGCAGCGCATATCAACCTGCGATGCATACGGATCATCAAACACTACTTCGGCCCCAAAATTTTTGTTCATCACGCTGAAAAGTGTGCTGGATGGAACCCACGTTAGCTGATCTTCGGGTGATCATTGGGGGAATGAACGCCTACGGGCCTGAAATGCCAGCAGGAAGGCTTGAATTGGATACATTCCGTTGTCCGTAGAGATACGGTAAGGTAGCTAGCGACAGAAGAACGTCATCTGGCATAGAATTTGTTGGCGTTGTGGAGGTGATGTTGACAATTTGGCCAGGAGTTTGCAACGCAGCCGAATTGATAGGCACTTGGTGGGTGACGGTACCAACCGACAATACGGTGGGAATTGTGATATGGAGGAGTGCGGTGGCGCTGAAGAAGGCTGTAACCGTCATGACACCGAAATTCACTCGTCTGGTGTGCCGGGCTTCGCGCCATAGAGCGCCCACAGAGGCACCAAGCCCACCCCACGCCCCCAAAGAGTCATGAAGTTCTTGAACATAGGGTATGATAATGTCAGTGTTTACCGTGAAGCTGCTTGCCCTGCAGATAATGTGAACGTGTACCTACCACAGTTTGTTCTACGGATAGAAGATGTCACACGGGGAGAGAAGTTGACTACGAAAGAGCAACTCACGCCTTCGAATGCTTTTGTCACAGCTGATCGCTTGAACAACGTAAGCCAGTACTAATAACGGGCCGATACTCCACAGCTGCGCTAATGTCGAAGTAATTTGAGAGATTATCCCGAGCCTTTCGACTGGCCACAGGTGATGATCAAAGAAATGCGTCGCCCAGAGCACTATGAACATGGAGTTGAGCAGCACAAATACTGCGAAAACTATCCGTGCAACGAGGGAATAGGGCTTCATTGTCATACGCCAAGGCCGCAAGTCTGGCTCGGGTGCCGCAGTATAGTAGGCTGAAATGAAGCGTAAACAAAAATAATCCGGGTGTCTATGTAGTGAGAGTACGCACGAATCCTGTCCAGCACCTTCGATGTGAGATTCATTAGGTCAATGCTGGGTTCCGGGAATGCTGGCTGCAAAGGTAAACCCTAAAGCGGATGCTCAGCGGGACATATCGTTCACAGAACAATACTGAGACACTAGATGAGGTTACTGTACTCCGCAAAAGTCTAACAAAATGTCACGTCACGCTGAGGGGGTCTGTTGTTAGAAATGGGGGGTGTCACGTCACGTTTTGGGGGGTGATTGTTAACTGCCAGCCAGCGCTTAAATAGTCCAGCACTTGCCGTAATTACCAAAAAGGAAATTTCTTTTGCGCCGTGCGCAGAGCATCAAATTGCCGTGCTTGTTTTCTTCCTCTCCCTATGTCGACGCTGTCGCTCTGCATCAACCCCTCGTCTTCTTTGAGTAACAACCCCTTCGTGAGTTCGGAGAACCATCCTAATGAATATGTTGTGATCCTCTGATTGCCACTCATGCTGTGCTGCTAGCTCTTCACGAGACATACGACACACAAAGGTATCCATGGGCCCCATAAATGGAGACGGACTTTTGGAGGACATAGTTGGAGGTGTAGGAACGTCTGATTTTTACTAGAATTTTCGTTCAGATTTGGACAAATTGCAAAGATATCAATAATTCAGCTATTTTGGGCCACCCACCGCCCCAAACAGGCAGGTAATTCAGGTGCACATCCCGGCCCATTGAAGTAAGTATTGTTAACTTCAAATCTTGTCACGCTCGGGCTAGGGGGCTGTTGTTATGAGTTAACAAGGGGGTCACGTCACGGTCGCAAAATCATTGACTCTTGCGGAGTACAGTACCTCGCCATCGTGAATCCTCTCTGGAGTATCTAATCTTGCATTCCCAAAGCTGAAATTCGACATAAGTATCACTGCAGATGCCGTATGGAGCGATAAAACCCACACAGCCGTCGTTCGTTCCGCTACCTCTCTTCGTGCATCATTCATAGGCGCTTTCACATCATATCCACCCGCAATGATGCTCGGAAGCGCAGATTGATTCACAAGAGAAATAATATCAATCACACCCCCATCTCGTATTATGTCCACATCGTGCGTCCCATTGCCTCCTTCAGCCACGGTAAACAGGACAGAAAAAGCTAACACGCAGACGCAGATCGTTCCGACCACAACTTGGAAGCCGTTCACGACGAACTTGCCGCGGAGGACTCCTTGCTGTCCTGTGACAATGGCACTGGTGGGTTTCCAATTTGTTGTGTTACCAGCGAGCGCCTGAGACCGGAGCCACTGTATGAGCATCCCGTACACCAGACCTGTAACTTGTGCGAAGACGTCCTCTGTTGCTGCCATCCGCTCTGCGACACTGGGCGAGCGGCCTATGGGGGACGACACACTCGAGTTGAGCGGCTTGTAGAGAATGTTCTCCAGCCATCGTTCAGGGAGCTGCGCCATATGGGCGGAGCTCACAGTCGTGCCGGCCCCGACTTCCGAAAACCACATCGCATCAATGAGCGGGCCCCAGCTAGTCAGTAACGGATCTGTAGGTTGCTCCTTCTTGAACAAATTTGAGTGATTGATGCTCATAGACCTAGATGTACTCGACAAGAGCTTGTTTCCTTGCACTTCAGCAGTGATGTTGTCGATGCGAAGTGAGCAACCTATCGGCCAGACATACACTGTGAATGTCCCGTTCTCGAGAAATGGATGTGTCTCGTTGGAAGCTAGAGTAAGATCGTCATGCGTATGGCCCAAACAAGCGACATCAGGTGGTCCTCACCATTATGGTCACGGACCCAGCTTCGCACCTCTGCTTGAAAGGGAAGAGCAATCGGAGGTAATATACCCCGAGTTGAATCAGTGCCGACCGCATCATATCGCAAGCTGGTGACCGCGAGTGCTACGATAGCGAAGTCGGTGTGATCGGGCTCGTCCAATATAAAGAAATCATCAGGCACTATGGTGCGCATATTTGAGGATGAGAAAATGGAGGACAAAAAACTTTCGCACCAGCAAAACTTGGCGGGGAGTCTTTAGTAGGCTTCTCACCCCCTAACTGGTAGGGTGGTTCTTGTCCCAACATATAATATCGGTATCCCGTAAAATTGAGTTGTACCCCGTCCATGGGGGTTATCATCGACTGGATTGTGAGCGTGAGTAACTCCCCGTCGACAAGTGAAATGTTATAAGTGTCACCAGCACTTCGTGGAATGCTGGCGCATGCGACATTGAAATTGCGCGCATGAGGATCGTAGAATGTCATCAAATTATTCTGTGGGGTCTCGAGAGTACTAAAGAAGACGCTGTGATGGAGTGGGGTGAAATAGCTTCAGAACTCGGGGCACTTACGAGCCATTGAGACCCGTTGGATTGCTGATGCCAGAGGCTAGCTGGTTCCAAAGGAAAGGCATTGATGTGATGATCTCCTTCGTACTGGGATCCTGCGTCCAAATGCGCCTGGAAGTATCGAGATGAATGATGTTTCCTGGCATCGTCGTCACATTTCGTTGGATCGTTTCGGTTGTGTTCACTGTGCTGACAGTGACGACGGATGGAGTCGAAATCTGCAGAACGGAAGCCCCCGCAAAGAATGCAGTGGCGGTGAGGATTTTGAGACGAAGACGAGAACCCAGGTGTCTTCCCCGCCAAGTGGACATCAATGATGCGCCAAAACCCTTCCATGAGTCCAATCTGTCCTGCAATGCGGCAACTGTTTGACCTGAAAGCCAGTGTCAGTTGTCGTTGTGTTAAGATGATATTTGTGTGCCAACAACAACACTCACCTCGACGAATAATGCGATCAGCGGCGATACGCTGCACTGCGAAGTTCAAAACTACCAGCAAAAGTGTGACCCATGCTTGAGCAGCAATTGTCATGAACTGCGTCATGCTGTTGACTTTCGATATAGAAAAGATATGCTTGTCCAACGCGCCTGATGCCCACAGAGAGATGAGGGTGATATGTGAGGCAATCAACAAGGCAACGACTACAAAACAGGTGACGAGCCAAAATGCCTTCAACCATCGCAAGCCAGGCTTAGGCTCAGGCACGGGGTCGGGCTCGGGCATATCGTCTACTAGGTGAGCTAGCTCGCCGCCGGCTACGAAACGTGTCGGTCAGATTAGATGTTAGTTGGATGGATCGGACAAATTTTGCAGTTCAGGAGAGTAGATGGTAGATGTAAGCGAAAGACCGTCTAACGATTCGGCGAAATACGGTTCGAACCTTGCTCAGCCTCAGAGCCTCTGTGATGCATGTCGTAAACCTCGCGCTGCTGAAGCGCCAGGCTCCAAATCACGTGCGACTCTCACAAGGGAAGAATATGTTAATGCATCAGCAGCCCATGTGGTTTCGAACAGGCGTTGTTATGCTCCAAAGTCAGACTCGGCTGTATCCCTTATCCCTGACCGACTGACACGCTCGGTCACGGTTGACCGCATGACTGCAGATACGGATAGGATGCGATGCGATGCCACTGCCTCCGTACTAAGGACGCATTCCGCGCGGCGGCTCATTGGCGAGACTGTTAGAGAGCATGTCGGTAGGTGTTTGCTGTGGATGAGTGTGACGTCGACGTGACTGAGTCACTCATTGCCTGTCCAAATCGTAGCACAAATTGGCCCCTCCATGGATTGTGCATTCGCTGTGTTGTCCTCATGTTCGCATCTCATTCCGCCCGGGGACTGTCGCCTTTCGCCCGCGTTGTGATTCGAACTAGCACTTTTGAATTGCGGCGAGGTAGATTTTTTTAGAAGGAAGAGAGTGGTATGCGTCGCTTGTTTCACCAGATGCATCATTTTTATGTCATACTACTAAATCACCGCCTTCACATCAAATTGTCAAGTTGATGCCACATTCATATCGAAATGAGTCAGTATTGCGTCACGTGAATCCATTCCCCAGCCGGCCAGACTCAACGGGTTAGCCATTCCCGTGTTAAGGGGTCAAGCACACACTTGGGATCCCAGAGTATGATCTAAATGTCACGGTAGGTATGCAAGGTATCAACCCAAACGCTGGTCTAGAGTCCATCAATGATCTCGTCTTGCTTGCTCGGGATGGCGGTGCCCTAAGATACAACACTCATAGGACTAGGCCTAGACGCACTTCTTTTGGCACATTACCGGTCGCCATAGCTTCGTCCACGCGTCTCTGAAGCCTCTAAGGAACATTTAGAGAAGCGATAGAGTATCTGGCAACTGGCATTTGCGTGATGTGGCAAATCAGGTGGGCAAAAAATTGTTGTAACGTACGCGACCAATGTCCGCTCCGCACGGATCCTTCTCCCGTCTCTGTCACCACACTGAACATCCGGCACCGTCCGCAATGACCGCAGGAAACGCCGAGTCCGCCACCAGCGATGGAAGGCCAATGACGCCTCCGCTCCGAATTGTTGGGTTGATGTGCTAATGGCTTGCTGTTGTGAATAATGTGTTGGCAGCAAGCTCCAACTTTATTGGAAGAGTCACATCGCCCCTCACTCAACACATCGTGGTTTATTTACGCCTTCGACCTGCATCGATATCCATGGCTATCGCACTATGTGGAGCATCGTTCTTAGCTGCATCGCAACGGTCTTCGCAGTGCACCTACACATCATTTCATTCTGACGTACCCGATCGAGCGTATACGTCTTGGAATTTCGCCACCTTATGCATCTGCCGGGTCTCATTCCGGAGTGGGTTATCGCAAAGGCGGCATCGCAGCGCGCGGAGGTTCAGAAACACAATTCCATTCGAGGCGTGTTGCATGATATTCTGTTCCTCATCCAGCGATTTCTACGTTGAAAGGTTGGACCCGAGCGCACTCATATTCCACGATCGTGGGCGGTTTCGACGGATGGGATACGCCACTTGAACCATATTCCACCTCTGGATGCCGGATTGTACCCCGAAATGTTACAAAGAGTCGCTGAGGCCCATAACCCGTCAATGAAAGATGCACCCGCGGCATCAAGCTCACCGCCGGTAGACAAGCGCAACCCATCCGAATCCCGAATCCTCGTCGCAGAGACAGAGTCGCAGATTCTGGACAACTTAAAGAGCAAGGGTGATGCGTTGGCGAACCTTTCCGCCGTCCTCCAGACAACATGGTGTATTGCTCAATATGTGGAACGATGGGCCGCTCATCAGCCGAGGACGCTGCTTGAGGTGGTGACCCTCGTCTGTGTAGTGCTCAACATCCTGATTTACTATTTGTGGTGCGACAACTTCAACTTCCAAAAGCCGATTGACGTTCGTGGCCGCGCATCTGGTGCTATTGAAGAATGCGCAAACAGAAGTGTGAATGTCCTGGGTGATATCCGGTTTTTGAGATGACTCTGAAGTGGTTTGTCGCGGTAATGCCGGTTGTTGGGCTTCTTTTTGGCGGAGTTCACTGCTTCGCATGACGGTTTTCTTTCCCATCTGTCACAGAGATGCTATGGAGAGTCACTGGGCTTGTTTGTACTGTCTCCCTGTAGTGCCCACTTTCGCCTGCCTATGTTCAATGCCTGCCTGTGTATTCCAAGCCGCCCATTTCACACATCATGATCTGCAATGTGATTGATTCAGAATATAATTATTATAATTGATAAACGCACACTACAATGGTCTGGGAGCTCGGTATGTTGAAATACACATAGTTGCCAGGGTTTGAGGTGTGAGCAGTCAGTGCAATCGCCTGAGATAGCCTGAGCCCTAAGACAGTCACACATACTGTACCGTAGTAAGTCGAACCGGTTTCGAGTCGGAGCACACATCACGGACCTGTATTAACCCCGTGAGTTACTAGTATTGTATAACATGTTAACACCACTGTTGCGCGCCGCAAATGCTCTTCAACGGCGAGTAAGCACCAGCACGTTTGCTCTGTTTCAAAACTCACCACGCAGTCGATGATGCGAGGTGGATTAGATCAAATCATCAATCCGATTCCGAACGCCAGCTCCTCGACCATGTACTCCTCTGAGTTGACCGGTCTTGTGTCCACTATTTCAGTCGCGACCACTCTCGGGGGCGTCGTCTTCGTGGCGAACGTTCCGCATGACGCAGTGGGGTAGTTTATTACATTATTGATCTTATCTTTGTTCATGTAGCGTTTCATGTTTGTGTTCAAGCTGTCATGAAGTTTGTTGTCGTGTATTGGGATGAATTTCGACAATCGACTGATCATTTGCACATTTCATCATGTCGCGTCCTGCGTCAGTTTCAGGCGACAAAGGCTACGAAGATGACGCCCCTGTAATACCAGCGGCTATCGTTTCTGTTCCACGACTCAAGATAGACGAGGCCTTCACTGCTGGTGATGTCGACGATGCTGATGCTGAATTCGGTGGGGGCGACTTTGACCTAAAATCGATCGTCCATGCCTCACGGCGCGATGAGGAACATGCTGAACACGGTGGAGATGGTTTTGATGCGTCCGATTCAGTGTGTGTCGGTATCCCGTTATCCACTGCTGTAGAAGACGCGTCGTCGAAAACGCCAATGACGATGCGGAACGGGCGTGTTGTCCCCCCGCCTCTGCGGATTGTTACTCCTAATATGGCTACTTCCGTACTCCTAGAACTTGACCGGGAAGGCCAGCAGACAGCAGGTGGTGCGCATGCACCCGAGCAATTTGAAGATGTTTCGCTTTCACCGCCTGCCTCGCCATTAGCGACCACGTCCACCTCGCCTGACCAGGTTCCTATACCAGTCTCTCCTCTTGCGCTCACTTCGCCTAGTTCGACGAATCTTAGTCTAAATTCTAATACCAAAAGCCTCAGCTCTGACAATCCCCGACCACAATCGATGCTTCGCAGTGTGTCTCCGCGTCCTCATTACCTCTCTCCTACTTCGACAATTCCCGTGCCGCCGAGTGTCGATCCCGTCTCAAAACGTGCATCCACTCCATCCAGTGCCGAGCCACCAAAGTCTCCAAGAAGCCCACGTCCTTCATCAACATCATCCGTTGCCCGACCATCCACAGCTCGCCACTCGCGATCTAGTGGATCAACCGCCTCCGCGCTACAGAAGGTTGTTAGCAAGACACGCCCCGCTCACCTTCCTCCCAAACCTCGAGACGAGGACCTAAAACATCAACGTGACTGGGATGAGATGATGCGCCGCTCTCGCGAAGCTGAAGAAGCGCGCCGCCAAATGCAGGACGCTCGTGCTCAAGAACGGGAGATGGAAATTGCCGAAAGACTTGCAGTTTGGGAACGCGAAATCTTGCCCGACTGGAGGAAGGTGCTCAAACCAGGATTTGAGCGATACAGAAGAATGTGGTGGGGCGGGATACCTGCCAAACTGAGGGGGATCTTGTGGAGTTCCGCTATAGGGAACGGTCTTGCGTTGAGCAAAGGTGTGGTTTGCAGTGTCAATTTTGCTTTCAATGGCTGACCTATTTCCAGAGACCTATAAGACATGTTCTATTCGTGCCAAACGTGCGCTTTCCGCCGGAAACTTTCCCGCAGATGCTTTGTCAGAAATTGAAGCTGATGTTCAAAATACCCTCCCAAATCTGCATATTTTTGATGCTACACATGGCCCCATGCACCAAGATCTCAAAGATGTGCTCTACGCGTGGGTAGTTGCTCGATCAGATGAAGGGCTTGGCTACGTTCGTTTGCTTTTCCCATCTTAATGCTCTTGGCTGCCGAAATATGAACGACATAACACTGACATCTCCTTTGGCTAGGTCAGGGGGGCGTCCAATATTGCGGCCATGCTTATATTAAACATGCCCATAGATCAGGCGTTCATGTGTATGCGCAATTTACTCGAACGACATTGTCTACGGTCATTCTATGGTGGGGACGGTTCTGATGACGACGTATGTGTGTATCTGCCGCAGGAGTGGAACTTTGCTGATGTCGCTGACCGCGTCAATAACGCAGCTCGAAGCTTATTATCGGTGAGCTAATGTCAATCATATGCCCGTACCCTTCTGAGATGCTGTACGCTAGGATATTCGATACTCTGCTTGCTGATGGCATACCCAAAGGTACGCGTAAGGGCCCTTCAAGGTCATGTCACACCCCTTCACTCCCCGCTCATGTCACGGCTCCATTCCCCACGGGCAAGTCTAGTGTACTTCAATTTCAAGCAGCATCAGATATCTCCGTCAACGTACCTGCCAGAATGGGTCGTTCCCCTCTTTATCAACCACCTCCCATTCGAAGTGACGGCACGTCTGTGGGATGTGATTATCCTAGAAGGCGACTCGTTCCTATTTCGCGCATGCATCGCAGTCCTCGGAATTCTCGAGTCACGCCTCTTCTTTCCTGACCGCAAGGAGTTGTTGGAAGGTGTGCGGAGATCGCTTGCTTGTTCTGTCATCTGTTCCTATGCTGATGGGTCGCCGCTGTGACCGTTTTCGGCAATCTGTTTCAGTGCTTCGGGGAGAAAACAGGGCGGCCCTTGAAGTCGCCCGCCGGACCAGTGTTGCCCTGGATCTGACGGCTCGGTATGACCAGTATGGAATGTCTGAACAAGCGCTATGGGACAGGGTATACGAGATGGATGACTGGTGGCGTGAATCTACTTGGTGGGCGGTCATTTTTCGCGTGGCTTGTCCCATCGCTGCCATATTCGACTGATTCTTGTAAAACTGCAGGATAAGATTAATAACGCGGGAACTACCAGACTTATGAACAACTTACAATACACCTAGCGAGTCACACTGCTTTGATTCGGGATATTAAGGTGGCTCATTTGAGGATTGCATAATGTATGAGGATGCTTGTTCCTATGTGCACGCCCCAAAGGGATGGGTCAACCTGAGGTTGCGACCCAAAGAAATAATATGCTAACATGCACTGTCGACTAACGTCGTTCAATGGTCTTGGCTGACAATCCGCTGAGAATAGCCAGGCGGTTGTCTTCTGAATGTGCGGTCACCCGGTTGATGAATACCTATGTGGGCTCCAGCGCAACGCAAGAGAAAACGATTGTGCTCAGACAGTGGTACAAGCTTGGTGATGACACGCTGTCAACAACTTGAGCTTGCCATCTTTTAGATGATCCCAGTTAGAATCAACTTGAGGACAGGGCAGGGGTGGTTCCAGAACATTGCCCATATCATGGATGTGACGTAGGTTTGGCTGGTAGTTCTACTGATAGGCAGCCCGGATAACGATGACTGAGCATCAGAAGAATGCCGACCTCATGCCGTCAACCGCTAGGATCTAAGTGTATAGATTCCATGTTGCATCAGAAGCAGAAAGGACATAATGATACTCTTCACAAGGCGCCACAAGTTACGGGTTTACATGAGTTGGCAACCAGGGCTCAAACGTACTGATTGTCATGGGATAGTGACTGATGAGGGTTATGTCCCGAAACCAGAACGCACCAAGTCAACGTCTCGGAGGGCCGTGCGAAGTACATCGGTGAGGTACTTCAACCCTTGCTGCTCGTTGATGAGAATCTGTGATATGGAGGCGTTATGTTGAGTGCCATTTCGATGAATACTGCTGTTTCACGCACTGTCTTAATCTCCTCAAACGCTGCTGGATCCACTACGGCCCATCCTCCTCCTTCTCCAATGCCATGTAACAGTCCAGCTTCCTTTTGGGCTTTCACACGACCCACAACACCCCAAAGTTCCGCCATTCGCCCACCAGCCCTGCCCAGGGCGTCACTTCGTCCGCTGACGTCCTCTTCGAGTGCTTCCAGTTTCGCCCGCAAAGCCTCCTCTTCAGGTCGAAGTGAGGCGCCACGGAGAGACGGTATGAACAGATGCAAGTGGTGAATCAGCGCAGTCAATCGCGCTGCAAGCTGAGCATGGGAGTGGCTGAGCTTTCGAGCGAGAGGCAAAATCGTGAGTGTATGCTTAGTTGAGAGCTTGTCCACTTCACGCCTCAGAAGCTAGAAAACACTATGTAAGCAACTCTTGCGAGAGTATGAGTAATGCAACGAACTCGGACGGCGGCAAGCTGTCCATCAATTTGGGACTGTTGTGCATCAGCACGTTTCTTGAGGTCTTCGAAGCCGACAGCAAGAGCGGGCACTAACCTACGACTAATAGTATTACGCATTGTCAACAATGTTCCGAGAAGCACGGGACGTACCTGGAGGGGTTAGGATTTTCTCGGTTAGCACGCTGCCACAAAGCTTCATTCGTGGCATTAGGAGGGCGGCCGTAGAGATGTATCTGGTTTGCATCGACGAGATTGTAGAAATAGTACTAAAACGAATAATCGGGATTTATGAGTAAGTGTTGACCCTTTGAATGTGACTGAACTGACTTGAAATCGATTACTAGATAACCCTGGAGTCATAGCAGCCTCGATGGCCTGTATTTGTGCTTCTACTGTATTTGGATTGGTGCTGGTGGTTTGTCCTAGACCCGGGTCCAATGTAAAAGTGGATGAGCCAAAAGGGTTTGTATTCGATGTTGACTGATAGAAAGCACCCGTGGCGTGGGCGGCGCCGCCAAAACCCGCCGCGGTGGAGTTGCTGAAAGGCTTGAATGCGGAAGGGTTGGCTGTTGCTTGCGGCTGTCCAGTCCCGAATGGACTAGATGTAGTATTCGCACCAACCCCAGCAAATGGTGCACCAGGTGCTGGTGGAAACAAGCCAGATGTTGTGTTCGAAGGTGGGGCAGTTGAGTTCGAAAAGGTGCCACCGGGAGGGAACAATGGGGTCGTCGTTGACCCATTCGGATTCAACAGGTTTATGGCTGGTGCGCTGCCTTGCGCGCCGAAAGTTGAGGGCGCTGGAGTGGTATTCAAAGCACTTGGTGCAGAACCTGAGGACGCTGCTCCGAAGACATTGCTCAAGCCACCGGCCTGGGCTTGCTGCTGCTGTGCAGCACCAAATCCCCCGAACGGACTGTTCGTATTCGCAGCTGGCTGCGTATTAGGCGCACCAACAGAAGCAGTTGTTGATTGACCGAATATGTTGGTGGTAGGTTTTGGCGGTTCTGACGCGCCTGGGGCAGTCTGTGGTGTGCTGCCAAAAGTTCCGAACCCTCCTGCAAGATGTTAGGAGGTTTAGGAGCCGTCAGCAGACCTTAAATGCTATTGGTTCCATACCAAACGACATTGCCTGAGTCGGATTGCTTAGCGCTAAGCGCTTCGAACACCCACTTTCCAACAATGGTGTCGGGCTCAAGCGAGAACACAGTGGCGCAGAAGGTGCATGATCTATATGTTTGACTGAAGCGGCACTTATGCAACGCAATATTAGTACGATCGTTGCTTGGCGGATCTAGCGGTCAAAACGTTTGTGTCCTCGCGTCGCATTGTATAACTGCATAACCTACACTGAAGTGACAAAATAGTGGTATCGGTGTGGGAATCGGCGTGGTCGCATCCATAATATTCTTCCGAAGTACGTCGGTGTGCCCTTAGTCGAATGCACAAGCGACTAATTCCGCCTCCCTCAGGACGAGGTTGGCCCGTTGCTCTTTCGACCGGTGTGCCATATTTCTCAATGACAAAGATCACAATCCCTATTAAGGCATTTTATCTTTGTAGGATTTGGTGCCGGAATGTCGTATGCCGACTGTGACCGGTCGTTCAACTCAGCTCGGGTGCCTGGCACCCGCATCGTCTCCGCGACCTCGAAATGATGCAATCACTGCGACACATTGTCCTTCACCGTATCATTTATCTCCTCGAAGGTGTCCGCGCGCCGCCGCCCTATCTAACAGTGTAGTGCCGCTTTCAACACCCTGAGGATCTGGCAGTCGTTTCTGTTCTTCTCCCAGCACTAGACGTTTGTAAAGGAGATACTAGGTCAATGAAGCTTTAGATGAGATATTGTTTTATCTCAATATTGTTTCCGATCAACACTAACCGATGACACGACGAGCAAAGGCCCAGCGAAGACTACAGCGCGCAATATCTTCAGTCTCTGGGCAGCCTTATACACCCCGCCTACTTGGTGGTCTGCTTGAGCTCCGTCATAGAACGGGCTTTTCTGTGCTAGAGACTGGCGCTGAAGCCGTCGCAGAGGTGCCTTTTTGGGACGCATGCTTTGATTTCCTTTATTTGGACGTTGTGTTTATTGTTTATCGTGTTCTTGAAGCACAACCAGTGACCTGCTATGCTAATGGCCGAGCTTCTGCGATCTAAGTTGCTCATCGTGTTATTTGAGCTTTTCCCGAGACACAAGTTTGTGCCTTCCTCATTCATGAGTGAAGGACTCAAATTGTCACCAGAGTGGTACCCACCACATCACCTGCCGACCAATGGAGGGCATCCCTTGTCGCGCAAGTCGCTTAGTATCATAGCATTGCCTTATTTGCATCTGAATCACCTCGGCGTAGCCAGTTTTGCGTAACTGTTTCTCGCTGATGCTGGACGTGCGGAGGCCTCGAGGCTTGGAACTATAAAACCTTTGGACTCTACACAACGACCTTTTTCCCGCCCTCCACTCTGCATAAACATGGTTTCACTGCATATCCGCGCTGGTTGCGGTTCCTCCGGTGGCCGCACAAGCCTCAGCCCAATAATTGAGACACGTTGCGAAACCTCAGATCCACCAAAGTCTTGGGAGGGTTTGACAAATGCGACGCGATCGCCCCCTCGATTTCTCGGGTTTGAGGAGACCCTCACGTGAGTTTTCATGTTGAACCGCTCCGGCATCATTATATGAAAATTACCTACCACTCCCTACCTCAGCCCCTCAGACCAGGTCTCGTCACACCTAAATCTACCTAAGGAAGGCCCCGCGGAGCATGAATTCGTACCATTTCCCCAAAGTGAATCCCAGTTAGGGATGGCCGAGCTATATGCTGAACAAATCTCCAAACCGAAGAGTGAGGTTCGACTCCGCAGACGGCGAAGGACGCGGACCATAGATGTGATCGAGTTCGAAGAAGAACAGGAGGGGACTGAGGGGCAAGCGGAGCCATTCACCATGGATGACGGTGAAGAGGAAGAAGCCCAACTCCCGCTCGTCCCCCCGGACTTTCAGTCGAGCCTGCTAGATGAGGAGTTGCCTTCGGATGAGTGCGGTGCTGATATCCCGGATCTTGACACTCTCGACGGGGAAAGCGTCGCTTCAAGCACCGGGCAATTCTCACTTACTCCTTCCGAATCGTCGCAACCATCACAGTTAGAACACTCACGTTCAACTACCCCGGCGGTGTCCAGACCAGTGTCGCCTGCGACGTTTGCGTACTCATCAACTCCATCCTCGCAATCGCCCCCGGCAACGCCAACCACATCTACCGTTCCGCGGCAATCGCTGAAACCATTTCACTTGACAGGCCGACAATCTGAACAGTCGCAGGCTAACCGGATGAGCTGGTCCGCTGTCCCCCCTCACCTGTTTGATATATTCATGGGCGCAGAAAAAGAATATCATCGCCTGCGCAGCCTCGTCGAATCAGAGTCAATATTCGACGAAGAGCTGTACGACTCAGACGCCACCATTCGACCTTCCACCTTCGGGCGTCCCCGTTCTCGAGCAACGAGTAGGAGGTTTGAACAGCCTGTAACGTAACGCTGTCCTCGTTCAATTGCTTTGTTAGCGTGAAAGCGGGTGCTAGTGATGCAGTCAAATAGCTTGTTATAATATGTACGAGACTTTCGCAGACCCAGCCAACGTTACAGAGCTGTTGGTAATGTAATATAAAATCCAATCCTTTGGGACATGCGCATTTCGGAAACCACAACATTTTACTGGTTTGCGGTCGGAGCTCGTTCAGATGTATCACGTGGAAAGCAAGGTACCCACACAAATCGGCTCTCGAACAAGGTTCGGCGCTTAAGGCACCTACACGTGGAGCTATGGTATGTTGCAATTGCTTCAGAGCGAACCAAAAAAACTTATGGCTTTCTGCTCCCTGAGGTTGTCCTTGCAGCATCCATTGTTACCAAAAGCGGGCGTCCCGTGCTGTCGCGCCAGTTCCGCGAGATGCCCAGGTCGCGAATAGAGGGCTTGCTGACATCCTTCCCAAAGCTCATTCCTGCCAACAGTCAACATACATCCGTCGAGACCGCTGACGTCCGCTATGTTTACCAGCCCCTTGAGGATCTCTATATTCTCCTGATCACTAATAAAGCATCGAATATTCTACTGGACATTGACACTCTCCATCTTGTCTCTCGCGTCGTGTCGGACTTGGCCCACTCTCCTGGTGAACAAGAAATCCTCCGAAACTCCTTCGAAATTATTGGTGCATTCGATGAGATCATTTCTCTCGGATATCGAGAACAAGTCAATCTGATGCAGGTTCGCAATGTGCTCGAGATGGAAAGCCACGAGGAAAAAATCCAAGAAATGATTTCGCGGGCAAGTCAAATATCATAGTTTGCAATTTGCACGTTCACTGCTATCTCTATGTCTCTCAGAACAAAGAAGCAGAGGCGAAGGAGGAACTGAAGCGACGAGCGAAACAATTGGAACTGCAGCGTCGCGAACAGGCGCGTCGTGCAGCTAGTGGCGGGGGATCGAGCTTCGGGAACGGACTTGGGGCTAGCCTCTCAGGATATGCCAGCGTCCCGAGATACGAAACTGCTCCTACTTCGCCAGTACCTTCGTACTCCACGCCATCTTCCACGCCATCAGCTGCTGCGTCAAAAGCTCCCGCTTTCAAGGGCAGCGGCATGAAACTTGGAGGCAAGAAGGTGCAGCAATCTAAACTCCTGGATGCCTTGGGCGCGGAAGCGGCGGAAAGCACATCTGCCTCACCAACAGGAGCACAAGAAACGTCTGCGGCCCCGCCCCCGCAGATACCACAGGTGGAGCTTCCAGTCGTTCACAAGGAGGAGTGAGTTGACATGCATATTTCTGATGACGAGGCGTTGATGGTTATCTTCGTTGCAGCGTTCACGTCTCAACCCAAGAGTACATCTCACTGACGCTCCTGCAAGCGGGCGGCTTGAAGCAGATGGACGTCAAAGGCTCTTTCAACCTGCTCATCTCAAGCCAAGACTCGACAAAGGTCAAGCTCAATCTCTCGCCCCTCTCAAGCTTTGCAGAGTCCCTCGATGCAAAGTCACTGCAATTTAAGTATCACCCTAACCTTGCTCGAGCGACTGGGGGACTATTGGAGGAAGAAATCAAGCTCAAAGACCCCAATCGCAGTTGGCCTGTTGGGACACCTCTGGGGGTGTTGCGATGGCGGGCTGCAAGCAAAGATGAAAGTCTCGTGCCTTTGTCGAGTGCGTATGGGGACGTTTATGATTCCTGCTCACTTTTATTCAATTTCTATTAGTCAATTGTTGGCCTACTCCTTCCGGCGATGGGACATGTGATGTGAACATCGAGTACGAACTCGAGACCGAGGCGTTCGACTTAATCAACCTCGCTATTGCAATCCCACTGCCGTGAGTTGATCAAAAGGACTATTGACGGGCTCAACCATATTGAATCGTGGAATATTGTCAGGGAGGGTGGATATCCTACGGTCACCTCTCACACCGGAGAATGGGTCATTGATCCCTCCACTCATTCTTTAATTTGGGCTATTCCACGCGTGTCCGCGAACGACGAGACCAAGACTGGAACGTTGGAATTCTCAGTGGGGGGTGACGACGCTTCTGCATTTTTCCCTGTCAAAGTGAACTTCACCGGTCTCGGCAGTTTGATCGGCATTGATGTAAGATATTATGCCTCTGTCAACATTTGTTGTTTCGATTGATGCATGTCTGAACCTGCAGGTTTCGGGCGTCACTGCACCAGATTCGGAGGAGCAGGTTAAGTTCTCTCAGGAGGTGACAGTGGTCGCGGAAGATTACGTCGTTGTGTAGCACATGAATTAATATCGGATGACGATGTAGCGCCCTCATATTTTGGGTTATTTATTGCATGACGCGCCGCACACCGCCATGGCAGCCAAGAATGCCGAAGGCACGAACAAAATACGTCCCCAGTCTCCGATATCACCCAAGTCTCCCGTTCTCGCAGAGCGGTCTCTAAATAATATCAGTGCGTCTGACAGAATCGATCGACCTGCCAACACTGCCTCTGACGACGCATGCCAGCCGATAACCTCCTCACATTCAGATATTCTACCCAATCATTCGACTTGGCCGGTGCACTCAAGAAGGTTGCAGATGCCAGCTCGGCGCAGGATGTCCTCGCTCCCCTCCGAAGTGTGCTAAGTTCACTGGAGGCGCTAACCAAAGTACACCCATTTCTTGCAATCGCCGTGATTCCTTTCAAAGCTATTGTGTCTCTTGAACTGAAACGTCGTGAAAATGATCGACGAATCCTAGTGGTCATCACACAGATGGCCGATATGATGAGCCACCTGAGCACGTTGCCTGCGCAGCAAACCGTGAACACAATCCAACAAAATCAATTACAAGATGTTCTCGTTAATGTCAAGGTACACGGGCTTCACCGTTTCTGTCACGCACAATATATTCAACGCCTGGTGGTTAATAGAGCAAAGTCGTTGACTGTGGAAACGCTATCGACGTTTATTACAAAAGCAAGCTCATTGGCAAGCGTTATTTATGTTTTTACACGAAGAACCCCCCCTCTTACAGACGATCGCTCAGTGAAAATTATCAAATCCTCTTCATGGCAAGAAAAGCTGGAAGATTTTGCGCAGGCGTTTTCGGACCTCAAGAGTACACTCAAGATGAAATTGTTGCTCATCATAAATAGCGTGGCGGGTGATACAAACTCGATCGTTTCTTCCACGGATAAAAAGATAGATGAAATCATCAAATTGCTTCGACGTCGAACTGAATTCGAGCTCGAACTTTCCGAGTTCATCGAGAGCAATGGCGGCATCAAGCATTCCCTCAGGAATGATGAATTTATGAAGCGGCTTATAAAAAGGTTTGAAGGCTCGATTGATACAGCCCCTGATGGCCAGAATCAAACTCAAACAGGCCCAGAGCCCCCGCCAAGAGCAAGCTACGGAGGGATGGCACCCCCTCGACGCCAGGGGTCAGGTGGAAGCACCTATCCGGAACCCTACCAGTATAATCAGTATAATCCCTGGCCTGCGTATTCCCCGCCCGCTGGGCCACCTGGGCCACCTGGGAGCACCCCACACGCACAGGATTCATCTGCGTATTACAGTACTGCATACCCTCCACAATTGCAACGCCGCTCATCGTACTCGCGCCCCGTCTCATCCTTTGGCGCATTCGCACCGACGACCTCTATGACGTCCCCGCCAATGCCACCACCACCACAATCGAATGTCTACCACCCCATAATGTCGAGCACATGGCAGTCATATCCCCAGGCTTCTAATCAAGCTGTGCCAGGTCAAACATCCCTCGCTTCCACAGTGTCCCCCCCTTCTGGCTCTCAAACTGCAACGCCATATAATCCGCAGCGCGCAACCATGCGGACATCTATTGCCACCCGTGCTCCGGAAGAAGACGTAGTCGATTACTCAGGCTCCATCAAGCCTATGCTTTTGGAACAATATCGAAACGAAATCCAGTTTGCCCTTTCAACCGATTTGAACGCCATGCTCAAGCGGAACGAACAAATTTGGGCGTTTAAACTACGGCATCTGACTGATGATATCAAGAGACATTTTGACCATGGAACGAATAGGGTTCTTAAGGCCATCACTGGGGGCCCACATGAGCGGATCAAACATCCAAAGCTAAGAGCTATTTGGGAACAAGAGGTATGGGACGCGTGCGTGCCTGAGAAGGCCCACATTCTCATGTTAGACATGCAGAAATGGCGCGGCTCCATTGGTGGCATGCAATTCCTTCAAGCTGTGCAGGATTTTATGGTTGAAGAACCGCAACTGCAATTTGCAGAGACCCGATCTGAATCATGGGCCGTTAAATTCCTCGGTGTCGCCCATCGCGTGCCGTTACTCCAGTGTATTGATCGTGACTATAGCGGATTTGTGAGCGTTGCCGAAGTGAATCGGTTCACTGACGAGAAACACGCCAACATCAGGTTAGTGTGCGAGAATTCGTCCTGATAGTTTCTAACGCGTCTTCTCCCCAGCCTTCTCATGTGGTTTGCCTATTCGGCATGTGCCTGGGCTTATGAAGCGAATGAGTACGCAAGGCGCCTTGTGTTACCCGGCAGCCCATTGACGTTCACTACACAGATGCCGGAAACGCATTCATGCCTCATGGGGGAAGCTTGTTGAATTTCTCGCAGCCCTGGTTAATGCACCGGACGACGCAATATTTGACTTTGAAACTTCCGTAGCCCCTGAGGTGGATGTTCTGCTGGGAGCAATACGTGTCTCGCCGCGGCGCATCGCGGATTTTTCGGAACACCCGGAATTCCTGCAGTTGCTGGCCGACCGGCTGGCGGAAAAGGAGGAGAAGTTGAAGAGGAACCTTGAAACAGTCAACTGGGAGATTGACAGCGAGGCCACACTTCTGGCTGTTGCTGGCACTGAACCTATTGAAACCGTGAGTGTTCGCGAGAGCAACTTGTTTCACCGTAAGTTGGACGGCTGACATCCGGAGGCCCGTTCGTAGTACCTTCTACCACTTTCATCCATCCTTATTGCGCATTTTGTACAACGAGTGGAGGAAACCTGGACCAATCTCACTCAAACAGAGGTTTTCACAGCTAAGGATACCCTCGCCCGCGTTCTTTCCGCCGTGGACGAACGCGTATTTCACCTCGTTGATTGTTATCCTGCCGAATGTACAGCCGAGCTTTCGTTTGGCCTGTATTCGCAGTGGGCACCGAAAGAATGGCCAACAGAACCTTTGCTACCCAAACTCTCTTCGACTACGACATCCCCAGTCAGTGTGCGCCCTTCGGGTATTTCGCTCGAGGTGGTAGAAGAAGAGCAGCGTGACGGACCCGATGGCATTGCAACATCTAGCGAATCTGTTATCTCGCAAACCCCTACACCATCCGTCTTCAGTTCCTCTCACCATCATGGATCTCCTGCGGCGGATCCGTCCGGACCTGCTCTCTCGCCACACTCTCACCAACAGTCCATATCGAGTCAGACGACGGCTTCGACTGTAGAGAACCCTAACACCTCCGAAGTTCCGATATTGGAACAGCTCGCCATGGCCCCTCTCTTCTATGGTACGAGTCTGGCTTTGAGAATTCCATAACACTTCACACTATTCGATCCTGCTGATTGCCGACCTTCAAATTTATTCTTAGTCGAGGCGCTTCATCAATACAAAGCAAGCGAGAGTTCTGATATGGAGTTGGAAGTTGGTGATCGTATTGCCGTGATTGCCACCCCAGAATCAGGATGGTGGATCGGAAAACAACTAAACGAGGAAAGAGATATAGCTGGACGCACCACCTTCCCCAGCAACTATGTCCGCCTATTGAAAAACCTGGATTGATTTGCTCGAACACATTGTAAGAATAAACCATGTCTCCGCATTTACTCTGTGCTTTCTTCCCTCTTTTTTTCTTTTGGGTGGATACTTCATCGCTGTGTGTAGGACTAGGTTGCTCGACACTAGACGTGTATTAACATCTCGACCTCATCACAAGCTTTCGGGACACTGTAACACTTACTGGTTGATACCGTTGATACTGTGATCTTTGCTTCCTCTGAGGGCCACATTCTGCCGCCGAAGGTTCGTATCTGAGCGGGTTTGGTGGAGTGGCTCAAGCAATATATAATGACGGCTACGTGTAAGCAAGCTGTGTGATTATATGGAAGGACTCGTATGTAGGTAATGTAGTTTCGACGGATAAACTAAGGCTACGAGGCTTTGGATACCAACAGCTGTGATGATAAATACATGCATTGGTCCGTCAACTTGTTACGATCGATTCCGTTTGTCATTCCATGTGTAAAAAATTCAGGTTATTCAGCTGGGCGATCCGTTTGGATTCCGCAATTGATCTACCATAGGATCTGGAGTTTCGCAAATACTGCAGTGTTCAAATCGTCGCTGGTAACTCGGAGGCAGAGCATGCTTGCTGGTGGATCAAGGCGACGTGAGGACCTCGTAAGATAGGGATAATAACACAGAATCCAGATAGTATATCTTGCAGAACTTGTGGAAAAATCGGAAACCAAAACACATGGTCAAATGCCCGTCAAGGAACCAGATACGAATGTTCGGTGCAGCGTCTGGCAGAGCGAAAATACTATACACTCGTACACCGGAAGAGAAGGACGTTGGGAACGCCTGTCCTGTCTTCTGGTTTGGATTGCCAGTCGAGGCGTGCTCTAATGTGATCTATTTTTGACAATAAATGCCAGGAGATTCCAGTAATCGCGAATCAATTCGGAATTTAGGTACCTGACGCGAGTCTTCGGAGACGGTGAGGGCAAGGGATGTACTACAAGGAGTAATACTAAGCCAAATTAGTAAAACAGCTTAACAACCCCCCGGCGACGTAAAGCATCATCGACGAAATTAAGGTACTTACATCCAGTAGGCCTCGGGGCTCTCATGAATTTCCCACAACGATTTGGATACGTTTTCGACAGTGAGGGGTGAACCTATCATTGGGGTCGTTGGATACGTGAGTATCCATCCCGTATGACGTTGCGTGATGGTGTAGGTGTTAGGCACAGAGGAACTTGGCTTGAAATCCCATAATTACGCATGCATGATCAATCAACCATGCATTTGACCACTATGGGGGTTGGGCGAAGGAAAAGAAAAGTGAGACGCACGTAAACTTGTTCGGTGTTCGAATCGCATTTCTCCCCTCGCACACTGTTGGAATCCGGTATGTTTTTATTATAGCCATCGAATAAGAGCGTGGTTTCTGTTTCGCTGTTCCGAATATTGACGAACAACTGGGCTTGTCCCTTCGAGTTCAGGCTATAGTATAGTATTTGGAAATCTGCCTAAGTGCACAACCTCAAGGGGTATGTATTAGTAAGATACCGCGACATACGGTATGGGTACGTGCAGCTTGGCACGCAAGTACTCTCCTGCTGCAACTTGTTCGGGGGACTTCTCGACTGGCACGGGTACGAGTACGATTGTCGTAGGCGTGGGCGTTGGTGCGGGTGTGGACGTCTTCGGGAGCTGCTGTGGCGCTGGCACGTATGCTTGTATGGGCTTAGGTGGCGACGTTAAGGGAGGTGGGAGCACCGTGATCATTCTTATTTTGGCACCCCAGAAGGAACTCGAGATATACGCATGATGAACGAGGTCATTGCTCTAGCGAAAATGAGGGAGTTTGTAAGGGCGAGTTGGGGAGGAAGGGGGGAGCTGGAGTTTTCGCAAGAGATTTATGATTTTTATAGCTTGGTGTTGACTGTCCATGCTGGGAAAAGTTGATCAGCAAGCAAGGTACTGTACAATTCGCTTCCAGTGTTTCCAGCATATTTTGATGCGAGGTAGGTCAGCATATGAAGTTACATGTACGCGATACGATCAGCCGCCGCCGAGCGGAAACAAAGGACGACCGACACCGAAACAAGTAGCACGAGAGAGATCGAGTCGAGCAGACATCCAAGTGCTTCGTCCTCGCGAGCGTGAAGCCACATATATGCAAGACCCTCCCTGACTCTTACGGGGTAAGGAGGGTTCTTGATCTGGGCATCATCCAGATGAGATTCACTCAGTGTGCTCAAAAGTCAAAGGCCAATTGTATTCATGGAAAGTCATGGCAATAGGGTACCAAGAAAGTGCTGGTGCAGATGATATAGAGTATTGTATACTAGTGACAACAAGAGAGCAAGCAACAAGTGTAGGTGACAAGGTGGCAAGATAGACTTCGAACAAGGGGAGAGTTCCATAGCACTGGGCCACATCGGTTCGGACACGAAAACAGACGAATTCTCCTCTTGACCATAGTCAATTGTAT
>Ga0307508_10001887_pt1 | contig 23042 bp, 17 predicted proteins | sample 9_EM_MG_FD_203089 | JGI IMG/M metagenome (GOLD analysis project Ga0307508, IMG submission 203089) | Populus trichocarpa ectomycorrhiza microbial communities from riparian zone in the Pacific Northwest, United States - 9_EM | ecosystem: Host-associated > Plants > Roots > Unclassified | place... | reverse complement strand
GCCTAAGGGGGGGCTACTGTCACGGCGCGTGCCAGCTACTAGGCCTCGACCCTTGGCGCCGTCTGGAATGCGGGAGGAAGGAATGTGGAGTGACGCCGAGCGGGAGGATGGAATGTGGAGTGACGCCAAGCGGGCGACGGATATCCTTAAAAGGAGCCGTCGCCCACTTCTTTCTTTCTTTCTTTCTTCCTTTTTCCTTCCTCACGCAACAACTTGTTCCCTCAACCCCCCATTTTTCGACGACCATAATCTCCCTCCCGCCACTGTTCAAACCCTTGACGCCCCCTGAAAAGATTCTCCAAGAGCCGGTCGACAGTCCCATTAGCTGGAAGCCGGACCTCTTGGGCTTCTGTTTGGACCCCACCTTCTTCCTCCAACCCACAGTGGTAATCTTGGACTTTGCGTACCCAACCATTACCACTCAATCAACAACTTGATGTCTTCTCACCACGGGCAAGAACCCCTCAATTCGTCCATCCGCTCCGGTACTGGCGGAACCACCTCCAAATCCCTACCTCCAGCAACTGCGTCTAGCCGTCTTCGTTTACCCATCAAACGTGCTCGTATGGACTCCGATTCTGAGAACAGCAACAACGGAGAAGCAGACATGGACAAAATGGATTTCGAACAGACCCAGCATATGACCGCCACCCAGGCACTGGGTGGTACAGACGACATACCCGAATTTAGCAGCCCGCAGTTGCCACTACCCCTCACCCCAGAACACGCCGCCATCCGCGCTGATATTGAAGCCATCACTGCGTCAGCAATGGAGCAGCTCTATAGGCGAATTACTACCGACATCAATGCCTCCGTAACCGGAAACACTGCCGCCTTTCTTCGCACCAGCAGTGAACTTCGCCAACAAATCACCATGCTGAATGGTCGGGTTACCCAAATGCAACAGCAACTCCTCGTCTACCAAAATGCCAGCCAGCCTCCTGCAGCAACAACCGCAACAGCACCGGCGAAGAAAATCCTGAAGAAGACATTGGGAAAGAAGAATACAAGTGAGGATTCAACCAGGACTACCACCAACACCGGCGGTATAGCTGTTCCTGCACCACCATCTGAAAAAGAGACCCCTGCCACCAATACCAGAGGATGGGAAACAGTGAAGAGTGGCGGCCAGCAGAAAAAGGCTACCCCACCTAAACTAATCCCTACAATCTACCCACAAGCCGAACGAGAAGTGATGTGCCACTTCCTGGGTGAAAACATCAACAATTCGATCGAACTTCTCGAGGAGAGCAACCATATTGGACGACAGGCCACAGCAGATGTGGCTCTCCGCCGTGTCAACTCCGCCTTGGTTGATAACAAAGATGTGATGGTGCCTCCATTCATCCGTGCACGTGTCACAAGACGGGGCTCCATCATCTTCACCACCGGCAACATGCAGAACAATGTGATTTACGAAGATTACGCGACAATTATCATTGATGCTCTCTCCTACTATGGAAAGTGCGAGAAGGTAGAAATTGGAAAGCGCTTCAGCCAGTTTCTGCTACATGGCGTCCCCACCCACCTTTCCATACCCGAAATTGCTCACAGTATCGCTACCAACTACCCCCAGCTCGTACAAGGACAAACCCTACGATGGCTAACTTCGGCTGACCGACGAGGGGAAAAAACCAACTCCACCATTGTCATGACACTTACAGGCGACATCAAGAAAGCCAGTATCGGTCTTCAATACCTCATCATCTGCAACCGCGAATGCCAACTCGATGAATACATTTCCTACGGCCGAAGCACACAATGTCATCACTGCCAAGCATATGGCCACCCAGCCGCCCTCTGTCGAAAGACACCCCGGTGTGCCATATGCGCCGAACCCCACGAGACGAAAAGCCACCCCTGCAACCTCCCAATAGCAAAAAAGGCCCTGCCTGCACACACCCTCCAATTCGCTGCGCCAACTGCAACACACCACATAAGGCCAGCGACCCCAACTGCCCAGAACGAATCAAGTTGCGAACCTGCCAGAATGACCACGAGCACGACTACAACCAACAAGGGAGACGCCCCCATGGCGGGAGTAGCCAATTAAATGGCCCTACACGCCGTCGGGTCCGTACAGCTGCTGAACTGTGCGAGAGGCCAAGCGACTACGATTTCAGTACTTCAAGATTTCGCCAAAAAACCAGAAAACCTTATCTGTCTTTTACAAGAACCATGGTGGGACAGACATGGATATCCACCTTCACTACCCGGATTCGACACCTTTTCACCCTCCCTAATAAAACCCAGATGTGTGACATATATACGTCGCACACCTGGTCTCACCGCTACTACAGTCTTTACAGCTCAGGACTCATTCTTGGGAACCATGATTACAACTTCATGTAACCAAAAGACATTCACTCTTTTCAACTTCTACTCCCCAGGACGTGCAGAGCCACTGGCAGCTATCCTTCCTACTCTCAAAGTACCAACAGACTGCCTGCTTATGGGAGATTTCAACGCATATCACCCATGGTGGCAGGGACCCCTCCCACGAACCGCTCGTATCTCTTCAGCAAGTCATGCAATTGCGGACTGGCTTGAAGAAAACAATTTTCACCTTCATAACGAACTGGCGATTGCTACACACCATCCAAGAAACGGCGGACGTCCTTCAATCATTGACTTGTGCCTGTCTCGAGGATCAACAACACAATCTATTTTAACCCTCGCAGTCGACCATGAAACCACCTCAGATCACAGCTCGCTCACCGCCACCTTAGCCCTCCCTTACTCTATTCCGTCAGCTCCGGCCCGGCGGAACTGGCCCAAAGCAAACTGGGCTACCTTTCACGAACACCTAAAGGCAGCTAGTCCTAATCTCACGAATCTGCAAGGCAAAGCAGACACCCTACGAGCAGTTACCAATATTATGACCATACTCCATGAGGCTACCAATGTCGCGGTCCCTCTCAGTACGTCAAGACGTACTGCAGCACCTTGGTGGACCCACAGCTTAATGCTCGCCAAGAAGTCTGTTAAAAGAGCAGACAAACGGGCCCGACAGGAACCATCTGCCACAAACCGAGTAGACAGTCAAACCAAACGCCAGCATTGGACAACGATGGTACGCACAGCCAAAGCAGCATACCGCATCAAGCAACTGCAGTCAACTACCACAAAATCCATCTGGAAGACCCTACACCACCACAATACCCACCATCGCCGCATCCCACCTCTGGAAGGACAAACTAGTTTTCAGGCAAAGTGTGACGTCTTACGCAATGCACTCTTTCCTGCAATTAAGAGCGCACCCCGGCAACCTCTTCCCAACAACTTTCTTTCCTCGAAACTCAATATGTACCATCAAAACAACCCCGTCACGACACAAGAAGTACAGCGAGCTATCACCAACCTAAAATACGGAACCTCACCAGGACCAGATGGAATCAGCTATACGACCCTCCGTCACCTACACGAGGCCACCCCACAAACTCTCACTCTTCTCTTCAACGCCTGTCTTACCTTTACTGTCCATCCACCAGAATGGAAAGTCGCTAACTGCGTTGTTATTCCCAAACCTGGGAAATCATCTTACACACTTCCAAAGTCGTATCGTCCTATCTCTCTCCAGTCTTGTTTCGGGAAGATCCTGGAAGCAATTGTGGCAAAAAGACTTTCGCAAGCTGCTATCAGATGTGGCGCCACTCACCCCTCTCAGATGGGTGCCCAGCCAGAAAACTCTGCTGTGGATACGCTCCTACGAACGATTACCCCGATTGCAACAGCCATCAGCACGAAGAAAACGACCGCAAAGAGGGGCGTTCACCGTCCTGCAGTACTTACACACGACATCGAAGGGGCATTCAACCAAGTCCACCCCACAACACTACGAGAGGTTATGCACCAAAGACGTATGCCAATATACCTCACAAAATGGATCACCGAATTCAACACCGACCGGAAACTTGCTTTTGGCTTTGACCAGCAGTCAGAGGAGCCTCAACCCTACAAATGTGGTCTTCCTCAGGGGTCCCCAGTCTCCCCAATTCTCTTCCTGATTTTCAGTAATGCAATGCTGGAAAAAGAAGACTCCACAACAGATGCAATCGATACTTCATATGTCGATGATGTTTGCATGGTGCAAATGTCACCAAGTATTATCCATGCCAATGCACTACTAAAAAATTGAACAGAAGAACACCTGCGGCGGGGCAAGCTCCTTGGACTCACCTTCTCGCCAAATAAAGCGGAACTCCTCTACTGCCTCCCCCTCACCAGCAAACACAAGAGTATCAGTCTCTCATCCCACCCCCCTCTCAGAGTTATGAATACCACCATAACACCAAAACGTCAAATCAAGTATCTGGGCATCTACATCAACGAATCTCTCAGCTTCCTACACCACGCATCCATGGCTGCCAGCCAAGGAAAGTGGATCCTTGGTAGTCTCAACTTCTTACGACACCGGTCACGCGGTATTTCTGCCCATATCGCACACCACCTGGCATTGACGATGATACTGCCAGCCATGTTTTGGGCATCCCCTGCCTGGTGGACCGGTACAGCTGTGTTGACCTCCACCCTGAAACTCACCTATAATGCGATAGCCCGATGGATTACAGGCCTTCCATATAGTACACGACTTACCAACCTTCACACCCTGGCACACCTCCCTCCTATGGAAGACTACCTCGACTACCTCTCTCTATGATTTGCCATTCGCCTCCACTTCTTACCGACACATCATGCCCTCGGCCCTCCACGCCCTTGTCAGACAACTCATGCGAACCTGCCAGGACTTCACCACCTATACAATCTCAGCAAACACCTGATCATGGGGAAATTGGAAGACCGCACAACCACATCCACCGCTGAAGGGGTAAAGAAGACGAAATTCCCCAACCCCGACAAAACAACACGACCAAAGGAAAATCACGAGAAATGGCTCCAATCACTTCTGGACCACACCATTGTCATATACACTGATGGCTCCAAGCTTGGAAATGGGGCAGCCGGATGTGGATGGGCAATCTACAATATGGGCAACCAACAACCCTTCCTGATCAAAGAAGGAAGCTGCCACCTTTGCAATAGGGCAGAAGTTTACGATGCAGAACTCCACGCTGTTCAGGAAGCCATCAACATTCTTTTTACCATCACCACTCCATGTTCAAAAGTTTTCGTTTGTATCGACAACCAGGCAGCTACGAACTCGCTCCTCTTCAATCAACATCAGCAAAAACTAGAAAAATGCTTCCGATGCTCCCGGTGCTCCCGTAAGCTTTATTAAACTTTATTAAGCTTCGCTAAGAGAGAATTTATATTTTGCTCCTGTAAGGATTTTGAAAAAAATAATCTCTTTTATATCCTCTAAAATGCCGAGAAAGGAAATTTAAAATTTGTGTCTCACTTGGAAAAAAAGCAATATACTTCAACTTTTCATTTTTTTGCTGATGAACACAACCACGAATACGCCCGCCGCACCCTCGAGTCTGTGATGCAACTCCGTCTGCTAGGATGGGAAATCAGCACAGTTTGGTGCCCCTCACATTGCCATATTCCTGGAAATGAACGGGCTGACAAGCTCGTGAAACTGGGAGCCTCATGTACGACTCCATGTCAATACTCTGTCACAACAAAGCTTTGGCTTTTGGCACAAGCACGGGCTCAACTTCTACAACGCTGGAAGAAAGAGCTTCCACTTTCCAAACCCTCATTCACCTTTCCTACCCATCTGCATGGAGTTGACTGGGTGGACACACGTGCTATATGGCGTGTTTTCTGCAACCGGTCACCCTCTGATCCACTTCCAAACCAGTCTGCTGATCCATGCCCATGTGGGCTGGACCTTCAAACATCACACCATCTCTTACGCTACTGCACCCTCCTTGCACAGCACCGCTCCCTCATGCAACTGTCTACCGCTGGGGACATTCAATCACCCTCCTTTCTCACCAACCCCACCAACATGCCAAGCATCCAACGCTTCCTGAGAACCACCGGCCTTGGCTATACTCCGAATGTCCGCTTCGACAATCAACCTACTACTCTTCAAACCGACGAATCCTCAGACTCAGACTCACCTGAGCCAGACTTTGGTGTTTTCGAACCTTAATGATAAAACATGGCACATCCATGATGGCAGTGGATACGATTGCAGAGGAGTCTCTCTGTACTTGCCAGTCTATTCCTCCCTCCCACTTTGCTTTGCGTACACACTTTGCTTCCCGCTTTCATTTCTTCATCCTTTTCTTTGTGTGTTATTGGTGCGAATTTCTGGCGGATGGGAAAGATGGGAGCCCCATGGGGGTGGTACGGTGTGGAGGAGTGCATATAGTCTGTAGTATTGAAGCACAATGGAATTAAATGTCACTTGTTTGTCCCCTTTCTCGAATAGAAGCATCTTGCCACAACCCCTTTTCTCTTGTCCTGTCTCGGCCGCCGCCGCGCGCTGCTCTTGTCCTTGTCCTGTCTCGGCCGCCGCCGCGCGCCGCTCTTGTCCTTGTCCTGTCTCGGCCGCCGCTGCGCGCCGCCCTTGTCCTGTCCGATCCTGTCCTTGGCAGCCGCCGCACGCCGTTCCTGTCCTGTCCGATCCTGTCCTCAGCCGCGGCCGTGCGCCGTTCCTGTCCTGTCCGATCCTGTCCTCGGCCGCCGCCACGCGCCGACCTCGTCCTTGTCCCGCTACCCAAAGCCCTGTCGGCCCGGCCGCTACACCCTGTATGGGGGTCTCCGTGCGAACTTGAATCGTCGGGTGGCATCGAGGTCCATTGGGTCTCCTGGAGGCGTTGGTGCTGACTCTTTAATGGAGATGTGGAACCATGCTTCGGGGTTGGTTGTTGGTCGCCAGTTTATTACTCCCAGGTTGCATAGGCGGCAGTCCGTTTTGATGGCTGTAGTGGCGTAGTCTACCAGGACTGTCGCGGGTGCTTCGCTCATGACCAGGTGTCATTTTACCTCAGGGTGCAACCCATCTCAGAATCGCGCAATGCACACATTGTCCGCATATGGGAGATCTGCTTTGAGTCGCTGGAACTCTGCCCAGTACGTTGCCGCCGTTCGGTTTCCCTGCTGGATCTTCTGAAATTTTTCGAATGCTATTTCTTCTGCGTCTACTTGGCCAAAAGCATGCTTCATGTTAGTCTTCAGCTCTTCCCATGTTAAGTTGATTCCTCCTTCTTGGTTCAGCGAGGTTTCCGCCCAGGTCCATGCCACCCCTCGGAGTAAGGATAATGCATATCCCGTTTTTTTCTCATCATCGTCGAATCGGTTTCTTTCTGTTCGGTATTTTAACTCGCATTGAGCCAAGAACATTTTAAATTTTTCCTTATCCCCTTTGAAAGGTTCTGGGTCACGGAGCTTCGGGTAGCTATTCTGCTGTGGTCTGTCGCGTGCTGCTAAGAGAGCTTGTAGCATCGCTGTTGTCAACAGATGGCGTCCCGTTCCCCCCGTGCCTGATCGTTCCGCCATTCTTCTGGGTTGTTCTGGTAATTCGGGTGTCAGCTGTCTCGTTTGTGGTTCTGGGGTCACGGGGCTCGGTACTCGCTGGTCGTCAGGGACTTCCCTAAATTCTTGAAGGTTGAGGGGATCTTCGGTATTTTCGTGCGGGGACTCCACTCTGTCTTTTTACTTGCTACGTTGCGTGTCGATTGGGGGACGCAATCTAGTGTCAAGATCCTGTCTCACTAGTCCGTGCAGCTGGACAGGCAACGTAGGAGGTCCGGTAGTCTCGCTGTGGCGGTATCCGACTTCGCCCTAATCTCTGCATGCCTGGCGTGGTCTCGTTGCGGTATTCGACTTCGCTGTGGCGGTATCCGACTTCGCCCTAATCTCTGCACACCTGGTGTAGACTCGTTGCGGTATTCGACTTCGGTGTGGCGGTATCCAACTTTGCCCTAATCTCTGCTCGCACGGCGTGGTCTCGTTGTGGTATTCGACTTCACTGTGGCGGTATCCAACTTCGCCCTAATCTCTGCATGCCCGGTGTGGTCTCGTTGCGGTATTCGACTTCGCTGTGGCGGTATCCGACTTCGCCTTAATCTCTAGTAGGTTCTTACAGGTAGTGGTCACAGCGCCGGGTCACGGAGGTAGAAAGATAGGTCTGTGGAGAGAGATAATATTCGATTTCGATCTATCGTGCTTTAACACTACAGGTTTTGTGCGCTCCTCCTCACCGTACCGCCCCCGTGGGGTTTCCATCTTTCCAGACCGCCGAAGAAGTATGCACACCAAGGAAAGGAACAAACAGGACAGGAACCAAGGATCGCAACGCATGACACAGAAATAGGAAAACCAGAAAACGCTCTGACAGTACAAAAGGAAACCAATCGCCTCTATCCTTCCTCCCATTCATTGTGTCGGTCGTGATATCGTTTATGGTTCGAAAGCGCCGAAGTCCGGCTCTGGGGAGTCCGGGTCGCGAACCTCGGTGCAGTCTGGTGTGTTGTGGTTTCCGTCGAACCGGATAAGCGCGGAGTGGCCCAGGCCTGTTGCTCGTAGGAAGTGGCGCAGCGGGTTTGTGTTTTCGGGTGCGGTGATGAATTCCAGGGACTGAATGTCTCCTGTGGTGGCTTTGCGGAGGAGTACCCGCTGTGGCGTCAGCAGTGGGCAGTCTAGTAGTAGGTGGTGAGAGGAGGTAAGGTCCGTGCCACAGGGGCATGGGTCTGCTGTGATGTTGGGGGGTGGGTCGGAGGGTGATCGGTTGCAGAAGACCCTCCATATTGCTCGTGTATCGGCCCAGTTCGCTCCGTGGAGGTGGCTGGGAAACTTGAATGAGGGCTTTAAGAGTGGTAGTTCTGTTTTCCACCGACGGAGGAGCTCTGCTCGTGCTTGAGCCAGTAGCCATGCCTTGGTGGTGAGTGCGAAGCGGCAGGGGACGGCCGAGGTGGCTCCCCGTTTGGCGAGTGTGTCGGCTCGCTCGTTCCCCCTGATGTTGCAGTCGGAGGGGCACCAGGTGGTGGAGATCTCCCAGCCCAGTAGGCTGAGGTCGCTAATCACTTCCAGGGCTCGGCGGGCATATTCGTGGTTGTGTTTGTTGAATTGTAGTGTTTCGAGTGCCGCCCGGTTGTCCACGCAGATAATTGCTGTGGCTCGTGGTGCGGTGGTAGTGAGGAGGGATGTGACTGCTTCTTGTATTGCGTGGAGTTCGGCATCGTACACCTCGGCCCGGTTGCCTAGGTGGCAGCTGCCTTCCCCTAGCCGGTAGAGTTGTTGGTCACCGCAGTGGAAGGTTGCCCAACCACACCCGACAGACCCATTCTCAAGTTTGGAGCCGTCAGTGTAGATGACGATGGTGTGGTTTGGTAGCGTGTGGAGCCATTCTTCGTGGAGCTGTTGGGATTTTGTTGTTTTATCTGGGTTTGGGGAGGGGAGCACATTGGTTCCGTCCGCTGTTGAGGTGGTAGTGCGGTTCTCCAGTTTGCCTTGTACTAGGTGCTTGCTGAGTGCATAGAGGCGGTGGAGTCCTGGGAGGTTGGGGTGGGTTTCTGATAGGGCTTGTGGTGGGCCCAGGGCGTGGTGTTGGGGGAGGAAGTGGAGTCGGATGGCGTATCGCAGGGATAGGTAGTCCAGGTACGCCTCCATTGGCGGTAGTTGTGATAGTGTGATGAGGTTCGTCATTCTGGTGTTGAGCGGGAGTCCTGTAATCCATCGGGCGACTGAGTTGTAGGTGGTGCGTAAGGTTGCAATGGTCATCGGGGTGCCCGTCCACCATGCTGGAGATGCCCAGAACATTGTGGGGAGGATTGCCGTCATTGCCAGGTGGTGGGCGACATGCGCGGGGATGCCTCGTGAGTGGTGTCGCAGGAAGTTGAGGCTGCCGAGGGCCCGATTGCCCTTGACCGCTGCCATGGTGGCATGGTATAGGAAGCTGAGTGATTCATCGATATGCACTCCTAGGTACTTGATTTGTCGTGAGGCCACAACGGTGTTGTTGTTGGTTCTGAGGGGGGGATGTGTGCTAAGGCTCCTGTTCTTATCTTTGCTGGTGAGAGGGAGGCAGTAGAGCAGTTCGGTCTTGGGTGGTGCGAAGGTTAGTCCAAGGTGGACTCCCCTGCTGAGGTGTTCTTCAGTCCTTTCTTCAAGGAGTGTGTTGGCTCTGGTGATTGTCGTCGACATTTGGACCATGCATACGTCGTCTATGTAGGATGTGTCGATTGCATCGTGGGATTGATGGCTCCTCTCCAGCATGGCATTGCTGTAGATAAGGAACAGGGCTGGGGAAACTGGGGATCCCTGGGGCAGCCCACACCTGTATGGTTGGGGCTGTTCTGATTGTTGGTCAAAGCCGAAGGCGATTTTCCGGTCAGTGTTGAAGGCAGTGACCCACTCCGTCAGCTCTGGGGCATGCGTCGTTGTTGCATAACCTCGCAGAGTGTTGCTGGGTGGACTTGGTTGAAGGCGCCCTCGATGTCGTGGGTGAGGACGGCCGGTTGTAGTGGGGTTTTGTTTGCTGTTTTCTTCTGGCTGATTGCCCTAGCAATGGGGGTGATTGTTCTGAGTAGGGCGTCGATTGCTGAGTTTTCTGCCTGGGCCCCCATTTGTGAGGGGTGTGTGGCCCCACAGGTGAGGGCGGCCTGGGAGAGCCGCTTGGCGACAATGGATTCGAGGAGTTTTCCGAAACATGACTGGAGGGAGAGGAGGCGGTTGGACTTGGGGTCGGAGTATGTCTTCTTGCCGGGTTTGGGAATGACCACGCAGTTTGCTGTTTTCCATTCTGGTGGATGGGTGCCCCAGGTGAGGCAGGCTGTGAACAGGTGCGGGAGGAGGTGAGGGGCCGCCGTATTGAAGTGGCGTAGGGTGGTGTATGAGATGTCATCTGGGCCAACTGAGGTCCCATATTTCAGGTGTACAATTGCCAGATGTGTCTCTTGTATCGTAACTGGCTTTGTGTGTTGGCGGATGTCCTTTGCGGAGGTGAGGAGGCCAGGGGGGAGTTGTGTTCGTGGGGTTGCGTTGACTGGGGGAAAGAGTGCATTGCGTAGCGCATCGCATTTGCCCCTGAAGGTTGTTTGCCCGTTAAGGGGGGGGATTGGTTTGTGGTGTGTGTTGTGGTGGTGGATCGTTTTCCAGATGGTCTTGGATGATGCGGCTTGGAGCTGTTGGATTCGGTACGTTGTTTTAGCGTTGCGTACCATCGTCGACCATTTGTGGTGTTTGTGTTGTCTGTCTTTCCGGTTGGTGTCGTTGGGTTCCTGGCGGGCTCGTCTCTCTGCTCGTTTGACTGCTCTTTTTGCCAATGTCAAGTTCTGGTTCCACCATGGTGCTTCCAGCCTACGTGGATCTTTCATGGGGACGGCATGGTTGGTTGCTTCGTGGATGAGTTGGGTAATGTTGGTGACGGCACTGAGGGTATCCTCGGTTCCTTGGTGGTTTGAGAGGTCCATCCGGGCGGCCTGTATGTGTGAGGCGAAGCTTTCCCAGTCGGCCTTGCGCCAGCAGCGCTGGGCCTTCGGTGGTGCTGCGTTTGAGGGTAGGGAGAGGGTGGTGGTGAGGGAGCTGTGGTCCGAGGTGGTGTCTTGATCGATTGCCAGGGTGACAACCAGCTGTGTCGTCCTGCCTCTGGAGAGGCATAGGTCAATGGTGGAGGGTTGCCCCCCGTTTTGAGGGTGGTGGATGGGTTTGGCTATTTCATTGTGGAGGTGGAAGTTGTTTTCCGTGAGCCAGTTGGCGATGGGGTGGCTGGCCGGGGAGCTGCGTGCTGATGGGGGCAGTGGGCCCTGCCACCACGTGTGGTGGGCATTGAGGTCCCCCATCAGGAGGCAGTCTGTCGGTAGGTCAATGGTGGGGAGAATGGCTGCTACTGGGTCCGGTCGTCCAGGGGAGTATAGGTTGTATAGGGTGAATGTGGTGGTATGCTGTTGTTGGAGGGATGTGATGGTGGTGCCCAGGAAGGAATCCTGGGCCGCGAAGGTGGTGGTAGCACTGAGCCCAGGCATGCGGCGAACGTATGTCACGCATCTGGGCCGTGTTGGTGTTGGGGTGAACATATCGAAGTTTGGCATAGTGGGAGGGTTTCCATGTCTATCGCACCATGGTTCTAGGAGGAGGCAGATAAGGTTTTCGGGTTTTCTTGCGAACTCTTGCAATGCTGAGATCGTAGTCGCTTGGCCTCTCGCACAGTTCAGCAGCTGTACGTACCCAACGTTGTGGAAGGGCATTTTATTCGGTCATTCCCGCCATGGGGGCGTCTCCCGGGGTGGTCGTGGCCGTCGTATTCGTGTTGTTGTTAAGGGATCGGATCTTAATGCGTGTGGGGCAGTTGGGGTCGCTGGCCTTGTGGGGTGCGTCGCAGTTGGCACAGCAGATTGGTGGGTGGGTGCAGGTGGGGCCTCTCTTGCAGGCCGGAATGGTGCATGGGTGGTCTTTGGTTTCATGGGCATCCGCACAGACCGCGCAGCGCGATGGGTTTTTGCACAGGGCAGCGGGGTGTCCGTAGCCCTGGCAGTTCCGGCACTGGGTGCTTCTTCCGTATGATATGTAATCGTCGAGTTGGCATTCGCGGTTGCAGATGGTGAGGTAGTGTCGTCCAATGTCAGCCTACTTGGTGCTGCCGCTGAGGGTCATGACTATCGTCGAGGTTGCTTTCTGTTCGCGTCGGTCTGCCGGGGTGAGCCAGCGTGGCGTCTGGCACAGGATCAGCTGGGGGTAGTTGGTGGCGATGCTGTCAGAGATGTCGGGCAGTGTGAGATGGGTCGGGACTCCGTGGATCAGGAACTGGCTGAAGCGCTTCCCGATTTCGACCTTCTCGCACTTGCCGTGGTAGGTGAGGGCGTCCGTGATGATTGTCGTGTAGTCTTCATAGATGATGTTGTTTTGGGTGTTGGTGGTGGTGAGGATGATGGATCCACGCATGGTTACCCGGGCGCGGAGGAAGGGGGGGGCGGTTACGTCCTGGTTGTCGACCAGGGCTTTGTTGACTCGGTGGAGGGCTGCATCCGCGGCGACTTGGCGGGCGATGTAGTCTCGTTCAGCGTGGGTGGCGGCTTCGGCGGGGGATGTGGCCGGGAAGTGGCAGGTGACCTCGCGCTTGGCTTGGGGGTACATGGTCGGGATGAGCTTGGGCATGGCAGGCTTCCTTATCTGGGTTTTCTTCTTCAAGTTCTCCCATCCATTAACGTTGGTGGCGTGTGTGGCGTGTTCGGTTGGTGGGTGTGGTTGGGCGGTGGGTGCTTTGGCAGCGTCGGCGTATGTACGGATGCTGGTGCCGTTGTTGGTCGGAGGGCTGTTGGTGTTGTATTTGTTCTCGGTGGCTCCCTTCCCCTTTCTCTTCCTTTCTTTCTTTGGGTTGGGGCCGGTGTTGCTTTGGTCCCCAGTTGGCTTAGCGGTGGCGGCGGGGCCCTGTGCGGCCGAGAGGAGTTGTTGTTGCATTTGGGTGACTTGGGTGCCCAGCATGGCGATTTGCTTGGTCAGGCTGTTTGTGGCGATTTGGAAGGTGGTGTTGTTTTGGGCGAAAAGCACGGAGATCTCGGCACTAATGGTTCTGGCGAATTGGTCTAGGAGATTGCTAGTGATGATTTCGATGTCGGCACGGAGTGCTGTGTGCTCTGGGCTGAGTGGGGCTGCCATCTGGGGGGCAGTACTGGTGGGCTCGTCCATGTCGCCTTCGATCGCTTGCGTTGCAGTGACATGTTCCGTGTGTTGGAAGTCCCTGGCGTTGTCGTCGTCTTCTTCCCTTCCTTCGTCTCCAGAATCGCCGGAGTCGGAGTCGGAGTCGGAGTCGGTGTCGTTCTCCTCGCGTGCACGCTTTGTGGGGGAGGGTGACCGTGAGGTCGCGACCGTAGGAGGTTGAAGGTGGTGTCGGGCAGGGTGCTGCTGGGAGCGGGCTCTTGGGGTGCTGTGCGCAGAGATTTCGGTGGTTGCCGGGGTGTTCGGGCGCAGGAAGGTGTCGAGGGATCCTTGACCGGGGTTGTTGGTGGACATGAAGCCTTTTAGCGAGGTGGTGATAGTTTGGCGATGCGAGCCAAAATCATGAGAAGCAGGCGGCGACAGGAGGGAAAATTCCCAGGAGGGTTCCGGAGGGGTGCGGCCTCTAGTTAATAAACTATTGACCGACTCCTGAGGTGGGTTTCCGGTGTTGTTGAAAACTTAATTGGAAAAGAAGATTTTTGGTGTCGCGAAAACAGTGAAGTTTTGGGGGGTGTTGTGAGGATAATAGGTTGTGTGGAGAAGAATCTCCAGACTAGCTACCGCGCCCTTCCTTTATACTTTTCCTTCCCTCTGTGGAATCACAGCTTGCCCGCAAGACTGACACAGTTCCTCCATAGCTCATCATGACTCAATCGTCGCGCCCAAGGAAAACACATGATCGCACTCGGCCGCCGCGCGGCCAACACTCTACTCGCGGCAACAGGAGAAAGGACGCGCAAGCAGTAACAGTAAGGGAACAAGGAAGAATGACGTACGACTAAATCAAGGGGAAACAAGACTGGGAACGATGAAGGAGAAGGACGCGCAAGCTCAATCAACGGGAGACAACAGATGTAGTGAAAAGGAGGAAAGATGTGTAAGCATAGTCAACAGGAAACAACATACGTAGAAGAAGGACACGCAAACCCTATAACAGAGACAAAGGAGAAGGGACCTAGACCGGCCGGCGGTCTGTAGGTTCGGGAGATATCGCTACTGGCGCGATATGGCAGAGATAGGTCGAGGCGCCTGAGGCGGATAATGACCGCGGCTGCGGCAGCGGAAACGAGGATGACCCATAGGCCGACAAGGTTGAGAACGGCACCGGCGCCGGCGCCAAGGAGCCTGTCGCGCCAGGTTCGTAACCGCAAGAACCCTAAAACAGGGGACGAATTCGGGAAACCCGGCTCCTGGAGATCATACGAAGTGGCAGCGTTGGAAGGCGTTCCCCGTACAGAACGGACCGAGCTCCGTCAAAAGGGATGTTATCGCTGCGGAAGGACGGGGCATCATTCGCATAAGTGTTATGCGAGAACCACGACTAACAGAACGGAACTCTCCCAGGCACCCTGGATGGTGTCGGCAGGGAATAAACGATAAAGGGAAGCATAGGAACCAACCCCCCCGACCAAGATACAGAAGATCTCGGCGGCTGAGGCAATGGACACGGAGCCAACCATCCAAGACCCCATATGGGAGGAGTAGGATTTTTGAAGGGTCAGAGGACACGGCCGAGCCTCAGGACCAAAAAAGTCATATGCGGAATAGGCCAAAAAAGGGGCGCCGAGAAGCCCGCGAAGGAACCCGAGCGCAAGAAACCTCGATGCGGACCCCGACCCATCATAACCATGCTGCTAAACGTGGAACAAGGGAAACACCAAGTCCGGGTACTGCTAAACACAGGATGTTCGGTCCCGCTGGTCAACAAAGAAACAGCGTGGAGGTTGCAGATCCCTATGCTCAAACATGACTCGACAATTCGTATCGAGAATTATACGGGGCAACAGGTAGAAGAGGCAGGAATATTCTACACGAAACCTCTACTCCTCCAACACCGGAGGCACTACTCGCAGGAAATTTTCGAAGTAACCACCATGGAACCAGAGGTCGACATCTTCCTACCCTACTGGTGGATAGCGAACCACCCCATGCAAGGAATCTGGGAGTCCGAGGAAATACGATTCAACAGTCCCGGATGCCAGGAAACCTGCACACGATACGAGCAGGGGGAGTTCTCACATACTTGGGACGAAAGGGTAACACACAACCCAAACGCCCGAGTAATCAGGCACATATCGGCAGTCACCACCGATGACGCCCTGGCTGACGTCCCAGGAGAATTCAGACCCTACCTGAGCATAATGGGCCAAGAAGCGGCGGACGCCCTCCCGCAGCACCGTCCCTACAATTGCAAAATCGAGCTCAAAGAAGGAAGCACCGCGCCATGGGTACCCATATACCCCCTGTCCGAAGTGGAATTGCAAACCCTCCGAGAATGGTTGAAGGAGATGGAACGAACGCAGAAAATCAAACATTCGACCTCCCTGGCCGGATCGCCAATTCTGTTCGTACCCAAGCCCTACGGACGAGGCCTCCACCTGTGCATGGACTATCGGGCCCTAAACCAGATAATGATCCCAAACCGATACCCGCTTCCCCTAATGCAAGAACTACAAGACCGAGTACAAGGGGCTCAGTGGTTCACGAAAATGGACCTCAAAAACGGGTTTCACTTAATCCGAATGAGGAAAGGAGACGAGTGGAATACCGCCTTCCGAACCTGCTACGAACTATTCGAATTCCAAGTCATGCCCTTTGGCCTAACAAACGCACCGTCCACATTCCAAGATATGATGAACCATGTCTTATCGGACCTGCTGGACATTGGGGTCCTGGCATACATGGACGACATACTAGTATATGCCAAAATGGAAAAGGAGCGTGACCGACTAGTCAAGGAAGTCCTCGAAAGGCTGCAGGAAAACGGGCTAGCGGTTTCGCCAGAAAAATGCGTTTGGAAGGCTCAGGAAGTGGAATTTCTGGGGTATGTCATAGGAAGAGACGGGATAAAAATGGCAAAGGAAAAGGTCCAAGCGGTGCTAGAATGGAAAACCCCGGAGTCTCTGATGGAAGTACAATCCTTTCTGGGGTTCGCCAATTTCTATCGACGCTTCATCCAGAACTACTCCCGGGTAGCTCGACCCCTGACGGAACTAACGAAGAAAGAATGGAAAGAGTATTGGTCCTGGAACCAGGAAGCGCAGACAGCCTTCGAAGAACTCAAGCGACAGTTCACTACGGCCCCGATTCTAGCACACTTCGACCCGACTAGACAAGTAATCATCGAATAGGATGCCTCCGACTTCGTGCTAGGCGCCGTCCTATCCCAACGAGATGAAGAAAACCGGCTCCACCCAGTGGCATTCCACTCACGGAAATTCCAACCGGCGGAGATCAACTACGAAATCCACGACAAAGAACTACTAGCGATAGTCGATACGTTCAAACACTGGCGACACTACTGCGAAGGGGCAACGCATCAAATCCAGGTTTTCTCAGATCACCAGAACCTGGAGTACTTTACAACGACCAAAGTACTAAACCAACGGCAGGCTCGTTGGGCCCAGGAGCTGGCCGGAATCGATTTTCGAATCTATTACCGACCAGGAACCCAAAACGGCAAGCCCGACGCGTTGTCAAGGCGTTCGGAGTACCACCTGTAAAAGGGGGGGGTAGAAAACCAGCCAATCACGACGGTTTTGCAAACAAAGAACCTGGACCAGGAAAGACTGGGCGAAAGAAAAAACGTTTCATTCATCTGCTCGACAGCCCGGTTGGCCTCGCTATCGGCAAAAAAATGGAACGAAGGATTCCTGCAGAAAGTCCGGGAGGAAGGGAGAAAGGACGCGGCCTACCAGCAGAGGAAAAAGGAAGCGGAGCTAGAAGAACCGGCTCCGAAAGACCGAAAGGTCAAGGAACGAACGATGGAGTCAAGGGACGGGCTCCTGTACCAAAGGAACCTGCTCTGGGTACCAGAAGGGATGGTGCAGCAGATCCTGGAATCCGAGCACGACTCCAGGATAGCAGGGCATATGGGTCAAGACAAAACCATCGAACTTATTCGATGGAACTTTTGGTGGCCAAAAATGAACGAACGGATCATCGATTTCGTCAGAAGCTGCCCCAGCCAGCAGAACAAGGTCTCCCGTCACCAACCATACGGGCTGTCCTCCCCGCTGGAGTTACCCTATGCACCATGGCAGTCCATAGCAATGGACTTCATCACGGAACTTCCAATCTCGGATGGATGCGACCAACTATGGGTCATCATCGACCGATTCACCAAGATGGCGCACTTCCTCCCCTTGAGGAGGGAAGGGAAAACGGCGGCAGAACTAGCCATCATCTTTGCTCGAGAAGTATGGAAGTATCACGGCCTCCCCACTGACAACGTGTCAGACCGAGACTCCAGGTTTACGTCAGAAACTTGGAAGGAGTTCCTGCGACTCTCGGGAATTCGGCCTCGAATGTCAACAGCGTTCCATCCACAGACAGATGGCCAAACGGAACGACTCAACCAAACAATCGAAGCCTACCTACGAGCATTCGTCGGAAAGGAACAAGACGACTGGGTACGACTGCTACCGATGGCCGAGTTCGCCTACAACAACTCGACCACCACGGGTAACATTATGTCTCCGTTCTACGCTAACTATGGCTTCCGGTAGCCATGAACCCCGCGTCAACGGAGCCACTCAACCCAGCAAGCCAAGTCTACGCCCACTGGATGCACACAGTACACGACGAGTCTCGGAAAGGACTGGAAGAGGCACAGGAGCGAATGAGCCGACCCACCGATCCGACACGAAAGGAACCCCCGGCTTACCAGGTAGGAGACTTGGTAATGCTCAACGGGCGCAACATCAAAACGCGCCGCCCCTCGAAGAAACTGGACCACAAGAACCATGGTCCCTTTCAGGTCGAGAAGATCGTCTCTCCCCTGGCAGTCCGTCTCACACTGCCCCGGAAATGGAAGATCCACAACGTCTTCCACGTCTCGCTACTTGAGCCATACCGAACTAGCGAACATCGGACACCACCGGACCCATCAAAGGTAGTCTCACAGCAACTCTACAGGTGTTCACGACCGGACACCCCCCATTGGCAACAATATATTTCGACCGAAGTACTGTAGGTTTAACCGGACCTTGGTAATACCTATACAAAACATTTGGCGGTCTCAGAAGCTGACATATGTCATGCAGGTGTGGCGAGAAGAATGGTGGAGTCCAGGCAATGCCGTGAGCGAGCCGCACCACAGAAGGTCTCGACCGGACACCCCCGTTGGCAACAATATATTTCGACCGAAGTACTGTAGGTTTAACCGGACCTTCGTAATACCTATACAAAACATTTGTCAGTCTCAGAAACTGACATATGTCATACAGGTGTGGCGAGAAAAATGGTGGTGTCCGGGCACTGCCGTGAGCGCGCCGCACCACAGATGATCTCGACCGGACACCCCCCGTTGGCAACAAAATATCTCGACCGAAGTACTGTGGGTTTAACCAGACCTTGGTAATACCTTTACAAAAGATCTGGCAGTCTCAGAAACTGACATATGTCATACAGGTGTGGCAAGAAAAATGGTGGTGTCCGGTTACTGCCGTGAGCGAGCCGCATAACAGATGATCTCGACCGGACACCCCCCGTTGGCAACCATATATCTCGACGGAAGTACTGCCAGTTTAACCGGACCTTGGTAATACCCTTACGAAACATTTGGCAGTCTCAGAAACTAAGTAATGTCATGTTATTAGGTGTGGCGTGGCCAGAGTGGTGTCCCGGCACTGCCGTGAGCGCACCGAACCACAGATGATCTCGACCGGACACCCCCCGTTGACAACAATATATCTCGACTGAAGTACTGCGGGTTCAACCAGACCTTGGTAATGCCTTTACAAAAGATCTGGCCGTCTCAGAAACTAACGTATATCATGGTAGTAGGTGTGGCGTGGCCAGAGTGGTGTCCCGGCACAGCCGTGAGCGCACCGCACCACAGATGATCTCGACCGGACACCCCCCGTTGGCAACAAAATATCTCGACCGAAGTACTGTGGGTTTCACCAGACCTTGGTAATACCTTTGCAAAAGATCTGGCAGTCTCAGAAACACTGGTATATCATGGTTGTCGGTGTGGCGAGACAAATGGTGGTGTCCAGGCAATGCCGTGAGAGAGCCGCACCACAGATGATCTCGACCGGACACCCCCCGTTGGCAACAAAATATCTCGACCGAAGTACTGTGGGTTTAACCAGACCTTGGTAATACCTTTACAAAAGATCTGGCAGTCTCAGAAACTGACATATGTCATACAGGTGTGGCAAGAAAAATGGTGGTGTCCGGTTACTGCCGTGAGCGAGCCGCATAACAGATGATCTCGACCGGACACCCCCCGTTGGCAACCATATATCTCGACGGAAGTACTGCCAGTTTAACCGGACCTTGGTAATACCCTTACGAAACATTTGGCAGTCTCAGAAACTAAGTAATGTCATGTTATTAGGTGTGGCGTGGCCAGAGTGGTGTCCCGGCACTGCCGTGAGCGCACCGAACCACAGATGATCTCGACCGGACACCCCCCGTTGACAACAATATATCTCGACTGAAGTACTGCGGGTTCAACCAGACCTTGGTAATGCCTTTACAAAAGATCTGGCCGTCTCAGAAACTAACGTATATCATGGTAGTAGGTGTGGCGAGACCTGATGTGGTGGCGGAACACCGCAGTGTGCCACCCTATTGGTGATCGCGTATGGACCCTCGCCATTGCCTACTTAATAGCTCGACCGATGTATTTTAGGTTGATCCCCATATTGGAAATGCATTTACAAATGATTTAGCAGTTACCGAATGCTATATGTGGTTTGCTTGTGCATAGGGCATGATCCCTCTCGTATCCGACTGTGTCATGTCACATTCCGTTTCTCGCTAGTCCCTCTGTACTCCCGAGTTTTTACCACTCGCCCCTTCTCCTTCTACTTTCACTGCACATCAAACTCTCACCTCTGGTATCTAGTGTACCATCACCTACCACCCCTTCACACCCCAAGTGCGACCTTTCAGCTGCTGCAGGTGTAAGATTAGCAATCTCACCGGTCATGTCTGAGTCGACAAAACTTACCGGAACGGAGGCGATGCACCGCGCCTTATTTATAACAGAACAGCTGTCGAAGATGGCTTCTGTCACAGCTTTGAAACTCGTGAAGTCTGCTCAGGTCCGTCACTACTATTTCTGGACCCTAATTATTTGACGCTCACCACATGCAGAATCGTATCGACTGGGAAGCCAAGACCCGCGTCTTCGTTGGGCTGTTCTTCTACCGCTGGCATGCAATTGATTCATGTAGCATTCGTGCTCTGACTCCACTACTGGTTCCAACTGAGCCATACATCATCGAACCCACGCAGATGATTGAGTACATATCGGAGTTATTTGTTGAACTTCAGTCTGATATCTGTGATGCACACGAGCGTCTTGCCCGTAGTTGGCTCCTTAGTCCTGATGGCCACAAACTTCTTGCCCAACAGGAGGCTCAGCGGTAAGTAACTACTCATCAGTTTCTGCATAGTGATGCTTACATTTGTATAGGCTGAAACATCTCAAGGTTCCAATGCCTACCCTGTCTCAGATACAGAAGGAGATCAATCTGCAAATCCATGAGGTCGCAGCTTTGTGGACACCCATCTACGAATTGGTACATCCAGGACACTGGGATCCTTCACAGTTTCGGGAATACGGCCGTGAGCACTACGAAGGGCTCCATCAGTCCTTGCACAAGATTCTCAGAGAAATGGTCGAGGTCCTCACCTTTAGTGCATCCATTGCAACGATGAGCATTGGTGTCGATACCCGTATTCGAATGCTGTTATCATCCTCATTGACGAAGATCAATAACGTTAAATGGCCTGCTCTGAATCCTGACCTCCCTTCAGAGTCAGCTACCCAGACCTGGGGAGCTCGTCCAGAGATGTACCCACGTGCCAACAAATCCAAAGGCCTTATCAAGCTGCTTGAGCGGTTCGGTGGAGATCCCCCCATGTTCGGAAGCTCGGTCTCTCCGGAAACTAACGACATTGAGAACGTCCTATCATCCTTCAGGAATAGTGGAGCTACCCTACCAGAGACTCAAGGCAATACACCCACCATTCGAAAAACCAACAGTGGCAACCAAGCCAATGGTGCCATCGCGTCTCCCGTGGAATCCGACTCCGACGATGATCTCTACTCTCACCCACAGCAAAAGATCCCCTACAACCATAGTGGCAAGGTCGCAGAGTCCGCCAGGACGAACCAATCGAGCATAATTGGAACTCCTACTGCCAGTCCGTACCACCAATTACCTGCTCACATGGTCCAGACGCCCTTGCCTCCTAACTTCCGAACTCTCGCATCTCCGTCGTCTCAGCCTGGAGAGTCATCACAGTCACCGAAGAGCAAGCCGCAGACCCTACACAATACACCTACAGATTGTGATGACCCCGACATCTCGGACCCTAAGTTACATACTGGATCCGATACCGAGTCCGAAGATGAATTTGATCCCAATGTCCTTGCCGATGACGAAGCTAGCCCCGGTCTTTCCACTTTCTTGCAGATCGGAGGTGAGCATATCAACGTCACTGATGAGATGGTAGCACGTATCGAAACCATGGTGCAGCCTGAGTGGGAGGCAGATGTTGAAATGATAGCCGCTTATATGGAGTCTCATAATGCGTGGGATGAGATCTCTAAGCGTGCTCTCCCTCTTGGCCGCCTCAGCTTCGTCGGTGCAGCCCACTATGTCCTCCAGGGTCTTGCTGCCGAACACAATCAGACTGCTGAAATCGTCAGGCACTTTGTGATGAAGATGGACAGGTGCGAGATGTTGATGAAGAGTCTTACCGAAGCTCGTTTGCGTGCAGAGCAAAATCGGTTCATTCTCAACGCTGCCTCGACAAAGACTGATGATGCCATCCTTAGCACGGCGAAGGAGAAGCATAAGCAGTTAATGGGCGAGTTTGGACCGGCAATCAGCTCTGCAATATCCCCAGCACGCAAGCGCAAAACCAAGGACAGTGAGGCATTCCTCCGCAGGACTCTTAAGAAAACCCGTCGATCAAGCGGAGGAATTTCTGCTGCAGTTGTATCCACGGTTCCCTCAAAAACCTCTTCCAGAGTTCGCTCCAAATCCTACTCAGGAGCCGACATAATCTCCAACTTGGTAGTATCGCCAGATCCGCCCATAATGTCTACTAACAGTCGCTATCGCCGCAAGCCACCCACTGTAAGGACCTTCGGAGAGCCATTCGGACGCGAGCTTGCTACTACATTGGCCCATGATCGCGACACCCCACCAACCCGCACGATTCCGTCAATGGCCGGCACCAGCTCGTTTGCCGAGGATATGGAGAGTCTTGACAATTAGTTAGCTTTGCTGACATCGTGTTTCCTTCCATAACACATCTCTTTCATCTGTCTCATTCTCGTGATACCTCTTGCTCTTTCAGTCTACCTTAGTCACTGTATGGGTGAATTTCTTCTTTGCACATTCGAGTCCAATCTTCTTCCTCTTCCCCCGCGTACGGCACCACAGATCGCCACACAGCGCACAGGCATCTTGTCGCCCCGCTTTGACCGGCCCCCACTG
>Ga0307508_10001886_pt1 | contig 23066 bp, 23 predicted proteins | sample 9_EM_MG_FD_203089 | JGI IMG/M metagenome (GOLD analysis project Ga0307508, IMG submission 203089) | Populus trichocarpa ectomycorrhiza microbial communities from riparian zone in the Pacific Northwest, United States - 9_EM | ecosystem: Host-associated > Plants > Roots > Unclassified | place... | reverse complement strand
ACAGCAGCGGCAGCAGCCTCGTACTTTCTACCTTCACTCTCCGCCCTTTCCACAGCTTTGACCAATTTACCCTCTCTTACTTCCAATCTCTGTTCCATTCCCAATATCAGCATTCTTAGCTGCTCCAAGTGCGCAATCTGTGCTTGACGGTGCTCGTCTGTCTTCACTCGGTTTTCTAAAGCATTCTCGTCCAGAGGACCGGAACGGATCTGTGATGATTGTTGCGGACGACTCTGACTGGGCGGCGGCGGGGGGCTGTGGGAGTTCGAACTACGGAATGAGACTGGCGATGATGAGTGCACCACACGAGAGAGCGACGTAATCGTGTTTGAACGCTGATGCAAGTTGATGCCACTCCGAAGTGGATTGGCGGATGTAGGTTGTGGTGCAATCTCAAGGTTTGCCTAAAAGAACGGGAATTGAAACGAAGAACAGCGTCGTCAGATGAACTGGACTTACCTGCCAATTATCTCCCGCCAGTTTGGTCAGTTCTCGCTCGAGCATCTTCTCGCGTAATTTCTGCCTGTAGAAATATTCAGCCCAGATAACAGGCAGTGATAGAAAATGCCCGCCTGCTAACCTCTCTAAATCGGCCATACATTTCTCATTCTCTCTTTGTGTACCCTGCAAAATGAGTTCAAGATTCTTGAACTCCTGCTGTAGCTCTTGAACCTGTTCCAACGGTGGCCTTTGAGACAGTTGGTCCTGCAATGCTTGAATGGTTAATTTGAGCTATTGGACGCAGAGTCAGCCGATAGTGATCTTTTAAGATCCCAAGATGCTGACCTTGTCAATTTCTCTTTCCTTATCTATCAATTGCCTCCTCAACGTATCCTCGCCCGACTCGTCACCCTCCCTGAGTACCCCAAGATCGTCCGTTGCAAGCACATGTAAAGGTCGAGCAAAGTGTCGGGCACTTTGTGCTCGTTTCATAGTGATGTGTAGCGCAGAGTTTTGAGGACGTTGGATCTGTAATCGCCAATAAAGACGAGGAGGAGGCCCTTGCGTCGAACGTTGAACCTGTCCACGCGATGCGGTCACGTGTTGGACACGAACTTGAAAGCTCCTCAAATGCAATACGATAGCACCTACTAAGGAACTGGTAGATGGCTGGTCAGACTGGGGACAGTAGAGCATTATATGACCTATTGCATTGGAAACAAAACAGATCCGGTTTGATATTTAAAACTGGCCCATATTTACTTTGTATTCGAGATACAGCAATTGAATCGCCCTTGTATTTGAGAACAGAGATTGTTTAAGAATCTGTGAGTTTTTTTCCTTCCGCGATTCCCTAGAAAATATTTGTTTAAAGCTTTTCGAGCTCTTCGACAGGTTCTCTTATACGCTTCTGCCAACTAACTTTCTACCAAATTGTTGCTTTGGGACAGCCAAATGAGCCGCTGGAAAAGATTCGGCCTTCGCATCTGAATATCCAGTTCGTGATGGAGAAAAATATTTTGCAGAATTTTATCATGACGAGTCCGCCGCCCGGTATCGCATATTGAGGGGCACCAATATGTAAGAGTGGTATCCAAATTTACCTTCACAGTTCTTTTATGGTTCTTGTTCCCCGAAAAGGGTCAGGTTAGACGCCAAGCCATCATTTTTTTCATTACTCAATTAGGATCCTATGTATGTCGGAAAAATCAAAATAAATAAATTTCTTGCTATAGCCTATAGGTACTACTTGAATTATTTCAGTCATTCTTATAAACTCCTTATCACCGTATGTCAGAGCTATCTTAATATATGAAGCTGAAATCGTGACGCAAGAAGTTGCTAAATGCTAATGTTTTTTTTTCGACATACTAGGGCGATAGAGATAGGAAAATCAAAGATTCAATTAAAGACCATAATATATAATGGCTGGCAACTGGCCCCTTGTCCTATTCATTTCCCTGAGATGAACCTCGGCAATTGACAAGTTCAATGTATTTTCTCTTTCATTTCTTCCATCAACGAAGAGGTGGATAGAAGCCTGCTATTCTGTGATCTGCTAATTTCCCTCCCATCTTGTGTTTTACGGCTTGTGTCTGACACGCAGTTTGCGTATTCTTATCCTCCTGGTTCACATGGCTTGCAAGGACTCATTTCGCCTTCGTGATGGTGTTTGAAAGCTTTGTTCATCTTATGGCGACCCATTCTTTCAAGCGATTTACATGACACGTGTATGTACCTACTTCTTATCGCTCACCACGACAGGCGCTGTTCTGACCCACTGTTAGGCGTCCATCTTGTCGTTGCCAGTGTCCTTCTGAATCTCTCTCCCAATTTACTACAGAATGCGTGATTCCATGATATTAATTGTGGAGTTCTGAATTCTTTCATCTGTTTCGCAATTTGTACATCATAAACCAGAATGCGGAAAAGTGTTCTTTTAATTGGTTGTGATCGCTACGTTCATCTCCAGGTTGCAAAGTGGTGTCTCCCATCAGGGAACAAATTGGTGTTTGGCGCCATTTTTTTCTATCCGATGATCCCTCCATGTATAAAAGTCCAGGTAGTTGAACCCAGGTTACAACTTCAAACGTCAACAATTCATCAACATGTTCTCCAAGCTCACTGTGACCGTCTTTGTTGCTCTCGTTGGCTTATCTGGCCTTCATGTCGTCGCCGCTGGTCACACCTGCCCCAGTGGCAAACTTCTGTATTGCTGTATGTAGCGATATCACTAGATGATACTTGCTTAACCATTATCTAGGTCCCAATACCACCCCTGTCACGAACCCTTGTGTCACCTCTGATGGCAAGCGTTGGTGCGTACTAGACATCTCATTTCTACAAACGATATTGTTAATGTCGTCAAATCACTCTGGATTTACTAATGTGTTTCATGAATTTTGCAGTGTTGGAGGAAAGTTCCAGTGCTGTGTGAAAGGTATGTTTCACCGTGTTGCGTTTCGTTAGTCTTTTTCACATATATTTGATCACAGACACTTCAGGCGGTGGACCAAAACTTGAAACTTGCACCAACTCCAGTTGAAGAGTCCCGGTCCTAACTCATAGCTTACGTGATGCCGTGAATAAAATCATCGTGGTGGGATACCATCGCTTTTCTCCACATTTGCGGATTGGTGGCCTTTGAGACAGTTGGTCCTGCAATGCTTGACAGGTTAATTCAAAATATTGGACGCAGAGGATAGTGATCTTCCAAGCTCCCAAGATGCTGACCTTGTCAATTTCTCTTTCCTTATCCATCAATTGCCTCCTCAACGTATCCTCGCCTGACTCGTCACCCTCCCTGAGTACCCCAAGATCGTCCGTTGCAAGCACATGAGAAGGTCGAGCAAAGTGTTGTGCTCGTTTCATAGTGATGTATAGCGCAGAGTTTTAAGGACCACTAAAGACACGTTGAACGTTGAACTCGAGTGTCCCCACAACGACGCGGTCACGTGTTGGACATGATTGTTAACCGTCGGAATGACCTATTGCATTGTACTGATCGTTAACTACAGTGTCGTATCCAACTGTAATTATAGTGGTCTTATATATAATACTGCCAGACTCTGGTGGGGCACGAGCATCGAGTGTGGGTTTTCCTCGTTCATGACAGGCCTCGGGCACAGCCATATTCCACTGACTCCCGTCCATCATAACCAGTGCAGGAATTTGCTCGATGGCTAGCTTTGCGTACCTTGTACTGGTGCCACGGACTCAGCAATCAATTACAAGGTGCCGGTTGCAAATTTCTGTACATTTTGCTGATGTTACAGTACTTTAACTCGTGCCAGTGACGAGTCAGTGAGATTGTTCTGCGTAGACGGCGAATTTTCGAAGATATTGGGTTTATTTATGTAACTATACTATCCAGTGGAAAGGATACGAAAAATAGAATGCTAAGTACTCCTGCCAGTTGACTCATAAATACATGCTGTTACAAGGGAAGAGTTTAGCAGGGAACCAAGATCTCACCAGGAACATCGCCCACCTTGGATTCCAGCGCAAAGGACCCTAGGCGTTGTCTCTGCCATCTCCCAGTCTGCGGTCAAGGGTAGTCCTGGCATGCGGTGGAGTCTCATCACGTCCATCACCTACTACGGCAGGATTTACTGGTACATTTATGGGGTTCGGGTGGGGGTTCCGCCTGTATTGGATAATCGATGGTTGTAGCCCCGCAGGCTGCACTTCACGCGCTGGTGTCTGCACTTCAAGAGGAACACTTGTAGTCTGCATGACGACGGTGGCAGAGAAAGGCTTTTGGTACCATATGTTGAGGTTACCGCCTTTGCGTTGCGTATTAACATGCACGAATATACTAATATTAAGCACCAAAACTAGGCAGGGGGAGATTTATGTGAATTATGAGAAGTTCCAAGACAAGAAGACCTACGAAGGAACCAATTTAAAAAAGACAAGCCAGCCAGCAATGACGCTATGTTGCAGATCGGCTGAATTCCTGCAGATAGAAGCGAAGAATATGCGATTGAAGTACCCGACTGTTATGAGGCTTTTTGTCACACCAACCTAAGCAGTTGACGGTTGCTGCTATGATACCAAAAGTAAACCATACAACCCAAGCACAGACTGAGGACGGAAGTTAGTAGCAAAAATAATACGTTCATGTGAGGTACCCACACATCCAGATTATTTCAACAATGCAGAAGAAACTTCCATAGCAAATCTGGTGCAATCTGTAATAGACTACTATGAATGGGATAGTAGAGTAACATGAAGAACCAAACATACAATAGAAATATGAAGATACACAGTAAAGACAATGAAGCGGTGGCTGCCAAGTTTCCATAATAGGGGTCCAGCGATTTTTGAACGCTGTAGCTCAAACCATCGACGGGTGACACGCTTTTGACGAGCATGGTCGAGGCATCGGCGATATTCACACCTAGGACTCATGTGAGTGGCAGGTTCAAGTAATTAGGTTCTGCTCTTCTCCATCATGAAGAGCACGATCTCCTCGGAAAACGGTATACATACCTATTACTAGAAAGCGCCAGAATTTATAGTTTTTACTTTCATCACTCTCGACCATTTCGAGTCTCAACAAGTTCCTTTTAAGAGTCAGTGACAGATAGCTGGGGGCATAAACAGGGAAAGATTCGACGTGGTTTCGTAAACGTATCGACTATTTGTGAGATCTTGAGTGAGGTCCAGGGTGGACGCCGCATAGAATTATAGAATTCATTATGGTCCTACCCGTTTGGCTCGAACGATAGATTGTCGCACATGGGACATTCCTTATCTGCCAGTAGCGATAGTGGATCATTGGAATTTAACAGCAGGAAACACGAACGTCAGAGATTCATAGTACAAATCTTGAGACTTGCAGGGATAATGGGAGGAAAATTCGTCACGATGCAGCCTTGAAGTTCATTAAAAAAAAGATGGCATCTGTTCGGCGACCCTGGTTCACTGGCACTGCGGGACGAAACTGCATAGCACTTTTGAATAGGTTATCAACCAAAAAGACGAGATCAATATAACAATTATCTTGGCGACAATTGTATTCAAAACCCCTTGTGACGCCATTAGGAGAACGTGACCAATACTTATCAGACACAGATAAAAGGCAGGATAAGTTTTGGTCTGATCGTGGCACCCGGGAAGGGGCAGAACCAACCCATCACCATTGTTATACGCAACCTTCATACCCGCCGCATGGATTGACCACACAGTCGTTACTATCCCTGTTCCACTGTTGAGGCCATGAAAGAGAGGTGTAGATATTAGGCACACCTGAAGCCCTCACGGCAGCACCGATCCTGTGCACGGCGTCAGCGCTACTTTCGCTCTATGCAGGCACGGAGCATCTCGTCGGGAGACAACACGACGCTTGGAGCAGCCTGAGGGGGAACCGGGAAGCAGTGATCGAATGCGCGGCAGGCGAATAAGTCAGTTGGGCTACCTGAAGACGGAGAAACCAGGTGTTTCCATGTCGCCTGTTCATTTCTCAAATCGGTTGGTATAAAGATGCGAATAAAGGGGGGGGCCGAGAGGAGATACCCGTTGAACGTTGAACGTTGAGGTCTGGGCGCGCAATCACTGACGTCACAAAATTCAACAAGTCCAAATTTGGTTATTACGAGTCCCCCCTAAAAGGGAAGGAATATCATAGGTAAACAAATGGTAATCCGAACTTGAACATGTCCGTTAATCGAAGTGGCAAATTTTCAACCACTCATAGTTGTACTAACAGCATGCGCAGCGGCAGCAGCCTCGTACTTTCTCCCGTCACTCTCCGCCCTTTCCACAGCTTTGACCAATTTACCCTCTCTTACTTCCAATCTCTGTTCCATTCCCAACATCAGCATTCTTAGCTGCTCCAAGTGCGCAATTTATGCTTGACGGTGCTCGTCTGTCTTCACTCGGTCTTCTAAGGCATTCTCATCCAGAGGACCGGAATGAATCTGTGATTGTTGTGGACGACTCTGACGGCGGGGGGCTGTGGGAGTTCAAACTACGGAATGAGACTGGCGATGATGGAGCCAATGGTTTCGTAGATTGCGGCATCTTGTGCCTCATCTGGTTGAACGTGACATGTGCGAATCGGAGGGCGACAGTGGGCCATCTAAAAGTCTGGATGCATTTCAGTGAAGGCTTCCAGATCCGGGCCAGAGGGCGAGAGTACATCTTTCGAGAAGCTTCCAAGGCAGTCTCTCCATTAGTAAATGCTGTTGCGGAGGCGACCAGATCAAATTTCGCCTCCACCGTCGGCAATTGTTTTAGGTTGTCTAGCTTCCAAGTATAAACGCTCCTCATGTCGTGGAGGATGAGTCGCATATACACCGCCCGTAATCGCTGAAGATGGCCTGGATGAAGACGGGGTCCGAATGAGATCGATTTAGTGATCTTAGTCTCGGACTTCATAGCTAGAATTTGGCTTATCTGAGCACGTGCTGTTGGGCTCCGCGCCAAGTGTGCCAAGTTGTAAGTCGAGCAGCGATTGTACCTCGAGAAATACAAACTAATAACATAATGCTTCATTCTTACTCACCACATTTTCGGGTCTCTCAGCTTGGCAAAACGCTTTTCCGTGCCGGCGAAAAAAACTTGCGAGACTTGGCACTGGGCAGGGACGCAGAGCAGGTATGCATTTCGACTCGTGTATTTCTCGATGGCTGTTAACCACCGCCAGTTCACCTAAATCTCTTTCGTCTTCTTCTTTCACTCCTCCCATGAACGATAGTATACTCGTCGACGGTCGACAATACACCGCCCAACCCCAGATCTCATTCAGGATGATATTTCCAGGATTGACAAACGAGAGGATCCTCCCGTTGTTGACCAAAAGCAGGGGTTTTCTAGGTACAGGAACCCGTCGACCACCACAGGAACTTTACTTCAAATGCTATTGTTCATATCTCATACTATCTCAGTCTGCCGTCTGCCGTCTGCATTTTCTTCTCTCCAAATATGGTTGTATGACCTTGCGTGGACCATATAAAGAGGGCCTCCATTGAGGTCGAGAAGATTATCGCAGTCCTTCACAACGGAAAGCGAAACTCAGAGCCCTTCCACCACCATGAACGACCATTCTCATTCTCACTGTGACCATGCTTGCGGTTTCGTACCACCTTACATCCTTGAAGCTCTTCTCAAATCTCGCGAAGCTTCGGATGAACAACGCTCGGACGCACAGGGGACTTTGGACATCTCGCAGAGTCTCCGCCAGCAACGCTTGGACGTAGAGACTTTGGACGTCTCGCAAACTACCCAGGCTCTACCACCTGGTACTCCGAACATCCAAGTGTATGATTGGGGGACTACCGAGGAACAACTCGCTCGTACACAAGACTCTCCAAAGTCAAAAGATCGTGTTGTCAATTCCTGCTTCAATGGCATAAGTACGGTCGCAACTTCCATAGAGAGAGTGTATTGCTGACGAATTTCTCCCTACTGTAGGCACTGTATACGAATTTTTCTCGAAAGTCTTCGGCCATACCTCTATGCCCCTCAGGGGTTTCGTGCACTTCACTGGTTTCGATCGATCTATGAACAACTACTTGAATGCGATATTCACCAATAACGCTGTCTATTTCGGCGATGGGGACGAGGATACCCTCAACTACTTTGCCAACGGCTTGGATGTCATCGCCCACGAAGTCGTCCACGGGATCACCCAATCCTTTATGGTGAAGAACGCAACCAGCGGGCCACCCTATGTCATTTATGCAAACCAGACCGGCGCGTTGAACGAATCCCTGTCCGATGTGTTCGCGAGCATGATCGAGCAATATCGAAGGCAACAGACCGTTGAACAAGCGGATTGGTTGCTTGGTGAAGGCATCATTTCCGTCAATAGCAAGATGGCTGCCATCCGGTCGGTGAAAGCGCCAGGTGAAGCTTATCGCAACAGCCCTGTATTCGGCACTGATCCCCAGCCTCGCCACATGAATAAATACAATCCTACGACCAGGGACGGCGGAGGCGTACACATTAACTCCGGAATCCCGAACTACGCTTTCTACCTCGCGGCCACCCGCATCGGTGGATATTCCTGGGAGGGTGCTGGGAAAATCTGGTGGGCTGCTTACACCAAGGTTCCGGCGGGTTGCGACTTTGCGAAATTTGCAAGCTTGACGGTCGATGCGGCTACTGGTCATCAGCGTGACGTCATTAGGAAGGTCTGGGAGGATGTCGGGGTCCTTCGCCCCGTTCAGATAGCGCCTGGAAATGACCGTCAGCAAGCTGAATATGCCTAGTGTCCCGAAGGCGCTTCCCGTCTTGCATTCACAATGGCAGCGCTTTTGTGCATCGTAAGACGTTGTAAGGTCCCCACTCCTCTGCAATGTTCGGTATTGATACTACGGAACCACATTTCATGTAGTACAGATTCCTTACTATGCAGCCCAGTTTCATTTTTCTTACATGTACTACCACCACTGTGTTTCGATATGGCTTCGACGTCTTCTCCTGTGTACACTTCATGTTTTACTATGTAGTGTTCAACGTGTACTTCTATGACTAAATCCATCTATTCCTACTGTAACTTTTTGCTCACCCTCCAGTCCCATGTTGCGAATTAACGTAAGCCACCTCGGGAAAAGTGATTTCCTGGCTGTCATTTTCACGATCTTAATGTAATGATCACCGAAAGTTTCGGTCCTCACCTATACCGAATACATGTACAGTGATGTTCCATTTATCTTCTGTTCACTCCATCAACCCCGCTCACAAGCAAAACAAATCATATCTGACCAGATTGAAAAGTTGGTGTCGAGTTGGGCATTACTTAGCCAGGCAGCACAATGTGTGGATGCGAATTCTCATCGCACCGAGTTCAATCCCCATGCCCACGTTGGTATAGTCTTCTGGTTCGTTGCAAGCGAACAGTCAGTCACTAAAGTTGAGGACTCTTGCGCCAAATCGTCCGCATGTAAGTACAACTTGATTACAATTTTGGGTTCAGGCATGGCCCAATTAGTGTCTGGAAGAGAAAAGCAGACGTGCCGATATGCGAACAGGATCATGCCAGTGGGCCTACAGGAGCCTGGGATAGCCTTCCCAGGAGAACTGATGAAAGGCGAAACATATTCATCAGCAAAATTGACCGCCCGATGTCTGGATATGTATGGTTGGACATGACAATATAATGTTTGTATGGATCACAAGGCTGTAATTTGATATTGGCCTCGAACATGCATAAGTAGGCCCGACAGAAGTGTTGCAGAAATGTATTCTACAATTAATATGTATGGCCCTATATTTAAATGCAATATACAAATTATTTTCGGAAAACTTGGAGGCCTAATGGCCAATTATTAACATCACAAGTACATACTACTTCGTGACTAATTCTCGCCGTAGGCCCGACGGTAGCCATATACAGCCACGATGTGGTATCTTATATGAAGCGTAAGCCGCGAGGAATTTTGCTCCTTTGCTGGTTTCACTCATTTGATGACATTGTCTCGTGAAGCGTTCGATCTATTTTCCGCTGGTTCTTACATTAACTGACAATGGAATTATCCAAATGGTAGACGACGAAATCAGTCTGGTCCAGGAAAACTTGTGGAAGACCGCTTAGGCCTCCTTCTTGTCCTGGGAGTCCCCATTCGACTTTTCCCCCAACCATCTTCTGGACATGGTCATGGGAATATATCTTATCACGGTAAACGGAATATCTCACTAAAGTGAGAACTCGTATTCCACGCCCAGATATGGAACTGCATCTTCGTCTTGAGGTTCTGGCATGAATCAAAACTTCTACCCTGATCGCCCCATATTTCTTTTGAGGAACTCGAAGGGCCCAAAATTTTCTATCCCTGGTTGCAGATCATATTATTCTGAGAAAGCTGAAACGCAGTGTAGGTGAAACACCGCCATACTATATAAGCTGGTTCAAAGACACACTGGCTCCCCATCAAGTTAATCCAGATACACAAGGTGAGCACGACAAGCACTCCTCCGAAACAATCTTATTGATTTCCACCGCCACATGGTAGCGACACCAAAGTGACACTCATTTCAAGCCTCTACAATGTTCTTGCCAATCTCAACCACCTTTTTGACTGGGACGGTGTTCCTCGCTTTTTACACCTCTGTGGCGTCTGCCAGCCCTGCTGCTGTCAGCCCGAATCATGCAGGGCTGTTACGTCGCGAAGTACCGCGTGACTCCCTGTGCGGTGTTATGGAGTGGTTGTACCGTGAATGTATGCCCAATGTCAGCAAACAGGCTTACCGTGACTTGTGCTTCAGCCACGATTTGAATCAAAGGCTTCCGGTTCGCGCCTACTGTCCAGAAAACACTGAATGCTTCAACACAGAAGACGCGGATAAGGAGAAACTTATCGTGTGTGTCCCTATCGTCAAGGCGGGCGAGCATGACACGATAACGGCCTCTGGTAGTCAAGCTGGTTCTAGCGGAATAAAAGAGGGGATAATTACACCCAGCATGTCCATGTCTCACCAGATGAGTGTCCAGGAAGATATCTACGGAACTCTCTCGGCAGTCCTGTTGTGTGAGTTGAAAGTGCTTATTCACATTGCAATTCGCACTGATGGCAATATTATCTCATGATGCAGCCGATAAGGACGATTTTGTCTTGACACCAGCCAGCCCTATTGTTGGCAAGATTCATGGCAAAGGTTATACAGTTTGCCGGGGAGATGCTTCTGATGCGCTCAGGTCACTCGAGTGTTATCCCACTGGACTATTCGACTTCGATGAGGGGGATCAAATCGATTTCACTTGGTCGATGAAAAATGCCCAAAAAGGTTCGCTCAAATATAACTTGGCACCATCTGGTGCAAAAAAGTAGACATGTGTACCGTTCCTTGTCTCAATTAGCTTTGACCGTCTTTAAGCTTATTTCATTCCTGCCTACTTTATTTATTATCCTCCTTCCACTTCCGTCCAAAACACTTCATCTTCTCTCCCGTATAGATGTCATTACTCGCTGCAGTTTATGATCTTTCTTTTCGAAACGAATGTTAGCTCCAATGCTCATATTTGCGTCCCTGTCGAACACGCTAGTAAATGCTTTCAGACCCGTGACAGGCAATTGTCCTTTGATGTTCGAGTTGACTGATTACACCAAGGCTTTCTCAGACGACCTCAAGCTACCACGAAAGGATGCCTGATTGATCATAGCAGCTAAGGCTTCAAACAAGAAGCTCACTCGGGCAGTTCAGGATTTTTCAGGAAAGTTTCGATTCTGGGGCCAAGGATTAGAATCCCGGACCTGACCCCGGTTAGTCCAGCCGCCGCGAAAAAAAATGGAACATATATTTTCCCTCCTCCTGCTTCTCTCGTCACCTGCCGCCTGCCGTGAGACGGGGAGAGGTCCCTGCTGCCTGCTGTTTTGAAGAGTCAAGGAGGAGGAGGGGTTCCTCCCGAATCCCCAACCCTGCTCTGCTGAGCCTGCATGCCGTTTTGAAGGGGAGACGAGGAGGGGTTCCCCCTTCGTCCCCGACGCACCTGCCGCTTTGAAGGAGATGAGGTGGGATTCGTGCCTGTAGTCACCATTTAGTAAATCTCATGTTTCTACATAAGTAGAATAATGTTTTATCTTTGAATTCCATTACTAAAATGTGCTGTAGTACTATAGTAGTGAATGCTACATACAGATGTAGGAGGGCTACACAAGTAGTGTTAGTGTGTAGTTACCGTTCGAACAATTGAATGAGACAACTAAAAGGGAATGGCTTGCGAGACGACAATCTTATGTAAGGCGCGGTTAGGCTTTGGAGAGTTCATGGAACCTTTCGTTGAAATCTGATCTCACCTTTCTTTTAAGTTTTTCCATCACTTTTCCAACAAGATCAAGACCTGTCCACGTGCCTCAGACACCGCTCGAACTCCATCTTGACTCCATCCAAGTCATGAAATATCCGATTATTGCAGCGCCCCTACTTTCCTGTAGAAGAGGGCCACACAGTGTTAGCACGTCACTGAGTCCAACATAGTTGGAAACCTCAATCCGGTCGAATTTGATTGACGAAGGAATGTTGAATTCAGCAAATGTATTTTCGTTGATGAGGGGCGGAAGTTCACGCACATCCATGGATAGTATGGTGAAAGAGGATGAAAATTTACGAAGGCGACTGGCAAACGTACGAAGCTGTTTGGATAGGAAAAAGTAGAGACAGCCATAAATATCCTCCGGATGAGCGCCGTGTGCTTTGCCCGTATCAGTGATGGCGGGGACGCTGCGATACCCCCCTCAGCATAAGTAATACGCTATGCAAATGTTGAGAAATGGGAACACTTACTCCCAACCCTCAAGTGGATCTGCGTGGTCCGTTTGCAGCCATTTACCCTCGAGAGAGAAAAGAGAAAGGTTTGGGCAATTGAAATGGGCATTCATTGCACCAAAGGGGAGGACAATTCCAAAGCGACGATACTGCTGGAATGCGACGCGATGAGAAAGCTTCAATGACGCGTACTTTTTGTCTCGGAGATCTTGCCGGGAAGGTGCAGATCTAATGCGGTTGTATTCACCTTGAATGTCCCCGATCGAATAGGAAGAAGAAATTAAATGCAAGAAATACGTCAGGAATTCTTTCGGAAACAAGGTTGATAAAGTGGAACGCGGACCAAGGGGAATCGGGAAAGCGATGTCTTGTTTAAGAAATGATTTAAGGATGACGGAAAGTTGAAAATGATATTCTGAGGGCATGGATACCGAGTACCAAAAATGAAGGGCCATATCGGCAGCAATGGTCTCATCGGGGACGTTTCCCAAGATAAGAAGCAAAACAACGTTGCGACAGAAGATGAACACATCGCGATCATTGACGAGGATATTTAAATGACCTGAATAATCCGACGGGAGACCATTGAAACTGTGTAGTACATTGCGAAGATCACCTGAGGCTATCAAGGAACGTCACCACGAGGCTGCATTGGCCAAGGATTAGAATACACACCAATAAAGGCGAGGGAAAAATCCTTCTTTGCGTCGTTTTCATTGTTGATTACGTCCACCGCAGGCGTATTCCCCCATCTTTGTTTTGATTGTCGTCAGTTTATCACTCGAAAGTAGTAAATGTGCCAAGGACGTACAGAAACACACCCATCGAGAATTCTTCCTTTTGCAAGCGTGGAAATTTTATTAGCGATCTGAAGAAATTTCGCAAGCTGTATGTGAAACATCACCTTGCTTATGCCGTTTCCAGTGGGCATTTTGGCATTCCTAACACAGCCGTTCAGCGCAAAGAGAAGGGCACCTGTTTGTTGCTCACCTTAGAACAATACGAAACGAGCCTGCATGCACTACAAGCCATTGTCCCTGGATCCTTGCAAATCGCGTACTTGGTGGGTTGAACATTGGCACAAGGTAAAGCGGTAGGTGGTGGATATCGTGGACGTAAGGACTCTTGGTATGCATGTTGGAGTCCTGATATTTGCGCTTTGAGTGGATAAATCACATTCAAAAGAACGCAGAGCTTTCGCCTGTGCGTCAGCCATGCGGGTAGGATTCATCAGTGGTGAACAGTTTGGTTACTTCATCCATCGGAGTAGAGGAGAAAACCTCGTTTCACATGGGCGCTTGTGGGCAGCCATGAGGCCCATTACATAAGAAAGCTTCGAGATAACAGCTAACTCGCGACATTCATGAATTTGTTTCCCGAATGTTCACGAGAACCATTTTCGCAGCTTAGTGTGACTATGAGTATTACTTCTAAGAGGGAATATGGCACATCAATATGGTTCAAAAGAAAACTCGGCCGGAAAGAAGGGGTAACTTCAAACTTGAAGGCAAGGTTAAGGATCAAAAGATAATTGATAATTGATAAAGGACCACATGGGTCGAGAAAGTGACCATACGGTCAAATGTAAAAATAACAATACTGATTGTCACCGACGCTCACAGTCTCTTACACTAACCAAAACAAATTCGTTATGGTGCCTGGACCTGCAGTGTGCACTGCCATGCAGCAGTGCGAGCGTCTCATATCCGCACGCTGCGGTCTTCGGAACAGGATAGTACCCATCGGCTGTCAGGCGAGATGGCAACGCGTCTGGAGCCAAAAAAATTGAAACTGTTTTGTACGTACAGTATGTCCTTTGGATGTCAAATTTTCACTCATGTCATTTGTAGACCCAGAGTCATCTGCGACACTCGTCGAGTCCAGACTAACATCTCAGTATCCCCGCTCAGCTTGCCATTGCCCGTCATCTTGGTTGGGGTTGTCTGCAGAGCGTGGGGTGCACTCGGTCAAAAGTGACACGAGTGGGTACGGGTGCGCTTGGCACAAATAGCACGAGAGGTATGCTGGGTGCGTTCGGCCAAAATGGCACCAGTGAGTTGCACTCAATCGACACGACACGGATGAAATGACAAATGGATGTGGACTAGATGTATCCAGTCTGCTTTGAGCCTACATGGTTGAATGGTGCAAATCGGATGGCGGGATTGTTCTAGCTCCGCTGGCATCTGTACTGAAGTCTCACTCGTCGCAATGTCATCCTTCTGGAGGAGATTTCAACATCTGGACGTTCATCACATTATGTGAGTCCTCTTCCTCTGGACCGTACTTCAATAGATTGGGGCTGATATATTCGTTCACAAGATGAATGGCCTTTGGGTGGGAAAATCTCACTGGGCAGTGGAAGTTTGCAGATTACCACTTTGCCTGTCCTACACAGCCAATCCAATTGACCTCCAGAGACTGGGTACATTGTGCGCGACTTGATCAAGTCAGATGCGGGTGACAATTGAACGTGACTTTACGCCATTCAGAGCTTTTCAATCCATGTTCAACCCTTGTCATTTCCGATTCCATCTTGTCCCTAATTGAGTCGTGAGATAATCCCAATATACGAGGGTGCTGTGCACAAGCCCTCTCCTTCATCTTGTCCAGGAACCCCCATGTCTGCGCAACCCCTGCTTCGACCTGGCCGTGGTTTGCGCCTCCTGTCCATAGGTACGTCAATTTCAAGTGAAAATTTCCAATTCTGACGCTTGTTTGAAGATGGTGGGGGTATTCGAGGGTTGTCAGCGTTGCTTATCCTGAAGGAGATCCTCTACCGTATCCAACATGTACGGAACCTGCAAAACATTCCTCGAGTTTGCGATGTTTTTGACCTCGCAGGTGGTACGGGGACTGGAGGGTATGTCATCACTCCCATTTCTTGAAGTTCGCATTCACTCTCTGGTATGTCTTAATAGGATTATCGTGACAATGCTGTTCCGCCTCCAGATGCCAATCGATGATGCAATCAACGCCTATCTGTATCTTTCAGAGTACGTTTTCTCGAACCCCAAAACATGGCCACGTCAGGATGGGATCCTGTTTGAAGCATCTCGGCTAGAAGATGCACTCATCAAGATTATTCAGACAACATCGGGAATTGGGGACCAAGCAAGAGGGCTGCGTATGTTGGATGACCAAGGGCCGAAGTGGTTAGTTGCCTTGGTCAATTCACGCCCAGTACTCATTCCCTAAATTAGCTTTGTCTGTGCTATATCGCAGCGAAATACGGCCTATCCGGTTTTCTTTCGGTCCTGGAAACCCCCTGCGAACCAAACGTGCAAATGTACAATTGTGGAAGCCTGCAGGGCGACCACCGCCGACGTGCCCATCTTCACCGCCATTGAGATAGGTGACCTATGGCTCAAGGAAACCTTTATTGGTGGCAGCCTTCGATGCAACAATCCGGTCAAATTTGTCTTGCAAGAGGCCCAATCTGCCTTTCCAAATCGGACCATTTCTTGCGTCCTGTCTATTGGTGCGGGCATGAGGCATGTCATTGAACTGAAAGGACTGAATAACAATGATACATCACACCTTTCCAACCTCTTTCAAAGGATTGCGACTGACTGCGAATCCGCGTCTGAGGATATGGCAAAGCAGCTGTCCGACAGGGTTTACTTTCGCCTAAACGTAGATCAAGGCCTACAAGGGGTCGGGATAACACAGTGGGAAGAGATGTCGACTGTTCTAGCGCACACGCTCCAATATTTGCGCCTTCACGATATTGACCACAAGATTGCTCGACTGGTGCAAGTACTGGTCGGATCTTCAGGTATGTTGCAAGAATGTGAATCGTTTCATAGTATTCATGCAGATGGTTCTGGGAAAGGTTCGCCACCGTCTACACTTTCTAAAGCTGAAGATCGAGCCTTCCAAGGATTGAAGAACTCGATTGCTGTTAGTGCTTACTACGACTCAGAAGAGCGATCCATGTCAACCGAGTGTCTTGCTGGCACACGAAAACGGCAAATCAAAACCGTGATGGATTGGATTGAGGCAAATGAGGAGATGAAGCCACTCTTTGTCGTCCTTGGGCCTGCTGGATCTGGAAAATCGTCCCTTCTGCGAACGATTGCGCGAATATGCAAGGAAAAGAAGTGCCTTGCTGCAAGTTTCTTCTTCTCTGGAACGGACTCTGCACGAAACACAGCAAAGAACCTCATGAACACAATTGCGTATCAGATAGCTGAAGTCATACCAGAGCTTCGGCCCTATGTTGCCCGGAGTGTTCATGCAGAGCCTACAATTTTCTCTCGTTCGCTTGAATCACAGACACAGCAGCTTCTCCTGGAGCCATTGGGTCTACTTCGGTCAGACTATCCTGCCTTTCCTCTGGGCCGATGTCCTCATGTCGTTGTCATTGATGCGTTGGACGAATGCTTGGAACTTAAGGACCAACTCCGGGTTATCTCACAATTGGCCAATGTGTTGGTTCACAAATCCTTTCCTTTCCTTTGTCTGCTGTCCAGTCGTTATAATGTGCATATCGAGAATGAACTAGCAAATGTGCTGGCTCCTCGAATGTATGGACAACTTAGCTTGGGAACGGATCAAGAGTCTGAGAGGGTAGACATTTCGGTCTATCTACGAGCCAATATCGATTACATTCGAGACAGACATCCCTTTGGGAAACGTATACCGCAGACGTGGCCCTTGGAATCCGATCTGGACACCATAGTCAAGAAGTCTGGTGGACAATTTATTTATGCGTCAACGGTTATCAAATATGTCGAGTCACCGAAACAAAATCCCCATGAACGACTTCGACATATTTTGGGAATTTCTTGTTCCAAATCGGGAGAGGATCCATTTGCTGAACTTGACGTTCTCTATCGGGCCTTAATGTCATCGGTTGAGAATCTCACAGCTGCTACCGAGACTTTGGGCATCTACTTGGTGAAGTCAAGTCCCAAATTCTGGATCCCCACCACTTTGAGACACCGATTTGATTTCAAAGGACACTTCCGCTCATTGGACGCCGACATCGCGCTTGCACCCTTGACATCTGTACTGAAGTATGAAGATGGTCGTATCGACTTATATCACTTGTCGTTCGCCGGGTTCCTCCTCGATTGCGCCCGGTCTGGCAAATATTTCGTGAACCCAGAGAAGTGGCAGAAGTGGATTATATCACAACTTGTGCCATTTTTTTATGACCGCGGTTGTATGATAATAACTGTCATCATCTGCAATTCGCTGACATTTTCTCTCAGGGATTGTCACAGATGATGTTGTATATCTGGTTACTGAAGCAACGCCTGGCACAGAGTTGCATCGGGCAATCAACAACAGCCTATCACTTGTCGCCAACGATCCAAAGCTTCTCCCTTCTGGAGGAGTCTTTAACATCTGGCCTCTCGTAACATATGCCTTCTTTGAACAACTTCAATTTACGATTTCTATTGATGTGGGTTCTCATCCTGTGAAGACTCGGACTCGGAGTTCTGATTTACTCATTGCTTAGAAAATGGCTGGTGTATTCGTCCAGCAAGGGGAAGATTTCCTCGCGCTTTCCATCCTCGTCAGGAATTCTTCGGAATTTACGCTCAGCAACTCGTTCCTGTTGTTTGAGATGTGTAGGACGTGTGACGGACTGCGAAAGGCAGGATATATAACCCAGTCACGCTCTCTCCTACCCAGAACACACGCCATCCATCAAAGTCTTTTACTCTTCATGCCCTATCTTGCCGATCACTTGGAGAATCAACGGCGCATGTACCAAAAGGTACTTTTACCTGATAGCTACCTCTCCGCAACCCTTCGCTGTTTGTGGTATATACAGTCTCCCAGTCAGTAAGTTTATTTCCTTTGTTTGCCAGCCTTCCGCTGATCTGCATGCAGCATTATCCGATCTGCCCTCAAGGCACAGTTCAGCATGAACCATTGTCAAAGATCATCCTTTTCCTCGACCTTTTCTTTGTATGATCTTCCATGCGCTCTGGGTATTTACGGTTACCTCTCAGATGCTTCAAGCGACCTCAGTCACGGGGCCTTGGATGCTCTTCCTATACTTCTCGCTCGTGCTCCTCCATCGGTCGACCTCCTCGCGACTCTCAAGCGACCTTTCAACAATGAGGTCATATCGCGGACCCCCTCAGCTTCACATCGTGCAATGACCAGCATCCACAAGTATCTTATGGTAAGCACCTGCACCCAATGTACAGACAACCCCTCACCATCCCATCAGCAACATGATCCCGAATATCAAGAAGGCAAACACGCAACACTTTTTGTTGGACATAGCGAACCTGGAGAAGATCTGGTTGATTGTGTGATGTTCTTGCATCAGACAGAAAATGAAATTCCAAGATGGGTTGATGTACGTTGCTGGGCCCTCTCTACGCTATCTAAGAAAACTCACTTTTTGGCCATTTTTTGTCTCAGATTGATGCTATTGAACTTCTGCCATCGAACAGCCATCGAATTCTGGACGACGAGAATCCACCAATGTCGTTATCTGACGGGTCAAATGGGATCAGACCTTCTCGTCAGACCAGATCAGACCCGTTATTTTGAACATGGGTGTCCTTGGTGGACCAAAAGTATGTTGATTAAATGCAACTCCTTCAGAAGGATTGATATCGAAACGTTTTGCAGAAGGACCAAGATCTGAAGGATCATATAACGTTCATAGGCGAAGGCAAAGGTCATACTCGAATGTCGATTCTAACAGACATCTCTCACCGAGCACTATACCCCTCATCCTTCCTCGGAATCTCAGCAGACGCCTTGCCAACCGTGAACATCCATTTTTTCTTGTCCCGACGGAAGGTCGTTGCCTTCGAGTTCGGTGTAGTCGGAACACATCAGGGTCGTGTTGGCAGCAGACATTCCTGAACCGCAACTACCACCCTCATATTTCAACCTGCTGGCAGCAGACGTCGCAAAATTTCATCGAGTGTCAATGGTGTGAAGGTACCGAGCGTACGATGGGTCTGGATAAGCGGATGGGACTGCTTGGTATCTATCTTCATTTGAAGAACTGAATCAATGACTGGCTGGTCTGCGATGATGAAGACGGCTGTATACTGCTTTGGGATATTTACAAATTACCTATATCACGTAATGAATGAGATTGTTATAAAGCGCACGGTATAGAACCTGATACTGTGATTCAGATGGCTTCGCAAAGAACTAGTCTACCGTGCCAGCAGAAGCCCGTTGGTCACCATTCTTCGAATACTTCATTGTCACAATTTTTGGGAAAGGGGCAGTTACGTCGTCAAGCGCATAGACCTAGCCACAAGACTCTGAACACGTTCAGAGAAAGAGGACGATCATGGTGGAGTGAATTTGCCTTACGGCCCGAGGACCCGGTTCGCCCGGAATATTCCCTTTTTCGGCCTATTTTCATCAATTTTACCCAGACCTGTCATTTTTACCATTTTTGGCAATTTTTGGCGCTTTTCCGATAACAGGGAGCTTACAAATGTCCAAGTGTGACCGAAATCTTTCCAGTTGCGTCTTGGTTGCGTCGTATCTTCAGCATTTGGTTCCCTCGTCGAAAATTTGCAAGCTAGCACTTTACTTCGCGATGGAAGGCCTCAAAAATGTTATCTCTGAGACTGGATCCTTGGATTCGGTCAAACATGTTATACAAGTACATTATTTGCGATACAGGTGGTTTACCACTGAATAGAACATAATCCCTGTGCCATGGTTCTACAAGTTCGATCTTCAGATACAGATTCACGGCAACTTCAATTGACACACTAACCTTTAGGCCTGGGCTGCATCAGCTCCCCTTTGGTATTTATGACTTTTGGCCAAGACATGGTCAACCACGCGGTTCCACGTGTGACTAGCATGTTGCTTAAGTTCATCATGGAAGCGAGCGAACAAAGCATCATCGTCTTCCAAATCACGACTGGCGACGGGGCCAGCGTCCTGAGGTGGCCCAGCAGGTGGCCCAGCAGCAGGGCCTTGTCCGGTGGCGTGGTGTCCGTGACGATGGTGATGATGATGAGGAGGAGATCGCGCGAACAAGCGACCGTCTTCCAAATCACGACTGGCGACGGGTTCAGCGTCCGGAGGTGGCCCAGCAGGTGGCCCAGCAGCAGGGCCTTGTCCGGTGGCGTGGTGTCCGTGACGATGGTGATGATGATGATGAGGAGATCGCGCGAACAAGCGACCGTCTTCCAAATCACGACTGGCAACGGGTTCAGCGTCCTGAGGTGGCCCAGCAGGTGGCCCAGCAGCAGGGCCTTGTCCGATGGCCCGGTGTCCGTGATGATGGTGATGATGATGATGAGGAGATCGCGCGAACAAGCGACCGTCTTCCAAATCACGACTGGCGACGAGTTCAGCGTCCTGAGGTGGCCCAGCAGCGTGGCCTTGTCCGATGGCCTGTCCGTGATGATGGTGATGATGAATATGAGTAGATCGCGCGAACAAGCGACCGTCTTCCAAATCACGACTGTGGACGTTTTCAGCTGCACCACGGGGTGCCCTGAACTTTTCAGGGGCCGGGAGGGCGATGGTGCTACATGTAAGTGCAGCGAGGGTAATTACCGTGCAGGAGATTGATGATAGCTTCATGATGTATACTAAGGAATGTTGGTTAGCGACATGTAATTCAACGATGCTAGTAAAAAGTACCTGTTAGACCACCAGGGTTAGAATTGCAGAATATGATGAGACCAGCTCTGAGGGTTGGATGGAAAGCCCAAGAGCCTTTTTATAAGATACTTCTATTCCGAATATTAACCGTCCAATTGATCTTCATACCGAATTCTTGGCATCGAATTTGCGACCAGGTTCGACATCATTACCTAAATGGCGGAGAATCGTTCGGCCATCAAACTACAATATGATGAACGTATACGTCCAAGTCGTCGTATTCCAAATCACGACTTCTTTCCAGCTGAATGCAAAACACTAGGCACCTGTGGATTTTTTCCATGTGCGCCTCCACCAACAGCGCAAGCACCCTTTTGGTGATAATCACCCCACCCCACACCAAACCTGGATTAGTAGCGTTACTGCGGCAGTGGAGGAGATGGGGAGAGGTGGGGGCTAGAGCAATATATTGCGTCACCGCAGCACCGACCCTACCCGTTCTGGTTTGTTTACTCAAACAGAGGCGCACTCGAGAAAAAATCCGTGGGTGCCTAGTGTTTTGCATTTAGCTGTCATCAATCAATGTTTGAATCCAAGATACAAATGATTAGACTATAATGCATGATGTGATGGGGATGACGAATGGTACCTGGTGGTCGTGGAGACTCGGATCTGAGAAACTGAATGCACTGGATCAAAATTTCAAGTTAAGGCAAGCACAATGTTTCATCGGTTGCGCAGTGTTTTACCCGAAAAGGTGGGTAGTAATACTAAATTCAATAAATAAAGGGGTTTGGGCCAAAGGTCATCATTACTGAAAAATCAGTTTCTGGCGAGAATCTTTTTGAATAGAGATGGACTAGAATTCCCTAATCGTTCCCTTCAATTCTGATGCCAAAAACTGATGGTGTCGACTGAAACCACTGGAATTAATTTAGTAACGCACGGGTTGCTTCTGAGTCTTCGGCACTTGAGTTGCGATGTTCACCAGAAAATCCGAAACACCATGCCTTACTTACAAGGACATGTCCTACCTTACTGGGATAGCTAGGAGCTTTGCATTTTAATTGCCGATCAAACAATCAAAGATCATCGTCATCGCAGTAGTAGGATGGCATCGCCCTTTCTTGCGTCGACAAGGCGACCTTATCATAGTTGGAAGGGCCGTTGAATTGATGTTACAAACATGTATGATATGCACATTATGCTTAACTAAGGAACAGACCAAAAGTCACTACAGCTCCAGTGTCTACAGCACAAGTAATATAGAGGCTTTGCGTTCCGTCCTCATTCATATTGTCAGCTTTCCAAAGTCGTGGGCATAATTGCCTCTTCATTCTTGTCGCTCTGCCCCCAAGCCTGAGCTCCATGTTTAAGTTCGTTCGACTACTTCAAGCAAATCCAGCCTTCTGAGTGAGTCCTCGACCAAAACCCATTCACGATCAGGGAACATCACACGACGGTCTCGCAACGGCGTTCATCGACTCCCCACATTGTCTATCTACAATCTCCCTTTTCTTTTCGTTCTGCAAAATTATTTGTCGTGCGTTACGACGGGTACAAATAGTGAGGCAACCGTGCCTACGTAGACAAAACAGGATCATCTATCCGGCGAAGGATAGGGACTGACCTTATCGGTCGTTCAATATTAGGTTTTCTGTGGTTGGTTAGACAACTTGAAGACTGACGATGATCTAACACTGACGTTCAACATTACCTCTTGTAAATAGGGCCGAGACCACTGATCTGACGATGACATTGAAGCGTTTCAGGGTTAACGCACAGGATAAAATTTACCGTGTCGAGCCGCGATTATGGATATACCTTCTTTGTTGATGCGCTTCACG
>Ga0307508_10001885_pt1 | contig 23072 bp, 21 predicted proteins | sample 9_EM_MG_FD_203089 | JGI IMG/M metagenome (GOLD analysis project Ga0307508, IMG submission 203089) | Populus trichocarpa ectomycorrhiza microbial communities from riparian zone in the Pacific Northwest, United States - 9_EM | ecosystem: Host-associated > Plants > Roots > Unclassified | place... | reverse complement strand
CAGTGGTTTTTGGATAAAGCGCTGGTCCGGGCTCATAACCTGTTGAAAGTGATGAACGTGTGTATTGTCTAAGTAAGGCTGAAGCCTCGAGAGAAAGGAGAATATAGGGGCAGGTCCATGCCTGCCCACCATGACTAAGCAACGAGTGAGATATTACAACAATTATCATTGATACCTACATTCGATCGGATCACATAGCCGGTAGGAAAGCTGTCTACAAGCAGGAGAAATGTGGAATACGATCAGCCATTCAATGACAATAGCAGTGTGCAAACCGTTGGGATAGACGTCGACAAGTATTGCGGCACGCTAACCGTTATCATAGCCGTAAATCAGAGTAAGCGATGAGCGATCCGACGCACTATTCAACAAGCATTACGGCGCGTAAACTGACGGGATAGCCGGCGACTAGCGGAAGCGATACGCTATCCGACGCTCTATTCGATGAGCTCTGCCGTGCGTAAACCGTTGGGATAGCCGGCGACTAGCGGAAGCGATATGCTATTGGACGCGCTATTCGAAGAGCAGTGTGGTGGGTAAACCGACGGGATAGCCGGCGACTCGCGAAAGCGATACGCTATCCGACGTGCTATTCGATGAGCATTGTGGTGCGTAAACCGACAGGATAGCCGGCGACTAGAGGAAGCGATACACTATCCGACATGCTATTCGATGAGCATTGCGGCATGCAAACCGTTGGGATAGGCGATGACAAGTATTGCAGCGCGCAAACCGACAGGATAGCCGTCGTCAAACAGAAGCAATACGCTATCCGACGCACTATTCGAAGAGCATTGCAGCGCCTAATTTGATGGAATAGGCGTCAACAAGCGGAGGCTATCAGCGATCCGATACGCTATTCAACGAGCAATGTGGCGGATGGCTCAATGCTTCCACTTGTCGACAGCAATTCCGTCGGTTTACGTGCCGCAATAGTTGTCAACGGCTATCCCAAAACGGTTTGGGCACCGCAATACTTGTTGTCAAGATCCTGACTTCCGTTCTCTGTCTTGGGCTCGACACGCAATGTAGCTCCTCGGCGTGTCTCCGCGGTCGGGCTTCCGTTCTTTCGGTTCTCTGGCGCCTCGCATTCTGCCTACTCTGTAGGACTTCTGTTTGGTCAGCTCTCCGGCTGTGTTCGTTCAGCTCGCTGGCGCCCCGTGTTCTGCCTACTCTGTAGGACTTCCGTTTGTTTGGCTCTTGGGCTGTGTTCGTTCAGCTCTCTGGCGCAGGCAAGTACTTCCCTCTGTGTCAGGTGAAGTCTAAGGATGTCCCTCGGTGTAGCCTTTCTCACTGGCGAGGCGTCGTGCTCCCAGTCTTCCGTGCGGCTGTGCTAGGTCTTACACGGTCTTCATTTACTGCCACCCGGTGGTCTTTACTATAGCACAGTATCATTCTCTCGTTGTTCTTGAGCGATCTCGGATCACTACTCGTGTCTCGGTGTCGTTTGGCGCAAGTGATTCCCACTCACTCGTCATGCTCGTCCTCCTTCATGCCCGTCGTGGTATGGTTGTTGTTGTCTTTCTTTATGCCAGGCGTGGCAACGTCGTTGTCGTCTTCCTTCATACCCGGCATGGTCTGCGGTATGCACGGCAGACTTCCCTCATGCGCGGCGGTCTTCCATTCTGCCCGGCGCGGCATGCGCGGCGGTCTTACGTTCTGCTCGGCGCGGCATACATGGAGGTCTTCCTTTCTGCCTGGGGCGGCATGCGCGGCGGTCTTCCGTTCCGCCCGGTGCGGCATACATGGAGGTCTTCCGTTCTGTCTGGCGCGGCCCGTTATACGCGGCGGTGTTCCGTTCTGTCTGGCGTGGCCCGGTGTGTGCGGCGGTGTTCCGTTTGGCCCGGTGTGGCATAGGTGTTCCGTTCTGTCTGGCACGGCCCGGTGTGCGTGGCGGTCCTCCGTTCTGCCCAGCGCAGCATGCGCGGCGTTCTTCCGTTCTGCTCGGCGCGGCATGCGCAGCGTTCTTCCGTTCCGCCCGGGGCGGCATGCGCGGCGGTGTTCCGTTTTGTCTGGCGTGGCCCGGTATGCACGGCGGTGTTCCCTTCTATCCGGCGCGGCATATGCGGCGGTGTTCCGTTCTGCCCTGCACGGCATAGGTGTTCTGTTCTGTCTGGCACAGTCCGGTGTGCGCGGCGGTCCTCCGTTCTGCCCAGCGCGGCACGCGCGGCGTTCTTCTGTTCTGCTCGGCACGGCATGCACGGGGTTCTTCCATTCCACCCAGGGCGGCAAGCGCGGCGGTCTCTCATTCCGCCCGGTGCGGCATACGCAGCAGTGTTCCATTCTGACTGACATGGCCCGGTATGCGCAGCGGTGTTCCTTTCTGCCTGGCGCGGCATATGCGGCGGTGTTCCGTTCTGCCCGGTGCGGCATATGCGGCGGTGTTCCATTCTGCCCGGCGCGGCATATACGGCAGTGTTCTGTTCTGTCTGGCACGGCCCGGTGTGTGCGGCAGTGTTGCGGGTCCGTCATAGGTGGTCGCGGATCACTCGTCGCGCTGCCGGATGACCCGGTGATCATTGGCGCGAGTGATCCGAGATCCCGGCACTGCTCTCGTCACGCCGCTCAGAGATGTGTGAAGGTAGGTCAAGGTAGATAGATAATCGTATCTCGATGTCGTTCGTCGTAGGCGATCCCGGATCACTTTGTCACGCTGCCGGATGACCTGGTGGCCATCGGCGCAAGTGATCCGAGATCCCGGAGCTGGTTTCATCACGCCGCTCAGAGATGGGTAAAGGTAGGTCCAGGTGTATAGATAATATATTGCGTGGAGAAGAATCTCCAGACTAGCTACCACGCCCTTCCTTTATACTTTTCCTTCCCTCTGTGGAATCACAGCTTGCCCGCAAGACTGACACAGTTCCTCCGTCTAACATCATGACTCGATCGCCGCGCCCAAGGAAAACACATGATCGCACTCGGCCGCCGCACTGCCAACACTCTACTCGCGGCAACAGGAGAAAGGGCGCGCAAGCAGTAAAGGTAAGGAACAGGGAACAGGACATGCAAGCTTCATCAATGGGAGACAACAAATATAGCGGACAGGAGAAAGGACGCGCAAGCATAATCAACAGGAAACGACATATGTAACGATGACAGGAGAAGGACGCACAAGCACAATCAACCAGAAACAACATACGTAAGAAGACATGAGAAAGGATGCGTAGACAACATAGCGGAAACAAAGGAGAGAAGGTCTAGACCGGCGAGCAGTTGGGGAATATTGCTACCGGAGCGATATCATCGGGCGAGGCACCTAGGTGTGGAGGATGACCGTGGCTGCAGCAGCGTTGATGAGGGCAAGCTATAGGGCGGCAAGGGTGATGGCGGCCCTGGCAGCGGCGCTTACGAGCCTGCCGCGCGAGATTCGTGACACTTGTCAATGGCTATCCCAATGTTTTGAGCGCGTCAACGCTCGTCGAATAGCATGTCGGATCGCTTATCGCTTCCACTTGTCGACGGCTATCCCGTCGGTTTATACGCCACAATGTTTGTCGAATAGCGCGTCGGATGGCTCATCCATTCCGCTTGTCGACGGTATCTCGTCGGTTTGCGCGCTGAAATTCTTGTCAATGGCTACCCCAACGGTTTTCACACTGTAATACTTGTCAACGGCTATTCCAACGGTTTGCGCGATGCGCTATTCAATGCGCATTGCTGCGCGCAAACCATTACGATTGAACATAGTTGTAACATAGTTTACCCAAGTAATGTAGTAACTCAGGTTACACAAGACACACACATTTTTTCTGAGTCTCTTGTGTAACCCAAGCTTTAGTCATCCGTGGGAGTTGAAATATTTGGTTTTTCCAACATATTTCCTACATGTTGAAAGTTTACACCATCCGATGCACTATTCGACAAGCATTGTGGCGCGTAAACCGACGCGATAGCCATCGACGAGCGGAGGTGAGTGATCCAATGCGCTATTCGATGAGTGTTACGGCTCGTAAAACGTTGGGATAGCTGTTGACAAGTATTACGGCCCGCAAACCATTGGGATAGGTGTCGACAAGTATTGCAGTGCCCAAATCTTTGGGATAGCCGTTGACAAGTATTGCAGCACGCAAACCGACGGGATAGCTGTCGACAAGTATTGCTGCGTGCAAATAGTTGGGATAGCTGGCGACAAGGAGAATCGATGCACGATGCTACCCGCTATTCGACGAGCATTGTGGTGTGTAAACCGACAGGATAGCCCTCAATGAGCGGAAGCGATGAGCGATCTGATGCACTATTCGACGAGCGTTGCGGCATGCAAAACGTTTGGATAGCCATTGACAAGTATTGTGGTGTGCAAACCGTTGGGATAGCTGTTGACAAGTATTGCAGCGCACAAACCGTTGGGATACCTGTCGACAAGCGGAAGCGATGCACCATCCGACGTGCTATTCGACGAGCAGTGTGGCGAGTAAACAGGCGGGATAGCCCTCGATCAGCGGAAGTGATAGGCGATCCGATTTGCTATTAGACAAGAGTTGCAGTACGCAAAACGTTGGGAGAGCCGTTGACAAGTATTGCGGCATGCAAACTGTTGGGATAGCTGTTGACAAGTATTGCGGCACACAATCCAACGGGATTGCCGTCGACGAGCGCAATCATTGAGCCATCCGATGCGCTATTCGACGCGCGTTGCTGCGCGCAAACAGTAACGTAGGTTACACAACTAAAGTAGTAACTTAGGTTTCACAAGACACTCGCATTTTTTCTGACTCTCTTGAGTAACCCAAACTTTGGTCATCCATTGGAGTTCAAATATTTGGTTTTTCAACATATTTCCTACATGTTGAAACTTTACACCATCCGATGCACTATTCGACGAGCATTGCAGCGTGTAAACCGACGGGATAGGCGTCGATGAGCGGAAGCGATGAGCGATACGATGCACTATTCGACGAGAGTTGCGGCACACAAACCGGTGGGATAGCCGTCGACAAGTATTGCAGCACGTAAACCGTTGGGATAGCTGTTGACAAGTATTGTGACATGCAAACCGTTGAGATAGCTGGCGACAAGTATTGGAGCGTACAAACCGTCAGGATAGCCGTCGAGAAGTATTGCAGCACGCAAACCGACGGGGTAGCCGTTGACAAGTATTTTGGCGAGCAAACTATTGGAATAGCCGTTGACAAGTATTGCTGCACGCAAACCGACGGGATAGCTGTCGACAAGTATTGCTGCGCGTAAACAGTTAGGATAGCTGTCGACAAGCAGAAGCGATACACCATCTGATGCACTATTCGACGAGCATTGCGGCGCGTAAACTGACAGGATATCCGTCGACAAGCGAAAGCAATGAGCAATCCGATGCGCTATTCGACAAGTGATACGGCGTGCAAACCATTGGGACAGCCATTGACAATTACTGTGGTGGGCAATTATATGGGATAGCCGCCGACAAGTATTGTGGTGCGAAAACCGTTGTGATTGAACATAGTAGTAACTTAGGTTACACAAGACACTCGCATTTTTTCTGACTCTCTTGTGTAACGCAAACTTTAGTCATCCATTGGAGTTCAAATATTCGGTTTTTCCGACATATTTCCAGCATGTTGAAAGTTTACACCATCAGATGCACTATTCAACGAGCAGCGCGGCGCGTAATCTGACGGGATAGCCGTCAACGATCAGAAGCATTGAGCCATCCGATGCGATATTCAATGAGCGTAGCAGCGCGCAAACCGTTGGGATAGCTGTCGACAAGAATTACAGTATGCAAACAGTGAAAGCCATCGACAAGCGGAAGAATGAGCAACACAGTAACATCCACTGAGCAACACGGCACGCAAACTGTCGGGAAAGATGTTGATGTGCGGAAGAATGAGCAATGCGCTGCGATCCGCTCCTCAATAAGGGGCACAAACCATTGTGAAAGCCATTGGCGAGCTGAAGAACAAGGAATTCACTACCATCCAAGCAATCGGGGGCGCGAATTGTCTGAAAAGCCTTTGACGAGTGGAAGAATGAGCAATGGGCTGCCATCCTGTAAGCAATATGGAGCGCAAACTGACATGACACCCATTGACGAGTGGAAGAATAAGGAAGGCGGTGCCATCCGCTGAGCAAAATGGTGCGTAAACCGTGAACGCCATTGACGAGCGGAAGAAAGTGTGATACGTTGCCATCCGCTGAGGAGTATGGTGTGCAAATCATCGGAAAATCCGTCCAGGAGTGAACGAATGAGCAATATACTGCCATTGGCTGAGCAATACAGTGCGCAAACCATCGTGAAAGCTGTTCATAAGTGAACGAATGAGCAATACGCTGCCATCCGCTAAGCAATATGCCGAGAAAAGCTTTGGGAAAGCAGTTGACGACTGAAGAATACACAATCTGCTACCATCCTCTGAGCAATACGGCGCGCAAACCATAAAAGCCGTCGATGAGAGGAAGAACGAGCAACACGGTGCCATCCATGGAGCAATATGGCACGCAGCCGTCGTGAAAGCCATTGACGAGGAGAAGTATGAGAAATCTGCTGCCAGCCACTGAGCAATACTGCGTGCAAACCGTCGTGAAAGCCGTTGACGAATGGAAGGATGAGAAATCCGCCGCCATCCACTGAGCAATACAACACGCAAACCGTGAAAACCGTTGGCCAGCGGAAGAACGAGCAATGCGCGGCCATGAGCTGAGTGATACAGCACGCGAAACATTGAGAAAGTCGTTGACGACCGGAAGAATGAGCGATACAGCGTGCAAACCGTCGTGAAAGCTGTCGACGGAAGAAGGAGCAATCTGCCGCCCTCCGCTGAGCAATACAGTGTGCAAACCGTGAAAGCCGTCGACAAACGGCGGAACGAGCAATACGCTTCCATCCGCTGTGCAATACAGCACGCGAAACGTCGGGAACGCCGTTGACGAGTGGAAGAATGAGCAACACGGTGCCATCCGCAGAGCAATACACCACGCAACCCTCGTGAAATCTGACAACGAGCGGAAGAACGAGCAACACAGTGCCATCTGGAAGTAATATGGCGCGCAACCGTGGTGAAAGCCGTTGTCGAGGTGAATTATGAACAATTTTCTGCCAGCCGCTGAGCAATACTGGATGCAAACCGTCATGAAAGCCGTTGACAAGCGGAAGAATGAGCAATTCGCCGCCATCCGCTGAGTAATACAGCGAGCAAACTGTTGTGAAAGGTGAACGAGATGAAGAACGAGTAATCCGCCGTGCCATCCACCTCATAATTTGGCAGGAAAACCGTTGGGAAAGCCATAAACGAGCAGAAAAATGAGTGATACGGCAACCAATCTACAGTGCGTGGAATGTTAGCAATGTCATCGACAAGCGGATGAAAGGGCTACCCCCACTGTCAAGATGTTCTGCAATCCGTCGAGTAATACAGCACAAGAAACGTCGGAAAAGTCGTAGACGACCGTAAGAATGAGTGATATGGGGCACAAACCGTTGTGAAAGCCATTGATGCACGGAAGTATGAGCACTGCACTGCCATCCACTGAGCAATACGGCATGCAAACCATACAAGCCCATGCCAAATGAAAGCATGAGCAATGGGCAGCCATCCGCTGAGTAAAATGGGGAGCAACCCGTGAAAGCAGTTGACGAGTGTAAGAACGAGCAATCCGCTGCCATCCGCTGAGCAATACAGCGCGTAAACTGGCGTGAAAAACATTGACGAGCGGAAGAATGAGCAATCCGTTCCCATCCGCTGAGCAATATGGTGCGCAAACCGTCGTGGAAGGCTTTGACAAGGGTATGAACGAGCAATCCGCTGACAACTGCATAACAAAAGTGCGCGCAAACCGTCGTAAAAGCCGATAACAAGTGGAAGTATGAGCAATGCGCTGCCATCCACGGAGAAATACAGTGCGCAAACCGTGAAAGCCGATGCCGAATGATAGAATCAACAATGCGCGGCCATCCACTGAGCAATGCGGTGCGCAAACTGTCGTGAAAGCCATTGACGAGTGGAAGTATTTGCAATGCGCTGCCATCCACGGTTCAATACGCTGCGCAAACCGTAAAAGCAGTTGACGAACGTAAGAACGAGCAATCCGCTGCCAACTGTTTAGCAATACGGCATCCAAACGGTCGTGAAAGCCGTTGACGAGTATAAGAACGAGCAATCCGCTGCTATCTGCTGAGCAATACGGCGTGTAAACCTTGGTGAAAGCCGTTGAGGAGTGTAAGAATGAGTAATCCGCTGCCAACTGCTTAGAAATACGGGGTGCACACCGTTGTGAAAGCCATTGAGGAGCATAAGAACGCGCAATCCGCTGCCAACTGCGGAGCAATACAGCACGCAAACCGTTGTGAAAGCCGTTGACAAGTGGAAGAATGAGCAATCCGGTGCCATCCGCTCAGCGATACAGCACGAAAACCGTTGTGAAAGCTGTTGACGAGTGCAAGAATGAGCAATATGCTGCCATCCGCTCAGCAATACGCCGCAAAAACCGTTGTAAAAGCCTTTGACCAGTGCAGGAACGAACGATCTCTTCTCCACCCGCTGTGCAATACCGGGCACAAACCGTCGCGAAAGCCTTTGACAAGCGAAGGAAGGAGCTATCCAGTGCCATCCGCGATGCAATACGTCACGAAAACCATTGTGAACGCCATTGACGAGTGCAAGAATGAGCAATCCACTGCCATCCGCTGAGGAATACGGTACGCGAAGTGGCCAGGGATAATAGATGGCGACAAGCGGAAGAATGAGCGCTATGGCGAGCAATCTATGGCACGTAGAATGTTAGCAAAGTCATCGACAAGCGGAAGATATGAGTGAACCCACAAACGGGCAGCAGTGCCATCCGCCGAGCAATCTCCTGAGCAATACAGTGCGCAAACCGTCGTGAAAGTGGTTAACCAGCGAAAGAATGAGCAATCCAGCGCCATCCGGTGAGCAATACAGCGCGCAAAGCGTCGCGAAAGCCATTGACGAGCGGAAGAATGAGCAATCCACTGCCATCCGCTGAGTAATACGGCACGCAAACCATTGGGAATGCCGTTGACAATCGGAAGAATGAGCAATGTGCTGCCATCTGCAGAGCGAAACGGCACGCAAACCATCGGGAATGCCGTTAACGAGTGGATGAATGAGCAATCTGCTACCATCCGCAGAGCAAAATGGCAGGCAAACCGTGAAAGCTGTTAACTAGCGGAGGAATGAGCAACGCCCTGCCATCCGCTGGGCAACACGGCATGTAAACCGTTGTGAAAGCCATTGACTAGTGGAAGAATGAGCAATCTGCTGCCATCCGCTAAGCAAAACGGCGCGCAAACTGTGAAAGCCGTTGACGTGCGGAAGAATGAGCAATCCGCTGCCATCTGCTGAGCAAAACGGCGCGGAAACAGGGAAAGCCGTGGACGAGTGTAAGAACTAGGAATGCGCTGCCATCCACGGAGCAAAACGGCATGCAAACAGTGAAAGCCATTAACGAGCAGAAGAATGAGCAATGCGCTGTCATGCGCTGAGCAAAACGGCGCACAAACCATGAAAGCCGTTGACGAGCAAGAGAACGGGCAAGCTGCTGCCATCCGCTGAGGAATACAGCGCGTGAATGGTAGGGAAAGCCGTCTCCGAGTGGAGGAACGAGCAACTCGCTGCCATCTGCTGAGCGATACGGCGCGCAATCCGTCGTGAAAGCCGTCGGAGTCGCTACGTCCGGTGTTGCTTTGACATGTATGGCCCCCGATACTGCTCCACGGATGCTGTTTGTCACCCTCGAGCGGAAGTATTGCAATCAGCTGCCATCTGCTGAGCAATACGGCGTGCGAACCATTGGGAAAGCCAGTGACGAGCGGAGCTATGAGCAATCCGCTGCCATCCATTGAGCAATTCGGCGCGCAAACCGTGAAAGACTTTGACCAGCAGAAGGATAAGCAATCCGCTGCCATCGGCTGAGAAATATGGCGCACGAACCATCGGGAAAGCCATTGACGAGCGGAGGTATGAGCAATTCGCTACGATCCGTTGAGTAATACAATGCCCGAAACGTTGGGAAAGCCATTGACCAGTGGAAGTATCAGCAATCCGCTGCCATCCGATGAGCAATACGGCGCGCAAACCGTGAAAGCCTCTGACAAGAGAAAGAATGACCAATCCACTACCATCCGCGGAGAAATACAGGGCGCAAACCGTCGTGAAAGCCGTTGACGAGCGGAAGTATGGGCGATCCAATGCCATCCGCAGAGCAATACGGGGTGCGAACCATCGGGAAAGCCGCTGAAAAGCAGAGGTATGAGCAATCCGCTGACATCCGTTGAGCAATCCAGCGCGCAAACCGTGAAAGCCTTTGACGAGCGGAAGAACGAGCAAGGTGCTGCCATCTGCTGAGCAAAACGGCCCGTAAACCGTTGGGAAAGCCATTGACGAGCAGAAGTACGTGCGATCCAATGCCATCCGCAGAGCAATACGGGGCGTGAACCGTCGGGAAAGCCATTGAAAAGCGGAGGTATGAGCAATCCGCTGACATCCGTTGCGCAATCTGGCGCGCAAACCGTAAAAGACTTTGACCAGCGGAAGTATGAGCAATCCGCTGACATCCGCTGAGTAATACAGTGTGCAAACCGTGGTGAAAGCCTTTGACGAGTGGAAGAACGAGCAATCCGCTGCCATTCGCTGTGCAAAACAGCGCGCAAACCATGAAAGACTTTGACCAGCGGAAGTATGAGCAATCCGCTGACATCCGCTTAGCAATATGGCGCACAAACCGTGGTGAAAGCCTTTGACGAGTGGAAGTATGAGCAATGCGCAGTCATCCGCTGAGCAAAACAGCGCGCAAACCGTGAAAGCCGTTGACAAGCGGAAGAACAAGCAATCCGCTGCCATCCGTTGAACAATACTGCGCGCAAACCATGAAAGCCGTTGATGAGCGGAAGAACGAGCAATATATTGTCATTCGCCGAGCAAAACGGCGCGCAAACAGTGAAAGCCATTGACGAGCGCAAGTACGAGCAATCTGCTGCCATCTGTTGAGCAATACGGCATGCAAACCGTGAAAGCCGTTGACGAGCGGAAGAACGAGCAATGCACTTCCATCCGCTGAGGAAATCGGCACGCAAACCATCGGGAAAGCCGTTGACGAGCGGAAGAATGAGCAATCCGCTGCCATTCTCTGTGCAAAACGGCGCGCAAACTGTGAATGCCGTTGACGAGCGGAAGAATGAGCAATCCGCTGCCATCCGCGGAGCAATACGGCGTGCAAACCGTGGTGAAAGCTGTTCACTACCGCAAGTAAGAGGAATCCGCTACCATTCACTGTGCAAAACGGCGCGTAAACTGTGAAAGCCGTTGACGAGTGGAAGAATGAGCAATCCGCTGCCATCGGCTGAGCAAAACGGTGCGCAAACCATCGTGAAAGCCGTTGACGAGTGGAGGTATGAGCAATCCTATGCCATCCGCTGCGCCATATGGCGTGCAAACCGTCGTGAAAGCTGTTGACGAGCGGTGAATTACGGGCATGTTATCTATAATCTAGTCACAGGTCAAAAAAACTTTATTGTTTTTATGTGGCTGGGTGTAGAATTTGTACCGTATCATTGTAAGCAGTTGCGCCTTGTGAACTAAGTGGCAAGTGTGCACTCCAGTGATTTCATTGGTTGGTGAAAGCAAAAAATCAGTGGCTTGTGGTGGCGGCAACTGGTGGTGCACCTATATCTGGCTGGTGAAAGCAATAATTCAAGATTTTACAGCGTAGTGAGATGTTGCTGCAGCGCCGGGCGTCAGTAGCGCTCCTTTATAGAGTCCCGCAAACCCACTTCTGCAACAATAACTAAACAACCACTGCTTCAATTAAAAATTGGACGATAGCACATGAATTACTGGCATGTTATCTATAATCTAGTCACAGGTCAAAAAAACTTAATTGTTTTTAGGCCGCTGACTGCAGAATTTGTGCGGTGTAGTTGTTGCCGCTGTGTGCAGTGAACAACTTTGGTGTGGCTAGTGCACATTCCAGTCATATCATTGGCCAAAAATCGCCCTATCTGTAATCATACTTTATCACTCGGCTGCGCGTCATTGATTATCACTCTATTTATGTCATCATGATTTATCAATCGGATTTGACATCATAGATTATCACCCTTCCTCTGTATCAGGAATTATCATTCGTACTTAAGTGCAATCGGATCCACTAGCCAGTGATTATTATTTTGGTTTGTTGATTACTCGCATGCGACCTAGATAGATCATGGCGAGGAGTACCTACAGTCCGTTTCTCGGCCGTAGTCCGCGCGTGGCAGCATAGCATAGGCTTCCCCTTACCCTCCGTATAGGCCTATCCCACGAAGAAATCACAAAACAAAGAACAACGGAGTCATGGCGCCCCCCCTCCCCCGTGCTCTCCGTCCGCTGATACCCTGAAGGGCTGGGTTGGTAGGAACAGCAGTGTTCCTTCCCCGGACCCCGGCTACTCCTCGGCACCAAGCTTCTCCGCCCTCCTTTCCTCTTCCCGATCCTGGCGCTCCCGGAGCTCCCATTCCGACATCTTGCTCCCAGCGTCGTCTTCCGCTTCCACATCCGCTAGCCGACGCTCTACTCGACGCGCATGGCGTCGCGCAAACCGTAGGGATAGCCGTTGACGAGCGGAATCGATGAGCGATCCAACGCGCCATTCGACGTGCATGGCGTCGCGCAAACCGTTGTCAAAGTCATGGTGAATTATTGCAGCGTGCAAACCGTCGCTACAGCTGTCGATGAGCATGGCGTCAGACAAACTGTAGGGATAGCCATCGATGAGCGGAATCGATGAGCGATCCCACGCACCATTCGATGAGCATGGCGTCGCGTAAACCGTTGTCCAAGCCGTGGTGAAGTATTGCATCGCACAAACCGTCCCTACAGCTGTTGACGAGCATTGCGGCGTGCAAACCGTAGGGATAGCCAGCGACCAGCGGAAGCGATGAGCGACCTGACGCGCTATTGGACGACAAGTGCAGCGCGCAAACCATCATGAAAGATGTCGACGAGCATTTCGACGTGCAAACCGTCGCTACAGCTGTCGACGAACATGGTGTCACGCAAACCATAGGGATAGCCGTCGACGAGCGGAATTGAAGAGCGATCCCACGCACCATTCGATGAGCATGGCGTCGTGCAAACCGTAGTGATAGCCGTCAATGAGCGGAAGCAATGAGCGTTCCGATGCGCTATTCGACAAGCATTGCGGTGTGAGTAATCTGATGAGCGAGAGACCGCGAAAGCTGTCATGGAGAGTAAGAAAAGAGACGTGTAATCCTACTAGTAATCCAATGAGCAAGCCGCCGCAAAAGCTGATGACAAGTGTAAGGAAAGAGATGCACACTGACGAGTAATCCGACGAGCGTGCCGACGCCAAAGCGGTCGAGGAGAGTAAGAAAAGAGACGTGCAATCATACAAGTAATCCGTAAACTGAGCCGCCGGGAAAGCTGTCGACGATTATAAGAAACGAAAGGAGCAATCCGACGATTAATCCGACAGGCGAGCCGCCATAAAAGCCGCTGATGAGTAAAAGAAGGAGACACGCAATCTGACGAGTAATCCGACGAGCGAGCTGCCGCGAAAGCCATCGACGAGTGTAAGAAAAGAGAGGCGCAATCCGACGAGTAATCCGACGAGCAAGCTGGCGCGAAAGTAGTTGACTAGTGTCAGAAACGAGACGATCAATCTGACGAGTAATCTGACCGGCGAGTCTCCGCCATCAACCAAGAAAAGAGACGAGCAATCCAACGAGTAAACCGTCGAGAGAGCAGCTGTGAAAGCCGTCACCGAGTGTAAAAAAAAGAGACGCAATCCGATGAGTATCCGACAGGCTACCTGCCGCGAAAAGAAAAGAGACATAATCTGGCAAGCAATCCGACGAGCGAGCCTCCGGGAAAGGTGTCAACGAGTGTATGAAAGGCGACAATACGATGAGTGATGCGACGATAGTTCTCGTTCCCGTTCCCATCCTGTTCCCGTCCCGTTCCCCATTCCCGTCCCGTTCCTGTCCGGTTCCCCGTTCCCGTCCATTCCCGTTTTCCGCTCCTGCTCCCGTTCTCGCTCTGCTTGCATTTTGAATCCATCAGAGTACTTTAGAACCCCATCTCACCCGCCGATGTTACATATCTGACATGTCATCCGACCAGCAAGCCGGCGTGTAAGTGTACAAAATCATAATTTCTGTGATTTGATGCTGTTATATATTGAGATTGGAGTTAGTGATTGTGACTGAGGTGTACGTGCATCATTGGAGTCACAGTAGAGTTAATAACAGAGATATTGTCAGGTTTTCAACAATTCACAACAGATTAATCTAAGGGGTTCAGTTCCCGTCGTCTCTTGTTTTTCTTTTCCTTCTGTTCTATTGCAGTTACTTGACAACCAGCGTGGCCGGCAAGAGAAATACTACCTGAGTGATCCTCGTGGGCAATGGGAAAAGGAAGTAACTGAGCAAATCGGCAAGTGGCATAGCAGGCAAGGCAAATAACCGAGTGATTTCACAAGTAAAGTTCTGGTTACACAAGAGCATCCGAAAAAACTGCGAACTCTTTGTGTAACCAGAAACTACCGGGGGCAGGCTTGGCATTGCCACCACTAGGGTTAGCGTTGATCAGATCTAAAATTTATATTTACTCCAAATACTCTTTTTCTATTTAAATTTTCCATTGTATTCCCACACAATATCCACCCTGACAACCAAGGCCTCACCTATCTCCACTTACATCCATGTCCTACGAGAATGACTAGATCCGCAGTGCGTGTGACATGGTTGGTCTGCGAGTGAGCATTGGTGTGCACCTGTCCACGGCGGCAATTTTGTTATTTCGTTTCCTGCCAAAAAAAATAATAGATGGAGTGGATATTTTGGCAAACTATCACGCAAGCCCACAAGGAGAACATTAAACTAGTAATAGTCAGAGGCAGAATTATATGCGATTGCCTAGCGGGCAACAGATATTTGGACTGTAAGCGGCGCGCGACAAAATGAATGCAGCGTAGCTGGATGCCCTGCGCGGGACGCCTGCCACACAATGGGATGTTTGTGGAGTTGCTGGATACTCAGCGTACAACGGGACGCCTGCAGCACCGCCGGACACTCGGTGCTCGTCGTGATATTTTCGATATGACTGGATGCTCGGCGGGCGACCTGATCTTTGCGGTGTTGCAGCATGCGTGGCACGCAATGGAATGTTTGCGGCATGACCGGATGTCACGAACCTGGCGTGACAGGCTTCATAGCGCCGCTACCGGCGCCACTATAACCATAGCCGGCTTGTAGGTCATCCTCGTTTCCGCAGCCGTCGCTGCCGCCGCCACCTCCCTCGCCCTGCACGGCTAGCCGTCGCGCCCCTGCGCCCTCTCCACAATGCCACTCTGGTAGCCAACATCTGGAAGGACCTCGACCCGACTGCCGCCCCGGCCCATGTTTCCATTATATTGCGATTGCGCGTCCTTTCTCCTTTGTCGTTACGTATGCTATCTCCGCTTTATTATGCTTTCACGTCCTTTCTCCTGTTCCATTGCGTATGCGTTTCGGGTTGAGTGTTGTAACGTGGTCTGCAAGTGCAATCTTGTGTTTTCCTGTGGTAGCGAAGCGGTAGGCGGAGGGAGTCATGACGGGCTTGCGGGCAAGCCATGATGAGCCATGAAAAGGAGGGACAGGTATAAAAGGAGGGCGCAGTAGCTAGTCTGGAGATTCTTCTCCACGCAATATATTATCTACATACCTAGACCTACCTTCACACATATCTGAGTGGCGTGACGAGCTCCTGGATCTTGGATCACTCGTGCCGATGACCACCGGGTTATCTGACAACCTGACAAGTGATCTGGGACCACCTATAACGAACCCGCAACACCACGCATGGCACGAAGGAAGTCGGTCCCGTACACCGATAGCCGTGCTGGGTAGAACGGAAGACCGCCACGTGGACCGCTCCGGGCAGAACCGAAGACCACTGCGCATGAAGGAAGTCTGCTGCGCACACCGGCAGCTGCGCCGGGCAAGACAGAAGACCGCCGCGCATGCCGCACCGGGTAGAAGACCGCTACACAAACCGATGGCCGTGCCGGGCAAGAATGGAAGACCGCCACGCATACCGATGGCCGCACCGGGCAGGAAGAGAAGACTGCCACGCATGAAGGAAGTCGGCCGCGCACACCAACAGCCGCGCCGGACAGGGAGGAAGACCGCCGTGCATACCGAAGGCCTCACTGGGCAGAACGAAAGACCGCCGCATATGCCGTGATGGGCCGAACAGAAGAACGTCACGTATACGGTGCTGGGCAGAACGGAGGACCGCCACGTGTACCGCGCCAGACCGAACGGAAGTCCACCCCGAATTCCGAGCCAGCCACAACAGAAGACCGCCGCGCATGAAGAAAGTCTGCTGTGCACACCGACAGCCGCGCAGTATAGGACGGAGGACCGCTGCGCATACTGAACACCACGCCGGGCGGAACGGTAGACCACGGATACCACGCAAGGTGTGAAGAAGATTACCGCGATGATACCACGCTGGGCATGGGGATGACTACCGCGATGCCACGCCAGGCATGAGGAACAACAATACCATGCCAGGCGTGAAGAACAACGATCCCACCCAAGGCGTGAGGAACATTACTGCGACGATACCAGGCCGGTCAGGAAAACGACTACCGTGATACCACACAAGGCGTGAAGAAGGCCACTGCGACGATGCCACGCTGGGCGTGATGGACATTTCAGTGCAACCCAGACAACCAATGGAATGAGCATGACAAGTGATCTGTAATCACGTGCGCCAAACGACACTGGGACACGAGCAGCAACGAGAGAAGGTAACCATGCTATGCAAGACCACCGGGTGCCAGTAGACGAGGGATAGAATATGACCTCCTACGGCAGCAGAGAAGACAAGAAGCATGACAACTTACCGGCACCAAGGGCTACGCTGAGGGACATCTTTAGACTTCACCTGAAAAAGTGGGAAGTACTTGCCCGTGCCAGAGAGGTGAACGAAAACAGCCCGAGAGCCGAACCAACCTGCATAGCAGATGAAAGCCCTACAGAGCAGGCAGAATGAGGAACTACGTTGCCGGTCAAGCACAAGACAGAGAACGGAAGTCGGGGTCAAGGTTTTTGACACTGGATGATTGGTGTTCGCCAGGATGCTTTAGCTGGATGGCTGCTGGGTGGCTGGATGCTCGGTGCTCGATGGGATTTTGGCAGCGTTGCTGGATTCTCGGCAGGTAATAGAATGTTTGTGCCATTACTTGATACTCAATGATCGACAGGATGTTTAGCTGCTAGACTAAATGATCGGTGTTCAAAAGGATATTTTGGTGGGATCTGTGCTGCATGACTGGATGCGAGGCACACAATGGAATGTTTGTGGCATTACTGGATAATCGGAGTTCCAGGAGATGTTATGGCTGGATATCTGCTGAGTGGCAGATGCTCGGCACCCAATGGGATGTTTGCAGCATTACTGGATGATTCGAGTTCGTAGGAATCTTTTGGCTGGGGATATGCTGTGTAGCTAAATTCTCGGCGCGCAACGAGATGTTTTCAGTGTTACTGGATGCTCCACACGCAACGGGATGTTCGCAGCATTGCAGGACGTGTGGCACACAACGGGATGTTTGTGGTATTGCCGGTGCCACGAACCTGGCGTGACAGGCTTCTTAGCATCGCTACCGGCACCACTATAACCATAGCCGGCCTATGGGTCATCCTCGTTTCCACCACCGCCGCTACTGCCACAACCTCCCTTGCCCTACGCAGCTAACCGTTGCGCCCCTGCGCCCTCGCCACGATGCCACTCTAGTAGCCAACATCTGGGAGGGCCTCGACCCGACTACTGCCCCAGCCCATGTTTCCATTATATTGCGATTGCGCGTACTTTCTCCTTTGTCGTTACGTACACTGTCTCTGCTTTATTATGTTACGAGTCCTTTCTCCTGTTGTCGTTACGTATGCTGTCTCTGCTTTGTTATGCTTGCGTGTCCTTCTTCCCTTCGTCATTGCGTATTCGTTTTGGGTTGAGTGTTGTTGCATGGTCTGCGAGTGCGATCTTGTGTTTCCATGTTGTTGCAAAGCGGTCGGCGGAAGGAGTTGTGTTAGGCTTGCGGTCAGGCCATGATGAGGTAGGATAGGGAGCAATGGGTATAACAGGAGGGTGTACTAGCTTGTCTGGAGATTCTTCTCCACGCAATATATTATCCACATACCTAGCCTACCTTCACACATCTCTGAGTGGCGTGACGAGACGAGCACCGGGATCTCGGATCACCTGCACCAGTGACCACTGGGTCATCCAGCAGTGCGGCGAAGTGATCCGGAATCACCTACAATGAACCCAAAACACCTGGCACGGCATGACCAAAGACAGCCGCACACACCGGAAGCCCCTCGGGGTGACTGCTGCGCCTACCAATGGCCGCGCCGGACAGAACGGAAGATCGCCGTGCATATCGATGGTCGTGACGGGCAGGACAGAAGACTTCCTTGCATGAAGGTAGTCGGCCGCGCACACCAACAGCCGCACCGGACAGGGAGGAAGACCGTCGCGCTTACCGATAGCCACACCGGGCAGAACGGAAGACCGCCACGCATGAAGGAAGCCTGCCGCGCACACCGACAGCCGCGCCGGGCAGGATGGAAGACCGCCGCGCATGCCGCGCAGGTCGGAAGACCGCCATGCATACCAACGGCCGCATCGGACAGAACAGAGAACCGCCACGCACACCGATTGCTGTGCCGGGCAGGATAGAAGACTACTACACATAAAGGAAGCCTGCCGCACACACCGACAGCCGCGCCGGGTAGGACTGGAGACCACTGCACATGAAGGAAGTCTGCCGCGAACACTGGCATCCGCGCCGGACAGTATGGAAGACCGCCGCGCATACCAAAGGCCACGCAATGCGTGAGGAAGACACCGCGACGACTACGATACCACGCCGGGCCTGGGGGACGACGATTCCACCCGGGGCGTGAGGAAGATTACCGGGAAGACTACCACAATGCCACGCTAGGCGTGAGGAAGACCGCTGCGATGATGCCACGCAGGGCATGCGGACAACTGCCACGACAATGCCACGCTATGCGTAAGAGAGACTACTGCGACGATGCCACGCCGCGTGGGAGGGAGACCACCGCGCAACTCAGGCGACCGATGGAATGAGTATGACAAGTCATCTGGAATCACTGGCGCCAAACGACACCGGGACACGAGCAGCGATCCAAGATTGCTGAAGAGCAACGAGAGAAGAAAACCGTGCTACACAAGACCACCGGGTGGCAGTAGACGAGGAATTTCGTTAGACCTCCGAACGGCAGCAGAGAATCCGGTAGATGTTCCCTGGCTGCCGCAGTAGGGCAGGACAGACCGAGGGGCTACGCCGAGGGATATCCTTAGAGTTCACCTGAAACAGCGGGAGGTAATTGCCCATACCAGAGAGCTGAATGAACACAGCTCAAGAGCTGAACCGACCTGGAAAACAGATGAAGGCCCTACAGAGTAGGCAGAACGAGGAGCTACGTTGCCTGTCAAGCACAAGACGGAGAACGGAAGTTGGGGTCAAGGTTTTTGACAGCCAGATGTCCGCCTCGCAACGGGATGTTTTCGACATGACAAGATGATTGGAGTTTGACGGAATGTTTTGGCTGGATATCTGCTGCGTGGCTGGATGCTCGGCACGTAGCGACGTGTTTGGAGCAGTGCTGAATGGTGTACGACGGGATGTTTGCGTGATTGCTTGGTGCTCAGCACGCAGTGGAGTGGTTGCGGCAGTTCTGGATGCACGGTTCTTGATGGGATGCTTACGAGGTTGCTGGATGTTTGGTACGTAGCGGAGTATTTGATGCAGTGCTGGATACTCAAAGCTCGATGGGATGTTTGCGGCATTGCTAGATGCTCGGCATGCAACGGGATGTTTGCCGTGATGCTGGATGCTCGCCATGCAACGGTATTTGCGGCATTGCTGGATGCTCGCCACACAACAGAATGTTTACGGCATGACTGGATGATTGGTGTTCGATGGGATGTTTTGGCTAGATATCTGCTGCGTGTCTGGGTGCTCGGCACGGAACGGCGTGTTTGCGGCGTTGCTGCATGCTCGGCACGCAACAGAATGCCCGTGGTGTTGCTGGATGCCTGGCGCGCAAAGGAATGATTTCGGCATGACTCGATGAGAGTAGATGGATGGAATGTTTTTGCTGGATACTTGCTGCGCGGCGGGATGCTCGCCACCCAACCAGATATTCTCGGCGTTGCTAGATGCGCGGGACGCGACAGAATGTTTGCGTCATGACTGGATGATCAGTGTTCGACGGGATGTTTTGGCTGGATATCTGCTTCGTGGCTCGATGCTCGTCACCCAACCGAATGTTACCAGTGTTGCTGGGTACTCGGCGGACAACGGAATGTTTGCAGCGTTGCTGGATAATCGGCGGGCAACGAAAGGTTTGCCGCATGACTGGATGATAGGTGTTCGACGCAATATTTTAGCTGGATATGTGCTACGTTGCTGAATGCTCGGAACCCAACGGGAACTTAGCGGCGTTGCTCTATACACGACACGCAACGGAATGTTTGCGGCACGACTCAATAATCGGCGTTCGACGGGATGTTTTGGCTGGATATACTGCGTGGCTGGATGCTTGGCACCCCACGGGGATGTTTGCGGCATTGCCAGATGCGCGGAACTCTACGGGATATTTGCGGCATTGCTGCATGCTTGGTACGCAATGGGATGTTTGCAGCGTTTCTGGACGCTCGGCATGCAACAGAATCTTTGCGGCGTTGCAAGATGTGCAGCACGCAACTGAATGTTTGCGGCACGACTCGATAATCGGCGTTCGACGGGATGTTTTGGTTGGATATCTGCTAGGTGGCTAGATGCTCGCCATCCAATGGGGTATTTGCGGCGTTACTAGATTCTCGGCACGTAACAGAATGTTTGCATCATGTTTGGATGATCAGACTTCGATTAATGGATGATCGGTGTTCGACAAGTTGTTTTGGATGGATATCTTCTGCCTGGCTGGATGCTCGGCATGCTACATATTTTTGCGGCGTTACTCGATGAATCGAGTTCGACGGAATGATTTTGCTGGGAGATGTGCTGTGTGGCGGAATTCTCTGCGCTCAATCAGATATTTTTGGCGTTACTGGATGCTCGGCTCGCAACCGGATCTTTGCCGCATTGCTGGATTCTTGGTGCTTGACGTGATGTTTTCGACACCAGGTATTCCAACAAATGATCAATGAATCTATCCGACAAGTGATCCGACCAGTAAGCCGTGAAATACCATACTTGCTGTGTTGATGTTGTCACATATTGAGATTGGGGTTGGTGATTGTAAGACTGGGGTGTACGTGTTTTGATTCCTGGGGCACTAACTCCACTCTTGTCTCCCCTCCAGACTCTCACGCTCCTTGTGTTTCCCCATTCCTTTAAGCCGGTGTATGCAAGGGGCAACATACCTCAGAGTACTATAGGATGCTTCCTTCGCTACCGGCGCCGAGTGATCACGGATTACACCCAGCCTTGATGGAGACGACTCTCTATTTTTTGATGCCCACGCTACTAGGGTGTGTCAGTGATTAACAACTTATTAGCTATTATATTGCAGAATCTAGTTTGCCATTCGGTGTTGGATTTATGTTCGTCAGGTACATAATTATCAGGTATACAAAATAATTTCACAAGACATAAAGAAACAATCTAACCACTCAAAAAGTATATCCTCAGATATTGTAGATTACAATGATCATCCATCATGTCTCTACTCTCCCTGTAGTCCCTTACTCTCCACCACTCTGAGTATCCTACTCCTTTACTGTAACGGGCAAGGTCGACTGGGCTCCCGGTAGTGAGACGGGGAATGGGAACGAGACAGGGGACGGCTGGCGAGTGAACGGCGTGCACAGCGAGCGAGACAAGGACAGGGACGAGGACCAAGGAATGCCGGCGAGCTCAGTGAGCGGAACAGAGGACGGCACACAGCGAGCGGATGGCATGCAGCAAGCGGACAGGGCAGCGGGCAGCTAGTGGAAGGCACGCAGCAAGCGGACAGAGCAGCGGGCAGCGAGCGGATGGCGCATGGTGAGCGGACAGGGCAGTGGGCAGCGAGCGGATGGCGCGCGGCGAGCGGACGGCGCGTGGCGAGCGGACAGGGCACGGTGGACGACGGAGAGCGAACTGAGATTCTTCTAGCAAGACAAAAGGAAACGTGCAGACAAGGAAACTAGGTAAGCAAGTTGTTGCATGAGGAAGGAAAAGAAGAAAAGAGAAAGGAGAAAGAAAGGTGAGCGACGGCTTCCTTATAAGGATATCCGTCGCCAGCAAATGACGTCACATTCCATCCTCCCGCATCCCCGTTTGGTCCTCCCGTATCCCACTCTCCCGCATTCGCCGTTCCGAGCGCCAAGACAACCCTTCCGGACCGAACCAGCACACGCCATGACATTTACCCTCACTCCCACTCCCACTAACCTTCCGACAACTGCTGATCTACAGAAGCACTTCTTCCACAAAATACTATCAGCAATTTTCAAACTACCACCAGTAATAGGGGTGACCTACTCTATTCATTTCTTTTCCACCCGTCCAGATTTAACTGTATGTTAATGCTTCTTCCTATGACGTTGCTTCTGCTGGTCCCTAGCTACTGCCTCTTTTTGTTGGAATATAGAGATCGATAGAGACGAAGATAGTGAATTGGTTGATTGATACAAAGTCGAAGGAGGAACATTCTCTCTATATACAACGCTCCTGAGGGACTCGCCAAGGGGAAAGGATGGAAGACTGTCTCCTGAACCAGGGCTCGGAGACTAAGGCTGCTGTCATCTCCGGACATGTTGCCTCTGGTCCGTCATCTCCGGACGCCCATTATTCTGACACTTTTATCCTTTCCCGTGCTACTATATCTTCTCTTCTCTTTTTTTCAACTGCTTTGCAGTGGTCTTCATTCTGTAGATGTTCCTTGAGCTTCTTCAAATCTGACGTATACTTCGGCCATTTCGATGTAAATTCAAAGTAGTCATTGGCCATCAACATCTGTTGAGTTGTGGAGCTAGATGAGTATGACCATTTCTTGACAACCTGGATACCTTCCTCCCATAATCTAGGCTCATGTTCAGAGTATGGAATTCGAC